>Ga0114918_10005403_pt1 | contig 10976 bp, 6 predicted proteins | sample LantaG_FD_87015 | JGI IMG/M metagenome (GOLD analysis project Ga0114918, IMG submission 87015) | Deep subsurface microbial communities from Baltic Sea to uncover new lineages of life (NeLLi) - Landsort_02402 metaG | ecosystem: Environmental > Aquatic > Marine > Oceanic > Sediment | place: Baltic... | reverse complement strand
GGACCAGCGTAGCCCAGAAGAGAAACTCGGCGATGAAATCACGATCTGCCACCGCATCCAAACTGTTCCGGCTGATCGACTCGAACCCCAGATCGGCTGCCAACGCGGCCCGGTCAATGCCGAAAGTATTGCCGGCCAGCGCAGCGCTGCCCAACGGCATGACCGAGACCCGGCGCTTCAGATCGCTCAGCCGCCCGGCATCTCGCTCCAGCATCCAGACAAAGGACATCAGCCAGTGCGAAAAGAGGATCGGCTGCGCCGGCTGGAGATGCGTGTACCCCGGCATCATAGCATCCAGACAAGCCTCGGCCTTCTCAACCATCGCGCGTTGGAGTTCTCGCAGCAACACGCTGAGCACCTCAATCTTCGAGAGCAGATACAGACGCACGTCGGTGGCGACTTGGTCGTTACGGCTGCGTCCGGTGTGCAGTTTCCCGGCTACCGGGCCGATAAACTCCTGCAGCCGGCGTTCCACTGCGGTATGGATATCCTCATCTGCCGGCTGAAAGGAGAAGGTGCCGGACTCAAACTCTTGGAGCACCTGCGCCAGTCCGTCCGTGATCATCGTTGTTTCTTCCGGCGTCAGGATCTCGACCCGCTCCAGCGCCCTGGCATAGGCGACGCTTCCGGTGATATCCGCCGCGAAGAGCCTCTGATCGAACCCGATGGAGGCATTGAATGCCCACAGCAACTTATCCGGATCTTTGCCGAACCGCCCGCCCCACAGCTTTGCCATACACGACTCCCCTCTCCAACACCCACCACAGGCTCAGCCAGACACACGTTGGCTGTGCCGCGCTTCTGTATCGATCCAAGGAGAGAGCACCAGGTCCGGAAGATATCGACCTGGTTGGTTCAGACCCTCCCCCCTTGGTGCCCACTCCCCTATCCCAATCTTCCGCTGCTAGTCGCGCTTGAACTTACCATAATCAGGCTGAGCATAACTGGACTTGCCCAAGCCCTCGATGTCGAGCAGCGCCTTCACCTTGAGCGGCAGTCCAAAGAGATGGATGAAGCCTTCCGCATCGCTCTGGTCGTAGACGTCATCCTCGCCGAACGTGGCGTAATCCTCGCGGTACAGCGAGTACGGCGACCGGCGACCGGCGACGGTACAGGAACCCTTGTACAATTTAAGCCGCACCGACCCTGTGATGTTTTCCATCAGGCTGTTGACGAACTCATCCATCGCCGTGCGGAGAGGGGTGAACCACTTGCCGTTATAGACAATCTCGGCGTACTTCTCGGCCACCACGTCCTTGTGGTGCTGCGTCAGCCCGTCGAGACAGAGCGTCTCCAGCGCGCGTATGCCCGTGTAGAGCATCGTTCCGCCGGGCGTCTCGTACACACCGCGGGACTTGATGCCTACCAGGCGATTCTCCACGATGTCGACACGCCCGACACCGTGTTCACCCGCAACCCTGTTCAGGTAGGTCAGTAGCTCAACCGGGCCACGGGCCACGCCGTCGACGCGCACGGGGATGCCGGACTTGAAGTCGATCTCGACGTAGCGCGGCGTGTCCGGCGCCTTCTCCGGTGCGACCGTGAGCAGGAACATCTCCTCCTCCGGCTCCATCCACGGGTTCTCAAGGATATGCCCCTCGTGGCTCAGGTGCCAGATATTGCGGTCGCGGCTGTACTTGGACTTACCCTCACGCGTGACCGGCACGCCGCGGGCGGTGGCGAATTCCAGCGCGTCTTCGCGGGAACGAATATCCCATTCGCGCCACGGTGCGATCACCGACAAACGGGGGTTCAGCGCCATCACACCCAGCTCAAAGCGCACCTGGTCGTTGCCCTTGCCGGTCGCGCCATGGGCGATGGCATCCGCGCCCTCAAGTTCCGCGATTTCCACCAGACGCTTCGCGATCAGCGGGCGTGCAAAGGAGGTCCCCAGCAGATACTGGCGCTCATAGATCGCGCCGGCTCTCAAGGTGGGGAAGACGAAATCCGTCAGAAACTCCTGCCGCAGATCCTCGACATAGGACTTGACCGCACCACTGATCTTGGCCTTCTCAGGAAGACCATCCAACTCCTCTTCCTGGCCCAGGTCGGCTGTAAAAGTGACAACCTCGCAATCGTAGTTCTCAATCAACCAGGGGACAATGCAGGACGTGTCCAAACCACCCGAATAAGCCAACACCACCTTCGAAACTGTCTTCCTTGCCATCGCAAAACCTCCTCATAGAACCTAGCGCGAAAATAACTCACTATCTGTTGGGGCCGGCGTCGGGGCGGACACCGTCCCGAGCAGAACGGGTCCCGCTTTTCATCCCTCTGCGTAGTGCGAACTCCCCTTGGCGGGGACAAGTTGTTAGTTCGCATCCGCGTGGAGCCCGGCGCGGCCAGAACGGATCCCGCTTTTCATCCGTGTATGGCGTACGTAAGCGACCATGAAGTCCACTTTGACATAAAGCCGACTACGCAAGCGGCCAAACGGTTGAGCGGGACTTCGGAAACAGAGCTTTGGTCAGCAGCCGCCCTTCAAGGGTGCCGCCGCAGTCGGCATAGGCGTGCTTGACCTCCTCAAAGGAACGATACCCAAAGAGCACCTGCAGGAAGGTCAGATCGGGGAATTGCACCATACCACGGTCGCCGCCAACCCGGGCCGCCCACGGGGCGACCTCGACCACGCGACCTGCCTCGAATTCTATCTGAACCCCACCACGATAGAAGTCTAACTTGAGTGCACCCGTATGGCCTACGAAGACCGACACCGCGAGCCGTCGCTCCAACACCGGCGCGATCAGACGCAGGAAATCCGGCACGTCAGGAACGCGAAGGTACCAGGCATAGGGTGAGTCCACCTTGGGTAACCAATCCACAACGATCTCGTAGGCCGGATGCTCACGTCCCAGACCAAAGCCGATCGTATCGAACGCCGGACCACCCTCCGGAGTTTCGGCATACGGCTGTAGTGCAGCGCCGACCTCCTTGAGGTAGCGCAGCACAGAAGGGGTCACGTTCCACCAAGACACACCGGCTTCGAGTTCGTAGCGCGTCAGATAGAGCACCCTGCCCCACCGCATCTCAGAGTGTGCGAGGAACCCCACCGGCTCCCCGACGGCGGTTTCGATAATGCACAACCGCCGCGCCTGGACGTTGCCCAGGGTCTGACCATCCAGCTCGTGGCGCCACTGAGCTGCGTCACGCCGGCACACAACCAGATCCCGTTCATCGCCTTGCGAGACAATCGCGGCGATAGTTGCCAGATCCGCGACACCTGCCCGACGAACAACATAGGGCTCTGACTGCCCCTCTTTCAGCACAGGCACGTTGGACACGGAGCCGCGCCGGGAACCATACAGGTCGAGTGCCATATCGTAGCCGAACTGACGATAGTACCAGGGAATCCCGGTAATAGCCTGTACACTGTGTCCGCGTTCCGCGCTCCATTGGTGCAGGACCTCAAATTGCGCACGCACCAGGCCCCGCCGGCGGTAGTCCGGATGCGTACCGACCAACTCAGGGCGTCCCACGCCAAACTCAATGCCTGCGTAGGACCAAGTCTGAGGGATGAGGTTGGTGCTTGAGACGATCTCTCCGGTGGCAGTGTCCTCGACCACCAGGAAGTCGCCGACGGTCACCGTCGGGTGAGATCCCGACATCAGATCCTGAACCCAGAACCCCAGCTTAGTGTCAGGAACATCCCAGCCCTGGTCACTGTGCACGCGGGTGTTAAAGAGCACGACCCTATCGACATCGGCGATCGTCGCCTGACATAGAACCAAACCATCACCCAAGTCGCGAATTACAGCGGACGAATGTGCCATCAAGGACCTCCCCGGCGTGAGCAGACGGACTGCTTCTAGTCGTGTGATGCGATGATCTGCAGAGCTTGCGCAAGGACATCGATAGAACGGTGGTACTCGGCAATCTCGATATGTTCTCTGGGTGTGTGGTCCAGAGACGAGTCCCCGGGACCATACGCCACCATCGGACACTCCCACACCGGTCCTACGGTATTCATATCCGAGGTTCCGGTCTTGAGCTTGAAGCGCGGGCGCCCTCCCGCAGCGCGGATCGAGCGCAGCAGCGCCCGTACCGGCAGCGTGTTCTTGCCGGAGCGATAGGCGGGATCGGAGCCCAGAAACTTCAATTCCGCACCATTGCTCCACGCCTCCATCTGTGATTGGAGTTCATCAATGGGAAACTCCGGCGGAATGCGTGTCACGATATTCATCTCAACGTAGTCGTAGAGCCCATCACTGTGCGTCTGCAAACCCCGGAGTGCAGGATCGAGCGTGTTGTAGCGCCCCAAGTGAGTCTGGTTATAGGCAAAGGCATAGCGCCGCAGATGGTTCCAGAATGTGACCGCGTACTCAGCGGGACCGGCAGCCTCGCCCGCACTATGCCCCCCCGGTTGCTTCAGACGATACTCCATATTCAGCCTGCCCTTGTACCCCAGGGTGATGCAGTCCCAAGAGCTCGGTTCGCCGATGATCACGAAGTCCGGTGCCGCCATAGTCTGAGCCAGATACTGGGCGCCCCATCCATGAGTCTCCTCCTCCACAGCACCGATGACCGTGATCTTGGTCCGCTCCAATCGGGCAGCGACCCGGGAAGCCGCGATGACAAAGGTTGCCAGAGGGCCTTTGGCATCGACCGCCCCGCGGCCGTAGAGGGTGCCATCGTCCCAACGGATCGGGATGAAGCCCGGCACGGTGTCCATGTGTCCCAACAAGACAATCTCGCGGTCGGCCTGAGGGTTCCCCACCGTACCTACGACGTTACCGGCCTCATCGCGGTGCGTGCGGAAGCCGAGCTTCCGCATCTGCGACACCAGATAGTCGGCAAAGATATCCTCACCCCCAGAGGGGCTGGGAATCGAAAGTAGCTTCTCCAGAAAAGCAACCTCATCCATCGCAGCCTCCATACGTGGGTGCTGGTCCATCCGGCTACCCTGCTTCTCGCTCTGTCCGGCACGTCTAAGACTAACGACCATCCAGCACCTCACCTAACCGGCTGACGGTAAGCGACTGAGACGTTATGTAGCGGATCGCGGCCACTGTTGCACGCAAGGCCACCAGCGTCGTCACATACGGCACGTGGTGTTCCAGCGCGGTTGTGCGGATGCGATAGCCGGACGTCCGGGCGGCACGCCACGGCAGCGAAACACCCCGCCGTCCGGCCGAGGCCGGCACCGGTAGATCGTGGGTACGGCCGGCTCTGTCCATAGACGAGGGCGTATTGACCACAAGGTGAACCCTATCCTGCGCGATGATATCCACGCAGTCCGGACGCCCCTCACCGACCTTCAAAACCTCTCTGGCCGGGATGCCTATGGCCTTGAGCGCGCGGACGGTCCCACGGGTCGCCACGATATCGAAGCCCATATCGCTCAGTTGGGCGATCAGGGACGTGCCCTCCCGCTTATCCGGATCTGCCAAACTCGCCAGCACCGTCCCTGAAGTCGGCAGCGGATTGCTCGCCGCAATCTGCGCTTTGGCAAATGCCTCAGGGAAGCTCTGGCCGAAACTCATCACCTCGCCGGTGGACCGCATCTCCGGCCCCAACAGAACGTCCGAGCCCTGAAAGCGACCGAAGGGCAGCACGACCTCCTTGACCGAGGAGAAAACCGGCCACGGCGTCGGCGCGCGGTGCTCTGAAGACAACAGAGTCTCGAACTCGGGGGTATCACCCGGCCGCACCGGATAGGGCCAGAACGGTGCCAGCAGCTCCTTCAGCGAGCGCCCGACCAGGATCTTGGCTGCCAGCTTGGCAACCGGCACCCCAATGGCCTTGCTGACATAGGGCACCGTACGTGACGCCCGTGGGTTAGCCTCCAGGACATAGAGATCGTCACCGCGAATGGCCATCTGGATATTCACCAAGCCCACAGCGCCGAGTGCTCGGACCAGGTTAGCCACAGATGATTCGATCCGCGTGATCAGCGAATCTGACAAACTGACAGCCGGCATCACGCATGCCGAGTCACCGGAATGGACGCCGGCTTCCTCAATCTGCTCCATCAACCCGGCGATCCAGACGTCCTCACCATCGGAGAGCACATCGACATCCAACTCCAGGGCGCCCTCCAGAAAACGATCGATCTGGACGGGGTAGCCGGGAGAGACCCTGGCCGCCGCGGCAATATAGTGACGGAGCTCCTCAGCGTTGCTCACGATCTCCATCGCGCGACCGCCGAGAACAAAGCTCGGGCGAAGCAGCACAGGATAGCCCAGCACCTCGGCCACGCTGAGGGCCTCATCCACGGTGGAGGCCAGGCCACACGGCGGGCTCTTGAGCTCCAGCTTCTCCAACAGCGCCCCGAACTGCTCGCGGTCCTCGGCCAGCTCAATCGCAGCGAAGTCGATCCCCATCAGGGGAATGCCGCCGTCGACCAGGGCACGGGCCAGCTTGAGCGGGGTCTGTCCACCGAAGCCGACGACGACACCCACAGGGTTCTCATGCTGCACGATGCCGAGGAGATCCTCAACCGTCAGCGGCTCAAAGTAGAGCCGGTCCGCCGTGTCGTAGTCGGTCGAGACCGTCTCCGGGTTGGAGTTGACCATGATGACCTCATAGCCCTCTTCCTGGAGCGCCCACACCGCGTGAACATTGGCGTAGTCGAACTCCACACCCTGGCCGATACGGTTCGGGCCGGAACCCAGGATCACGACCTTCGGCCGATCAGAGAGTTCTGCCTCGTTCTCCGTGCCCCCATAGGTCGAGTAGAAATACGGCGTAAACGCCTCGAACTCCGAAGCGCATGTGTCCACCATTTTGTAGACCGGCTGCACATTCATCGCCGCGCGGCGATGCCGCACCTCCGACTCTGTGCGCTCGAAGAGCTCACCAATCTCGAGGTCCGAGAAGCCCCAGGCCTTAGCCTGAAGCAATGTCGGCCGGTCGAAGTCCTCCCACGGCAGCTCGCGCAGCACAGCTTCGAACTGGATAAACTGCCCCATTTCGGTGAGGAACCACCGATCGATGTGAGTGTAGCCGTGGATTTCATCCACAGTGTACCCGCGCCGCAGCGCCGCGTAGATGTAGGCCAGGCGTTCCGGCGTCGGGTTAGCCAGATACTCTGGAACCCGATCGAAGTCCAGATCTGGCGTTGCGTCCAGTTCCATAGATCTGATCGCCTTACCCAGCGCTTCCTTGAAAGTCCGGGCGATCGCCATCGCCTCGCCGACAGATTTCATCTGGGTGCTCAGCCGCGGGTCGGCGCCGGGGAATTTCTCCAGCTGGAACCGCGGCATCTTGACCACGACATAGTCCAACGTAGGCTCAAACGCGGCGGTCGTCCGGCGGGTGATGTCGTTGGCCACCTCATCCAACCGGTAGCCGACGGCCAACAGCGCAGCTACCTTTGCGATGGGGTACCCGGTCGCCTTGGAGGCGAGAGCTGATGAGCGCGAGACGCGCGGGTTCATCTCAATGACCACCATACGCCCGGTCTCGGGGTCCACGGCAAACTGGATATTGGAACCGCCGGTATCGACACCGATCGCGCGCAGCACAGCGATGGAAGCATCCCGCATCCGCTGGTACTCACGATCCGTCAGCGTCTGCACCGGCGCCACGGTGATCGAGTCACCGGTATGCACGCCCATAGGATCGATATTCTCGATCGAGCAGACGATGATGGCGTTGTCCGCGTGGTCGCGCATAACCTCCATCTCGTACTCTTTCCAGCCGATGACCGATTCCTCCAGGAGCACCGTATGCGATGGGCTCTCGATCAAGCCACGCGCCACGATCTGGGTAAGCTCCCCGGCATTGTAGGCAATGCCGCCGCCGGTACCACCCAGCGTGAAGCTGGGCCGCGCAATCAGCGGATAGCCCAGTTCCTCGGCCACCTCGAAAGCTTCGGGCAGCGAACCGATCTGGTGACTGAGGGGCACCTCAAGCCCGATCTCCATCATGGTCTGCTTAAAGAGCGCCCGGTCCTCGGCCAGTTGAATGGCGTCATAGGAGGCCCCAATCAGCTCGACGCCGTAGCGCTCCAGAACCCCCGTCTCCGACAGCGCCACCGCCAGGTTGAGCGCCGTCTGGCCGCCAAGCGTCGGAAGCAGCGCGTCCGGGCGCTCGCGTGCGATGATGGCCTCCAGGAACTCCACCGTCAGCGGCTCGATGTAGACTGCATCAGATAGCTCCGGATCCGTCATGATCGTTGCCGAGTTGGAATTGACGACAATCAGCCGGTATCCGGCCTCGCGAAGGGCCTTCAGTGCCTGTGTACCGGAGTAGTCAAACTCCGCCGCTTGCCCGATCACAATCGGGCCTGAGCCGATAATCAGGATGGATTCGATGTCTGTGCGCTTAGGCATGCTGGTCCTTGACCATGGCCATGAACTGCTCGAAGAAACCCTTTGCATCATGAGGTCCCGGGGACGCCTCCGGGTGGTACTGCACCGAGAAGGCGGGGTAATCAAGGAGCCGTAGCCCCTCCACCGTACCATCATTGAGCGAGAGATGCGTGACCTCGAGTGGGCCAAAGCCGGCGGGGCTGGTGCCGATCAACGATGATTCCGGCAACAGCTCGGCCATCGTCACCAACTCCGTGGAGTTGGCAGACTCCGTGGAGTTGGCCAATTCCGCGCAATTGGCCAGCGCCGCGGTCTGAGCCACCAGCTCGGGCCGCGTGGGTTCAAATGCCGCATCCAGCGGCGCCCAACCAATCCCAAGACTGGTGGGATCAAGGGCAAAGCCGTGATTCTGCGTCGTGATCATGATCCGGCCGGTGCGCAACTCCTTTATCGGGTGATTCGCGCCCCGGTGGCCAAAGCGCATCTTGTATGTCCGACCGCCTGCCGCCAGCCCAAGGAGTTGGTGCCCCAGACAGATACCGCCCAACGGCACGCGCTGCTTGAGCAGGGCACGCATCGTTGTGATCGTGGCTGCCAACGGCTCCGGGTCCCCCGGACCGTTCGAGACCACAACGCCATCCGGCTGCAGGGCCAGAATGGTGGCAGCATCCACATCGTATGGCACCACCGTGACGACCGCCCCAGCAGCCATCAGGTCACGAACGATGCCCTGCTTGCGACCGGCGTCAATCACAACAATATGAGGACGATCCAGGTCACCTGAGGCTTCGCCGGAAGCGCCATAGCCCACTACACTATCCGTGGTGACATCCCCAGCCAGGTTGCGCCCCACCATCCTGGGGCTCTGGCGAACGCGCGCGATGATCGCATCGGGATCAAGACCATTCTTGTCGACCGCGGTGACGATGGCCCCCCGCATGGCCCCATGAGTCCGCAGATGACGCGTCAACGCCCGGGTATCGAGCCCCTCAATGGCCACCACGCCGGCCCCTTCCAGATAGTCGGCAAACCCCAGAGTCGCCCGCTGATTGAAGGGGGACCGTACCGCGCGATGCATAACGAAGCCGGCAACCTGAAGCCGCTCAGATTCAGCGTCGTCAGGATTCACCCCGTAGATGCCGATCTCAGGGTAGGTCATCACCACGATCTGGCCGCGGTACGAAGGGTCAGTCAGCACTTCTTGGTACCCTGTCATCCCCGTGTTGAAGACCAGCTCACCGAATGTCTCGCCGGTTGCCCCCACCGACGTCCCCCAGAAGATCGTACCGTCCTCCAGCGCCAACAGCGCAGGGTTGCTCTCGGGTTTCATGCAGACCTCTTCTCCCAGACTGTGAAGCACACCACCGAACCTGTGTAGACTACATTGCGAACTAACAACTTGTCCCCGCCAAGGGGAGTTCGCACTACGAGATCAGTCAGCCAGGACCATCCCTACTTTTTCAATCACCGTCTCGATGTCGTCCTCTTCGATGACGAGGGGAGGCAGGAACCGCATCACGGTGGATCCCGCCGGCAGCGCCAGCACACCCTGCTCAGCCAGCGCGGCGAGGTAGGCCCCCGAACGACCGCGAAACTCGATACCCACCATAAGACCGAGGCCCCGCACCTCTCGAACAACAGAGGCATCGATGGAACGGAACCCCTCCGCTAACCTCGCCCCCAGCTTGGCTGCCCGCTCAGGCAGATGATCCTCTTCCATCGTCCGAATCGTCGCCAGCGCCGCGGCGCAGGCCAACGGGCTGCCGCCAAACGTACTGCCGTGGACGTGGCCGGGTATCTGGCCGACACGCTCGCCGATCAAGGTCGCGCCCATCGGAATGCCACCGGCGATGCTCTTGGCGAGGGTCATCAGATCGGGCCGCAGACCGTAGTGCTCACTGGCAAAGAGTTTGCCCGTGCGCCCGAACCCGGTCTGCACTTCGTCAACGATGAACATGGCGCCGCGCTCCTGGCACAAAGCCTGCACACCCAGCAGATAGTCCGCGCTGCCGGGGTTCACACCCCCCTCACCCTGCACTACTTCGACGATCACAGCCGACGTTTCATCGTCAATCACCTTCTCCATCCGCTCCAAATTGTTGTAGGGGACGAAGCCAAAACCGGGGATCAGTGGCTCAAACGGCGTACGATACTCCTTCCGCCATGTAGCGCCAAGTGCCCCCATCGAGCGCCCGTGGAAACCACGCATCGTAGAGATAACCTTGGTGCGCTTGGTGGCCAAGCGCGCAAACTTGAGCGCAGCCTCCACGGCCTCAGTGCCTGAATTGCACAAAAAAGCGCGCTCCAATCCGGGAGGCGCCACGCGAACCAGTTCAGCCAGCAGATGTGCCCGCACATCGTTGTAGAATCCGTTGGGAGCCAGAAACAGCCGCTGCGCCTGCTCTGTCACGGCCTTGACCACGGCGGGATGCGCATGTCCCATATTCGATGCGCCATGCCCGCCGACACAGTCAATGTACTCCGTGCCATCCATATCCCAGATGTGAGCGCCTTCACCACGCACCAATACGATCGGCTGCTTGCCGTACGCGCCGCTCTCGTGGTCCGTCTCCCAGGCTATGATTTGGTCCCGGTCATAGTTGATGTCAAACATTGAACTCTCCTCCTGATAGAGCAATCAGCTTTCAGCGATCAGCCTTCAGCTACTGAAGAACCAGAGTACGAAGTCATATGCAGGGCGTCGTTTACTGCTTACTGCTTACT
>Ga0114918_10005402_pt1 | contig 10977 bp, 5 predicted proteins | sample LantaG_FD_87015 | JGI IMG/M metagenome (GOLD analysis project Ga0114918, IMG submission 87015) | Deep subsurface microbial communities from Baltic Sea to uncover new lineages of life (NeLLi) - Landsort_02402 metaG | ecosystem: Environmental > Aquatic > Marine > Oceanic > Sediment | place: Baltic... | reverse complement strand
TGTGCGTGAAATGAGGGAGAGAGGGAGAGAGAGAGAGAGAGAGAGGGTAAAAACCTGGACTTGTGTAAATCTTTTGGTCTCTCTGGCAACAGTCCACACAATGCAGGAGCTCCCCCCTTACTAGCACCCCACGCTAGGCCCCTCGTGCTGCGGCGGCGTGAAGCCGGTCACGGTCGGCGCCCGGGTGTGGGCCGGGCCACCGCCGCCGCCACCGCCACCACTCCCGCCCCCTCCATTCCCATTTCCATTCCCATTCGCCTTTCCGCTCCCGTTGGTCGAGTGGACGGCCGTCCCCACGCCCGCCTCCCCGCATAGGGCCCGGGTGACGTGCCCCAGCGTCAGCATGTTGAAGACGACGGCCGCGATGCCGTTGTCGTCCGCCAGCGTGGAGGCGGTCTCGTCCATCACCGCCAGGCGGGCCGCCCGGACGTCGGCGTAGGACAGCGAGTCCAGCAGCACCGCCTCGCCCGGGGCGGCGGACGCCGGGTCCCGGTCGTACACGCCGTCCATTTTGGTGGCTTTGAGGACAGCCTCCGCCCCGATCTCCGCCGCCCGCAGCGCGGCGGCCGTGTCTGTGGTGAAGAAGGGGTTGCCCGTGCCCGCCCCAAAGATGACGACCCGCCCCCGCTCCAGGTGGCGCATCGCCCGGCGGCGAATGTACGGCTCAGCCACCTGGCGCATCTCGATGGCGGTCTGGACGCGGGTGGGGACGCCCTCCCGCTCCAGGGCACCCTGGAGGAGGACCGCGTTCATGACGGTGGCGAGCATGCCTGGGGATGGGAAAGGGACAGGAGGGGAGTGAATGATGAGGAGTGTGTCTTCTCTCTCTCTCCTCTCCCTTCTCTCTCCTCTCCTCTCTCCTCTCTCACCGACGTAGTCGCCCGTCGCCCGGTCCACGCCGTGCGAGGAGACGACGTCCGCGGCTCCCCGGTAGTAGTTGCCGCCCCCGACGACGATGGCGACCTGAGTGGGAAGAGTGCGGGTGGGTGATGAGTGAGCGTGCACGGCCCCTGGGTTGACCAGCGCGGGCGGCCGCTCTCTCTCTCTCTACCCGTCCACCCATCCTCCTACCTCCACCCCGCGGGCGACGGCGGCCGCAATCTCGGAAGCGACCCGTTTCAGAACGGCCGGGTCCACGCCGTGGCCGCTCTGGCCCGCCAGACCCTCGCCGGACAGCTTGAGGAGGACGCGGCTGGGTGGAGAGAAGAGAGAGAGGGAGGGGGAGGTTGAGCAAGAACGAGGAAAAAAGCTGTTGCGCCGGGTCCGACCCCTCTCTCTGTCGCGCACCGCCCACACACAACACTTACCGGTACCGCGGGGGCAGCCCGATGGCGCCAGCCCTGTCTGCGCCGCCCGATCCGGCGTCCGGAAGCGCAGTTGGCGGGCGGGACGGGGTGCGCGGCCGGCGCGAGGCGGCCGCATGCGGGGCCGCCGCCGGCGGCCAGCACAGCGGCTGGCGCCTAGGCATTGAGCAGGGTTGGAGGGGCGGGGGGCGGGCCTGGCCTGGGGCTGAGTGCCTGGCCAGGTGTGAGGTGAGGCTGAGGCTAGACATGGTGGGAGACAGGGAGCGCGTGCGTCTCTCTGTGTGCCCGCGCCTCGTGGGACGGGGGAGGAGGAGGAGCGCGCCAGGGGCGGCGACGAGCGAGGTGTGAACAGGCGGGTGGGTGCCGCCGCTCTCTCTTCTCACTTTTCTTTCAGTGAGCGTGCCTGCCGCCGCCGCCGCGTCGCACACGCGCAAGCACGCACGCACCCGCGCGCGCGCACATACACCAGCAGGCCCACCACCTCGCCCTCCGTGCCGAGCGAGCGAGCGAGAGGCCGCCTTCCTCTGTTTTCCGCGCGCCGCGCAGCACGCCGACGGCGCACACAACACTCCACGCACCCGCCCGCTCCACACACGCACAACCCTCTCCCTATGGCCGACGACGACGCCCCGCGCCGCAGCACCCGGACGTCCGCCCGGGTCGCGGCCGGCGGCGGCGGCGCGGGCGGCGACGCCCCCCCGCCCGCGCCGGCGCCGCACACGATCGACGACCCGGCTTCCCTCGACGCCCGGGAGGCCGCCCTGGCATCCAAGCTGGCCTCCTTCACCGCGCCCAAGGCCCTGCTGGACGAGGTGCCCGAGGCGGAGGCCGGGGATGACCAGGTAAGTGTGGGAGAGAGAGAGGGAGGGGCGTTGCGTGCGTGCCCATGCGGCGGGTGGCCCGCTCTCTCTCAACCTCATCAACCTCTCACTTTCTCTCTCACGCCCACTCCACACACACAGCCCACCCTCGGCCGGGCCGGCGTCATCGCGGACCGGGAGGACGATTACAAGCGGCGCCGCCTCGGGCGGGCCCTGTCGCCCGCCCGGGTGGACGCATTCGCGCCCCCGCCCCCGCCCGCCGCGGCCGCGCCCAAGGGCAAAAAGGGCAAGGCCAAGGCGGCCGCCGCGGCTGAGGCAGCAGCCGCCGAGGAGCCCCGCTCCTCCTACGCGGACGTCATGCGGGAGGCCGCCCTAGCGCGGGAGCGGGACAACACGCTGGCTAACATCCGCGCCAAGGCCCGGGCGGAGGAGGACGCGGCGGCCGCGGCCGCCGCCAAGCGCGCGGCCGCCGCCTCCTGGGACGGCGCCGCGCCGGGGGCCAAGAAGGCCCGCGGCTGGGATGGCATGGACGAGGGCGACGCCGGCGCGCCCGGTCCGTCCGGCGCGCCCTCCAAGTGGGATGAGACGCCCCTGCACCCGTCGGCGGGCGGGGCGGGGGTGGGCGGCGCCGCGGCCCCCGGCGACACCCCGCTCTGGGGCGCGGTCGCCGACGCGGACGGCGCCAAGGCCACCGCCGCCGCCGCCGCCGCCCGCCCCCGGTCCCGGTGGGACGCGACGCCCGCTATCATGGCCGGCGGGGCGGGCGTCGGCGGCGGCGGCGGCGGCGCCCCCGACGCGACACCCCTGATTGTTGGTGGGGGCGGTGGTGGCGCCCCCACCACCGCCTACGCCGGTGCCCCACCCCCCGGCGCCACCCCGCTCACCCTGACGGCTGAGCAGTACGCCTCCCTCAAGGCTGACCGCGCGCTGGAGGAGCGCAACCGCCCCCTGTCGGACGGCGACCTGGACGCGATGCTGCCCGCGGCCGGGTACGAAATTCTGACCCCGCCGCCCGACTACGCCCCTGCCCGCCGGTCGGGCGCCCTGGAGCCCGCCTCCGCCACGCCGGCCGGCGACTTTTACGTCATGCCGGAGGCGGGCACGACGGGCGGCGCGTCCGCGGCTGCGGGCGCGGCGTACGGCATCGCGGTCGCCCCGCCGGGGGGCCTGCCCGAGCTCAAGCCGGAGGACCACCAGTTTTTCGGGGCCCTCCTCACCGACGTGGACGAGGCCGCGCTCTCGCCGGCCGAGGCCCGGGACCGCCGCATCTCCAAGCTGCTGCTCAAGGTCAAGAACGGCAACCCCCAGCAGCGCAAGTCGGGCATGCGGGCCCTGACCGACCGGGCGCGCGAGTTTGGGACGGGGCCCCTGTTCGACCAGGTGCTTCCCTTGCTGATGGCCCCCACCCTGGAGGACGCGGAGCGGCACGTCCTGGTCAAGGTCGTCGACCGCGTCCTGGCCCGCCTGGAGGAGCTGGTCCGGCCCTACGTCCACAAGGTCCTGGTCGTCATCGAGCCGCTGCTCATCGACGAGGACTACTATGCGCGCGTGGAGGGGCGGGAGCTGGTCGCCAACCTGGCCAAGGCGGCCGGGCTGGCGACCATGATTGCGGCCATGCGCCCGGACGTGGACCACGTGGACGAGTACGTCCGCAACACGACGGCGCGGGCGCTGGCGGTCGTCGCCTCCGCGCTGGGCGTGCCCGCCCTGCTGCCCTTCCTCAAAGCCGTCTGCCGCTCCAAAAAGTCCTGGCAGGCCCGCCACACGGGCCTGAAGGTCGTCCAGCAGGTCGCCATGCTGTCCGGCTGCGGCGTCCTGCCCCATCTGGCGCCCTTGGTGGCCACCGTCGTGCCCGGCCTGACGGACGAGGCGGCCAAGGTGAAGACGCAGGCGGCCCTGGCGGCCGCTGCCCTGGCCGAAGCGGCCGCGCCCTACGGGATAGAGGCCTTTGACGGCGCGCTGGAGCCGCTGTGGAAGGGCGTCCGCCTGCAGCGGGGCAAGCCGCTGGCGGCCTTCCTCAAGGCCATCGGCTCCATCATTCCGCTCATGGACGCGACGTACGCGGACTACTACACGCGGGAGGTCACGCCCATCCTGCTGCGCGAGTTTGGGTCGGCGGACGAGGAGATGAAGAAGATCGTGCTGAAGGTCGTGCGCCAGTGCGTCGCGACCGACGGCGTCGCGCCCGCCTTTGTCCGGTCCGACCTGCTGCCCGACTTTTTCCGGTGCTTCTGGGTGCGCCGCATGGCCCTGGACCGCCGCAACTACCGGGCCCTGGTCGACACGACGGCCGCCCTGGCGGACCGGGTGGGCTGTGCGGAGGTGGTCGGGCGCATCGTGGAGGACTTGAAGGATGAGGCGGAGCCCTACCGGCGCATGGTCCTGGAGACGGTGGACCGGGTGGTGACCTCACTGGGCTCGGCCGACATCGACGCCCGCCTGGAGGAGCTGCTGGTGGACGGCCTGCTCTTTGCGGTGCAGGAGCAGTCGCCGGAGGCGACGCCGGCCGAGGCGAAAGTGGTCCTGGACGGCTTCGCCACCGTCCTGGCCTCCCTGGGAGGGCGGGCCAAGCCCTACCTGCCCCAGGTGGCGGGCACGGTGAAGTGGCGCCTGAACAACAAGGCGGCCAAGGTGCGCCAGCAGGCCGCCGACCTGGTCGCCCGGGCCGCGCCCGTCATGGCAGCCTGCGGCGACGACAAGCTGCTGGGCCACTTGGGGGTCGTCCTGTACGAGTGCCTGGGCGAGGAGTATCCGGACGTGCTGGGGTCGGTTTTGGGGGGCCTGGGCGCCATCGTGGCCGTCATCGGCATGGACCGGTGCGCGCCGCCCATCCGGGACCTGCTGCCCCGGCTGACGCCCATCCTCAAGAACCGGCACGAGGCGGTGCAGGAGCACTGCGTCGGCCTGGTGGGGCGCATCGCGGACCGCGCGCCCGACCAGGTGCCCGCGCGCGAGTGGATGCGGATCTGCTTTGAGCTGCTGGAGCTGCTGAAGGCGCCCAAGCTGGCCATCCGGCGGGCGACGGTGTCCACCTTTGGCTACATCGCCAAGGCCATCGGGCCCCAGGACGTGCTGGTGACGCTCCTGAACAACTTGAAGGTCCAGGAACGCCAGCTGCGGGTGTGCACGACGGTCGCCATCGCCATCGTCGCGGAGGCCTGCGCCCCCTTCACCGTCCTGCCCGCCCTCATGAACGAGTACCGCGCGCCCGATCTGAACGTCCAGAACGGGGTCCTGAAAGCGCTTGCCTTCCTGGCCGAATACATCGGCCCCGCGGGGCGGGACTACGTGTACGCGGTGGCCCCCCTCCTGGCCGACGCGCTGGCCGACCGGGACGCCGTCCACCGCCAGACGGCCGCGACCGCGGTCGGCCACCTGGCCCTGGGCGTGGCGGGCCTGGGCTGCGAGGACGCGGTGCTCCACCTGCTCAACCACGTGTGGCCCAACATCCTGGAGCCGGGCCCGCACCTGGCGGCCGCCGTCACGACCGCCTTTGAGGGCGCCCGCCTGGCCCTGGGCGGGCCCATCCTGCTCAGCTACCTCCTGCCCGGCCTCTTCCACCCGGCCCGCCGCGTTCGGGCCGCCTACTGGCGCCTGTACAACAACCTGTACGTGGGGTGCGGGCCTGCGTTGGTGCCGGCCTGGCCGCGGCTGCCGGATCCCGAGGTGGATGAGGATGGGAAGGGTGGTGGCCGGGAGGGGCTGTACGCGCGGCACGACCTGGACGTCTTCTTCTGATGAGGGGAGGATGGATGGGATGGATGGATGGAGAGAGAGAGAGAGGGAGGGGAGAGGGGAGAGGGAGAGAGCAGTTTTCTTTGTGTGTTGCACCCTAACCAAATCAGAGAGACCAGAAAACAGTCGGCGAGAGAGGGAGGGCGTCGCTGCGCGTCGCTCGAGCGGGGCGCGTGTGCGCGGGGGCGCGGATGGAAGGGAAGAGACGCGAGGGGAGTGGTCGAGGAGAGCGGGACGGCCCCGCGCGCGCCTCGGGCATTCAGACATTCCCTCAGCGGGCGACACGCCCCGGCAGCGCAAACAGAGAGGAGGCCGTGCACACCCGCAGTACCTCCCTCTCCCACGCACAACATGCGCCCTACTGGCCTGCCCCGCCGGGCGGCGGTCCTCGCGGCGCTCCTGGTCCTCACTCTAGTGCTCGCGCACCCCGCGCTCGCTGCGCCATGGGATCCCGTCCTAGACGCGGCCGCCGCCGCGGTGGGCGTCGACCACCACACCGAGCCGCTTGACAAGGCGGACACGGACCTGGGCGAGCCGCCTGGTGACGCCAAGCCCCCGCCCCACCCGCTGGGCGACAAGGCCACGATTGCGCAGCGCATCGACGCCGCGCTTACGCACGAGTTTGAGGGCGACGCCGCCGCGGCGGCCGCGGCCGAGGGGGCCACCTTTTCCGAGACGTCCAAGAGCGAGGATGTGAGATAATGATGGGGGCATGGGTCGAGGCAGGCAGCGCGAGGGCGGCCTGGGCGGGCGGAGAAAGGGAGGGAACAGGGACTCGCTCGACCTCCATCCCTCTCACGCACCACGCACCCTCTGTTTCCTCAGGCCACCGTCGAGACGGTCGTCAAGGTCTCCCACAAGCGCCACGTCGACCCGGCGGCCAACCCGGAGGCGCACGCGGGCGCGGCCGGTGGGGTGGCAGGCGCGCTGCCGCCGCCGCCGCCGCCGCCCCCACCCCCGCCGCCCCCGCCACCCCCGCCTGCAAAGCCGGCCGGCGCGGGCGCGACCTCCTGGTGGAAGGCGGTCGCGGGCGGGCACGGCGGCGGCGGTGGCGGCGGGGCGACGTCCGCCAAGGAGCGGGCCGCCCTGGCCGCGGCGGTGGAGCGGCGGGTCGCGGACGCAGCCGCGAAAGCGGCCGCGGACGCGGCGGGCGCGGCCGGCGCTTCTTCGACCGCTGCCGCCGCTGCGTCTGCCGCCGCGGCCGCCGCCGCGGCCGCGGGCGGGGAGCACGAGGTGGACCGCCTCATCGACTCGCAGAACAACGAGTACGTCCTGTCCAAGCCCCGGTCGGGCGCGGGCGGGCCGGGGCTGACCCTGGACCCGCAGCTGGTGCGGGACCTGACGGTCCTCGCCGCCGTGGGCGCGGCCGCGGGCGCGGCCGCGGAGGCGGTCCGCCAGCCGACCATCATTGGCTATTTCTTAGCGGGGTCCGCCGTCGGCCCGGGCGGCTTCGGCCTGGTGAAGGAGCTGGTCCAGGTCGAGTCCCTGGCCCAGCTGGGCGTCCAGCTCCTCCTGTTCGCGCTGGGCCTGGAGTTTTCGCCCGCCAAGGTGCGCGCGGTGCGAGGGGTTGCCTTCGGCGGCGGCGCGCTCGAGGTGGCCATCTTTTGTGCGGGCGCGGCCGCGACGGCCACCGCCATCGGCGCCTCCGCCGCGCAGGGGCTCTTCATCGGGGCCTTGGTCTCCATGTCCTCCACCACCGTCGTCGTGAAATGCCTGGCCGACAACCGGGACGCGGGCACGCGGTGGGGCGCGGTCGCCACCGGCACGCTCGTCCTGCAGGACTGTGCGGTGGGGCTGCTCTTCGCGACCATGCCCGTCCTGGCGCAGGCGGCGGCGGGCGGGGGCGTGACGGGCGGGGGCCTGGCCCGCGCCACCGCGCGCATGGGCGGCTCCCTGGCCCTGGTCGTCGCGGTGGCGGCGATCGCAGCCCGCGGCCCCCTCCCCCGCGCGGGCGCGGCCGCCGCCCGCCGCGCGTCGCCCGAACTGTTCCAGCTGTCCGCCATCGCCTTCTGCCTGCTGTCAGGCGCCGCGACGGCCCGGCTGGGTCCGTCGACGGAGCTGGGCGCCTTCATCGCGGGCGCGGCCCTGGGCGCGGGCGGCGGGTCCACGCCCGTCCCGGCCGCGCCGGGGCCGCCGGGGACGCCCCCCTCCACCACCACCCTCCGCGACCGCACGCTGCACGCTGTCGAACCCATCAAAGCCTTCTTTGTGGCGCTCTTCGTGGCGACGACGGGCCTGGTCCTGTCGCCCGCCTTCCTGTGGGCGCACGCCCGCCTCCTCGCCGGCAGCCTGGCCCTGACCGTCATCGCCAAGACGGCCGTCATCACTGGCGTCGCCCGCCTCGTCTTTGGCCTGCCCTCCCACCGCGCGCTCGCGGTCGGCCTGGCCCTGGCTCAAATCGGCGAGTTTGCGTTTGTCCTGCTGGCGGCGGGGTCGCAGGCGGGTCTGGTGCCGTACTCCCTGCACCAGACGCTCATGGGCACGGCGGCCGCGTCGCTGCTGGTCACGCCCGCCCTGGTGCGGGCGGCGGGGCGCATCGCGGCCGCGGGTGGCGACCGCGCGGCGGTGGTGGTCAACGGCGGCTCGGGCGGCGGCAGCGGCGGCGGCGGCGGCGCGTGCGAGCTGACCAGTGCCGGCTCCGGCCCCGACCTGCCCCGCCACCACGCGCCGCCCGGCGGTGGCATCGGCGACCTCCTGGCGGGCGGCAAGCGGGGCGGCGGGAATGGCGGCGGGCCGTACGCGCCCACCCCGCCCGGGTCGCCCCGCCAGCGCCGCTCGGTCGTGGAGGATGGTGGCGGCGGCGGCGGCCCGGTCTTCTTCGGCACGCCGCCGCCCCGGCCCAACACGGCCCTGGCGGGCGACGACCGTGCGCGCAGCCTGTCCGCCCCGGGGCCGGGCGCGCTGGCGCCGCTGTCGACGGCGGCGCGGGTGCTGGGAGGGTGGGCGAGGGGAGGGGGCGGGTGAGGAAGGGAGAGAGAGAGGGCGAGAGAGGGACGCACTGAACAACCTTGAGAGAGTGAAAAACCTAGTTGTGATCTTCTTTTGTGAGGTGTGCATGTGTGTGCATGTTTCTGTGCGGGCGCGTGCGTGAGGCGCGGCGTGCGGGCGCGCGTCGCGCGTCGTGGGAGGGAAACAAGGAAGGGGGGAGGACGTCTCGACAACTGGCCGTCCTCTTCTATCTAATCTCCCTCACACTTCTTTTTTTGGCGCGCTCCCCAGCGCGCGCGTCCAGTCAGCGCGCGCGCCCATTTCCCCGTGCTGCGGCTGGCCTGCCTGTCGGAGCGCTGACCGCGGGGCGTGGTCATCCCGCCAGTTGCGCGGCTTGGGGCGCCCTAGCGAGGGGCACAACTAGCGTGTTCGGCAAGAGAGCAATTTTTGCCCGCCCTTTTGCGCAAAACATGTCGGGCCTGGAGCGTGTCTTCCACGCCCATCAGCAGGCCGCCGTCGCAGTCTACCAAGCCCAGGCCGTCGCATCCCTGGGCGGTGACAGCGGCCCGGCGACGGACGGCGGCGGGGGCGGCGGTGGGCGCGCTCTCTCGGCGGGAGGGGGCAGCGACGAGCCCCCTCGCCGCCGAGGCCGCCCCCGCCACTGGGCGTGGACCCACTTCTGGTGCGGACGGAAAGGGGCATGTCAGGGGGCTGGTGGAGGGGCGTTGCGCATCTGGCAGGGCTGGCTCCGGCGGAGCGCGGCGTCGCTGGGCGGATGGGGGTGGCTCGGCGGGAGAGAGAGCACGTTCCCCCCGCCTTTCAAACCCTCCGCCCTCACCCACCCTCCCTCTCTCTCCCTCCCCTTCAGCCCCATCGGCCAGGTGCGCGAGACCACGCGCCGCCGGGCCGCCCAGTGCATGCTGTGCGGCCTGCGCATCGAGGACGGCCGCCCCGAAAAGTTCGTCGTCCACCTGGGCGAGGCCTGCCCGGTCGCGCCGCCGGAGCTGCGGGGGCGGGTGCTGGCCCGCCACGCGGCCGAGGCGGCCGCCCGCGTGGCCGCGGGTGGCGGGCCCAGGAGCGGGGGCGGGAACGCCAGCATGCGCCTGCCCAGCCCTTCCCCCGCCGCCGTCGCCATCGCGGCGGGCGTGCTGAACGGCCCCGCGGGCGGCGGTGGCGGCCCGGCGGGTGGCGGCCCGGCGGGCGGCGGCGTTGGTGGCGCCCCAGTCCTGCTCTCCGGCGGCCCGCCTGCGGGCCCGCCCCGCCCCTCCGTCGCGCCGCCGCCCGGGCTGGCCTGCGTCGGGGGGCCCGGCGCGGCCCCACCCTCCGAATAGCCCCCCGTCGCGGGCGGGCCGCCGCCCGGGGCCGCCGCCAACAAGCGCGGGCTCGAGGAGGAGGCGCGCGGCGGGTGGGGTGGCGGCGGCGGGGGCGGCGCGCCCGCCCCACCACCACTCCAGCACGCGCAGGCGGCGCGGCCGCTGCCGCCGCCGCCCGCCGCCGCCGCCGCCGCCGCCGCCGCTGCCGCCGCCGACGACGACGACGTGGCTGCCGTCACCGTCGTCACGGCGGCCGCCCTGGATGACATGCTGCTGACGTGGCTGGCCTCCCAGCGCGTGCCCCTGGCGAGCGTCGACGACCCGGCCTTCCGGGAGTTTGTCTGGAGGCTGGCCCCGACCTACCAGCCGCCGTCCTCCTCCCAGCTCCACCTGCGCCAGGCGCAGCTGCTGGCGCGCAGCAGCACGGGCGGCGGCCGCGGGAGCGGGCAGGCGGCGGCGGCGGCCAAGGAGGCGGAGGCGGTGCCGGCCCCAGCGCCAGCGCCCGCTGCTCCCTCCCACCCCCCACCGCCCAAGCGCGGCCGCCCGTCCATCCACGACGCCGCCGCCGCCCACCACTACCACCACGCCTCCCCGCCCGCCGCCCCGCCGGCCTGGGCCTCCCTGACCGCGGACGCGGCGGCCTACGGGTCGGGCGCGGGCCACTTGGCCGCTGCTGGTGCTGCTGCTAGTGCTGGCGCTGCCGCCGCGCCCAAGCCCTTCCAGCTGACGACGGCCGCCTTCCTGGCGGCCACGGCCCGGCGGGCCCGGCGGGAGGCGGCCGCCGCCGCCGCGGACGAGGCGGCGGAGGCGGGGGAGAGCGGTGGCGGTGGCGGCGGCGGCGGCGGCGGCGGCGGCGGCCGCGCCCACCCCGCCCGG
>Ga0114918_10005400_pt1 | contig 10979 bp, 21 predicted proteins | sample LantaG_FD_87015 | JGI IMG/M metagenome (GOLD analysis project Ga0114918, IMG submission 87015) | Deep subsurface microbial communities from Baltic Sea to uncover new lineages of life (NeLLi) - Landsort_02402 metaG | ecosystem: Environmental > Aquatic > Marine > Oceanic > Sediment | place... | reverse complement strand
TAAACCAAAAATGTCTCCTACTAAAGCTGCCAATAATATTAATATTACTGCATAAACAAATAACTTATTTTTCATTTCAAACTACCTTCCTTATTTTTGTATTCAAAACTAGTTAATATTGTCATTCCTAAAAATATAAATATTGTTGCCTTTATAGATAATAAAGTAGTATCTTCAAAATAAGAAATAATCATAGCAATAATATATCCTGACATTATTGTTTGATACCAAGTCCATTTAGGTTTAAATTTTAATTTTCTTTTCATTTTTATACGTCCATTAATTTATCTGAATATAAGCACTGTCAACATTAGTTTTAATACTTATTTCATTATCTAAATATAAATCACCATTAAATGTAGTGATATGTTTTTCTATTATTGTTTTTATTTGATATTGTTCTTCTTCTGTTAATTTATATTGTCCTGATATAATTCATTCCTCCCTTTGTTTTACTCTTTCAAAATCTTTTGAATTAAAATATAATGGTTGACCTTTTAATTTAATCATTTGAGAGTTTTTATTATAATCATTAATTTTTTCAATTAAATACCATGTTCTATCAAGAATAAACTTTAATTCTTTACAAGTTGGTTTTACAAAATCTCCTACTTTCATTTTAATTCTCCAATTAAGGGGGGTTTGTTTAACCCTTTTTTTCTCGTGTTATTTTAAACGAATAAAAGACCCTCCTTTATTCGTCAAGCTTACTGCCATAATCAATTGTAATACAGAAACTCTTTCATTCCAATTACAAATGCTTAAAATCATATGTTTTTAACCTCAACTTCTTCAATACCAATCCTCTTATTCTTGCGTAAATTATCAGCCAACACCTGTAAAATATGAGCCATAGAACGCTCATGTAATACGAACATACCAAGATTAGCCAATTGCTTTAAAGCAGTACTAACTTTTTCTTGCTGCAATAATACCATACACTCTTTAAGATTTGCTTGTTCTTCTTTATTAAGCCTGAAAGTATAGACCTTACTATCCTCTTCCTTTCTGTTCTCATCTAATGTATAATTAACAAAAGGTTTCTTCTCAATACTCATTTTTTCATGTCCTCCATAAGATACAATAATTTAACACTAGACAAAGCTTTAAGATGTACACTCTCAAAAGTACCTGCTCCCTGAAAATAACCGTATTTAACTTTTGTTGCGTATTCGTGGTGTATTTTAGATTCCATACGAATATAATCATTCATCACAGTACCAATATCTTTCTTTTCATCTTCTGCAAGCTTTATTATATCATCAATCCATTTCATTTTCTGTTACCATTCCTTTTTATACAATCGCCGCATTTAGTCCTTATTGCTTTGCTTACTCTCCAAACAGGTCGCCCGCAATTACTGCACTTTATAAGATGTAAACACCCACTACTCATTATTCTCACCTGTTATTTGATAAATCCATGTACGAGTATAACCCGAAGCATCAGCTATTTGTTTAGGCGTAAGATTAGTATTCTCTCTTATAAAAGTGACAAGCTTAGAAAAACCTTTCATTAACTTACGCATCTTAGGGTTAAGTTCATCATTATTAATACTAAGAGTAGCCTCTTCCTTCTTCTTATTATAAGCCTCCTCATTAATTAAGTCACCATGAAACTTAAAAAAATCTGTGAACGTACCGTTACTATAAGGCTGTACGCAATAATCAAATTCTTTACGTCCTTTAAAATACATTTTACGCTTACGATCATAATTCCATGTTTTAAAAGTACCTCTCTTGATACCGTCAGGCGTATAAGCATGAAGTAAGAAGCGACTACGAGCCACCGCAAAGTAACGACCAACAATAAAGAAGTAAGGCATAACCCAAAAGATAAAAAGCCTCTTCCTTCTTATCATGGTCATCTTCATAACAAGCGCTTTCTGTACTTCTGTCATAAAATCCGTGCTCATACCACCCGTGACGAACTCATCCCATAATATCGCTTGACCTACAGTGGCTTTGTCTACTGTTTCCATGAATTGTTCTGGCGTGAATACTATTCTATCTATATTAAAAGTCTTGTCTACATATAGACAGGAGTGCATTCCTAGACCACTTTTTCCACTCCCTTCCATACCATCTATAAGGGCAACTCCGTCCCAGTTATTATTAACAGCTTCCTTTAAGTGATCTAGCAAGAAAGCAAGATTGCTATTTAGTACCATTTTCTTTTTTAACCTCTCATTACTGGCTCGTCCATACGTTGCTGTTTACTCCATGCACTAATGTCAAACCATTCAAGCTTATATTTTGCGCTAAGACTACTAAGTTTTCTGCCTAGTTGATCGCATAAATTACTTCCTTTTCTTCTGTTAAACACTTTTTGTTGTTCAAAGCCAGCGGTCACGGGAGTATCCGACAAGTTCTCAATTATTTTTAATAATATATTAATTTCTACTTGCTCCTCCTTAGATAAATGAGCGTATAACTCAGTATAAATATTTTCTAATGAATTATAATACTCGTCAAGTAACCCTTGAATCTTAGCTTTACCAGCGGTTTCCCACCAAAGATTAAGCCTTTCTAGCTTTCCAAAACTATTATTAATAGGTATCTTGTCACCGGAGTAACTATCGTTGTTTTTTCTGAAAGCCACGAATCAAAAACACCCCGCACATAGTTAAAGCACCAACAAGATAACAAGCAATATAATTAAATAATTCTGTATTAAGTGGTAACATTTTTAACCACCCTTAACTGTTTGATCTAAAGGTAAATCAAGAGCGCCGCCTTTAGTAGGTACACAGGTAAGCTCTCCGAACAACTCATTAAGACTATCTTGAAAAGCTGTTTGTTTGTCGGTAATTTGTTCTATACGCTGAAAAGCTATTTGCTGCTCTTTATTAGCATCTGCCAAGCTACTAGCTATCTCGCCATAAAAAGCCATTAAGCTAATAACAATAATGAGAACGAACATCATGCCCGCAAACTGCATAACTATATCTAGCATACTACGGCTTTTTCTTTCTTGAGCCCTTCTTAGACGGTCAGCAAGTAAAGCCCTTTCTTCTTGTGTTTGCTGAATAGTATAACTCCCGCTGTTATCATTAGAAGGAATTATCCACTCATAACCTGCATCTAAGCCGCTCTTCTCGTTGTGCACGCACTCAGCATAAAACCTTCCTCTACTAGTTATTTGTAAAGCTTCACTAGGAGGAGCGGGTATAAGAGCTTTTCTTCTTCTAAGCTTCCAGAACTCTGCGTTACCTTCTTTCTTTCTTTTTGCCATGTCACTTAAGATTAAAAAGTTTGTTTCCCCGCCAATAATCTCTTTTATCTTGACTGTTTCTCTGAAGCTGAGTCTCCACCATATGAAGAATCCGAACCCTCCAAGAACTAATAAAACTAAACTAATCCATAACACTAAGTATAATGTACTTCCAAAGTTTATTCCTGCTTGAGGGATTGCGGTCGTTAAAACATCTGGGTTATTGAGTATTTGTGCGCCTGTAACCATTATTTACCACCCGTAACGATTAATATATGCTGCTGTTAATAATATTACTATACACATTACACCAAATCTTATGTCGTAATAAGAAACCATACCTAAAAGTATTAACGTGAATGTTATTAAGATTTTTTTCTTAATTTTCTTTAGTTTTATTTCTTCATACTTTTTATGAAACATTTCGTATTGTTTATAATCTATTTCTTTAGTCTTCATTCTTTGTTACCTCATAAAATTAACAATTTCCTTTTATTGGTTCTATTTCTTCCGCTTCAACTTTAAGATTATAAACCGCCTTGTTATGCAAGTCCACTTCTTCAACAATCTCACACAAACGCCTTATAACTGGTAGATCTTCAAGGTTCGGCGCAAAGTGAAAAACTTTAATCTTACCTTGTTGGTCATAAGTCTCAAAGACCCCGACGACCACCGAGCCGAACCTTTTGTTGTCGTCGTGTTTCCATCCTTCAGTAATCCTTATTAATGGTTTAACAGGCATCTTTTTCCACCACGGTTGGTACTTCTTGACTGTAATAATGATTGCAAACACAACAATAAAACTTTATTTCCATACAGTCCTGTAATAAGTCCATCATTTCGCCACATTGAGGGCAGTGTTTAGGATAAGCGGGATTGACGTTCTTCATTTTTTAAGCCCTTCTTCTCTGAAAACATGAAATAGTATAGTACTATCCTTTGGTTCTAATCCGCAATTTTTAATTAATTCGTTCATCATCTTGTCTTCCTCCAAATAAGTTATTAAAGTTTAAGCTGCTTAAGAAACCTTTTGCTTCTTTTGTTACTTGAGAATTTGCGTATTTCATACCATCATTAAAACCATTAATGTAGGCTGCTCCTTTCTCCATTTTCGGGCGTTCTTCGTTAATTTCTTTACTTCTAGCAAGTAAATAAGTTATTAATTCATCTTTATTAGTTGGTAAATTCATACTTCCACCTCTGGAATACTATCTTTTTTGTAACAAGCAATACTACAATACTTATTTAATACAGGCATAGCCTTATTACAAACAGGACACCTAGCGGTCCATTTAACACCGCACAAACTACTTTTCATTATCCTCACCAAAATATTTTCTTATCTCAGGGTGTGCTTTAAGAATCTTCTCTCTTTGTAGCTTGTCATAGAAACTTTTACCTCTAGGAACACTAGAAATAAGTTTTTGTTCTTCTTCTTCTTCTAAAGTAAGTTTTTTTTGTTGTTCCTTTTCTTTCTCTTTACTTTTTATTTCTAGTTCATATTCTAAAAGAATCCTTTTTTTATTAATAGACTTTAATTCTTCTTTTATTTCTTCTTCTTTAGTATGATCTGATTTGAAATGTTCTTTTAAGAAATCGTTTATTAATTGGCTCATGTTAATATTTTCTTGACTCATTTTTATTTTAAGGTATATTTCTGTATCTATTATTATGTTTAATCTTGTTTTTGTACTTATCTTATTCATATTTTTTTCACCTGTCTTGGGGGTGGTCTATTTCCCTATACATACATACATACATACTTATATATATATATATACTATACTATAAACTATAAATAAAGTTCCATGTACTCCACATGAAACGTAGGTTGTCTTTCAACTATGCTTTAAACAGCTAGTTCCACAGGAAACAAAGGTATAGAATTGTGTTTCGTTACTGTTTGGTGACATTAAAAATAAAAGAAAAATTAAAGGGATTACGCCCTTTATCGTGAATTAAATCTGTTTATCTTCGTCTCGCATTGATAGCAAAGCCACCAACAATAAGAGCAATTACAACAACAGCACCAATTACCACACCGAAGAGTGGAAATTTACCTGTTACATTACCCATACCTTCAATAGCGTCTTGAGTAGCGTTATACTCCGCGCTATTTGCGTCCATTTCTTCCCCTGTTTCGGATGTTATCAGCATACCGACAGCGAAAACAACAGCTGCAAGAACAAAAGCGATCGCGATACTTGGAAGTGCATCCATAATACCAGCTTGACCTTTTTTCTTAAAGTTTGTAAAAAGTTTCATTTTAAGTTTTTTTTTACCTCCATCACATTTAATACTATTATTCTATTTATATTATAATAAATACTTTTCGGGTTATATAGCCTATATCAACATAAAGTATATATACCCTTTTATTATATATGTTATATATGGCTTACAAAGGCAAAAAAGAGATCAAAGTTATTTCTATAGGTGGAAAAGCTCCTAAAGTAACGACAGTTGGGAGAAGAAAAATTTATAGTAGTCAAGATACAGAGGTTATAACCGACCGAAGAGGAAAAATAACCAGTTTAATAAGAACAACTAAAACTTCTAATAAACTCGGACCTATTAATTCAAATAAAGGCGTCACAACAGAACAAGTTATTGATAGTACAGGGAGAACATTAACCCCTTTTGAAACTGCGGCTGTTAAAGCAACTAGTGGTGAGATGACTAGCGCTGAGACTGGACAAGCGGTTTATAGTAGTGTTAGTGTTGAGCGTTCAGAAAAAGCCAATAAACCTAATTTTATAGATGTAGCTCAAAAAGAAACTGTGAGAAAAGGATTAAATAAGGTTGCTGCAAAAGAAACTTTTAAAGAAAAAATATTTACTGGCGCAATAAAAAGTAATCCTGTTATTATAGGGAGTCCCGTAGCGAGTTTTGTAGATGACGCATATAGTTTTACTAAAGACCTTAAAGGAAGTGTGAACGCGCCCCTTGTTTCTAATCAAGGTTTAAGGGAGAGTATGAATCTTTTAGTTACTGCCGAACCTTCTGTTAGTGCTAACAAAAATTATTTTAGTGATAATCCTTTTACTAAGAGTTTCGGAAGAAGTCAATATAAACTTGCGGCTGTAAGTAGCCTTGCGGGCGTGGGTGTTTACAAGCAAGCAGTAACGCCTCTTGTTACTCGTTACGCTACAGCTCTTAAAACTTTACCTAAAGCCACCCAAAAAGTTGTTAATCTTGGTGCTAGTCTTGGGGTGACTTATGGTGTTAGTGAAGGTGTTGAAAGTGCGGGTAATGCGATCGTTAAAGTTTCTAGTCCTAATACTAAAGATTTTTTTAATACGGGGCAAGCGAGGGGCGCTTTTGAAGCAGGTATAAACGCTGAGCGATCACAAGCGGGTTTTGTTGATCGTCAATTATTGAGTATTCCTATCGCTAACAAGTTAGTTAAGCGTGATGATGATCTTTTTGCTAGTGGTGTGAAAGCTTATGCTTCTGATCAGGGGATTGTTAATACTGATAGTCTTATTAAAAGCGCTCGTCAAGTTGAGAACGTGCAAACCGCTAGTTTTGCTTCTGGGCTTCTTTCTGCTAATACTTTCTCTGAGATAGGGGGACAAGTCGCTTTATCTGGGAAAGCTGTTCCTGCGACTTTTAAAGGTCGTTTCTGGCAAGGTTTTAAGACTATTAGTAATCAAGGTTTTATTGAGGGGTCTTCTAGTGTTGTCGCCGAACAAACTGCTAGCGGAAAGAACCCGAAAACTTTTAATTATCCTGCTATAGCTGCGGGTGCTGCTATTGGCGCGGTAACGGCTGGAACTATTGGAGGAGTTATTTATGCTGCTCCGCCTACTATAAGTAAAACTTTACTGGGTGCTTCTTATGTTGCTGATCCTTTTGAGGTTGCGGGAGATTTCACGGCTAGTAGTGCAAGCAGGGTTTTAACTCCTGCTTTATCTTTCTCCGGAGGAAGAACCGCTTCTTTATCTACTCCTACCTCAAGTAACAACGTGGTTTCTTCCTCTAATACTATCACAAACACTTTTACGGCTGTAGATCAGCCTACTAACGTTTTTACTCCTGTTAATACTCCTACGAACACTTTTGTTAATAGTAACATTTTTACTAGTACTCGCGCGAACGTTTTGTCTAATACTTATACGCCTACAAACGCGGCTACTCCTACGAACACTTTTGTTAATACTCCTGTTAATACTCCTACGAACACTTTTGTTAATACTCCTACCGTCACCGGAAGAAAAGAGTTCTTACTATTCCCACCCATTTTTGGTGGCGGTGGAAGTAACAAAAAGTTCGGTTTCGGGTTCACTGATAGTTTAAAGCAACGAAGAACTTATCAAGCTAGTCTCACTGCGAAGGTTCTTAATATTAAAGGGTCTAGACCTTCCGCTTTCGGTATCAAAACGGGTTTAGTGGTGAGACCTATATTATGAGGTATAAAAGAAAATGAGTGATTCACAAAAAAGTAATGCTAATAGTATGATGTCAGGCGGAGCTAATGAAGGCGTTATTAAAATGCGTCTTGACACAAGCGATATTATCACGAGAACAGAACTGTTCTTCAGAGGAAAAAAGATTGTTCCCTACGTTAATACGGAGACTCAACAACAAGAGCTCAGAGTTGAAAGTATAGGCGTTCCTTTAATGAACGAGGAGGGAATACAGTGTTGTTTATTGCTTCTTAATCAAACTATTAATAGTCACGGTGTTCAGGGTAATTGGAAAAGCGAGTATTTTGAGCAGTTCGTTAATGAGGCAGATAATAATATGTCTTGTGATCTTTGGGTTAATCTTAATAAGTGGGGTGTTAAATTAGAGAATTATAATGTTATTTGTAACGGTTTTATGAATCTTTTGCAACAGTTCGCGAGTAGGATAATTGATAATAAGGAAAGAGAAAGTTATGGTCTAAGTATGAAAACTAGTGAGAGCGTGGTTCAAAACAACAGTCGGGCTAGTAGTTTGTTCGGAGGCTAATAAAGTGAGTTTAGCTGTTATCGTAGGAGTAGGTATCCTTGTCTTTCTTCTTATGTATTTTACTAGTATTATTGATCGTGAGAAACATAAGCATATAAGAACTTTCTTTCTTATGATCTCTTTACCTTTATTGTTCTTAATTCCTGCAAGTCTTATTTTAGATCAAGAAGTTTGCGAGATAGTTTTAAGTAATGATTCTGAAATATTTGTTTACGGAAACTATTTTGATGATTACCATTGGGACGGCTATAATATTACTGCTCCTAGTCAAACGGATAAAGAGGCTTTCTTATTTCATACTGATAAAACTTACAGTTACGAAACTTTTTGTTATGAGAAGAGGAACGGTAGCGCGGCTTTCTTTAAAGCGTTCGCGATAATATTAGTGGTTTTCATGATTTACATAGGGTTTATTTTCTTTGCTGATATTATCGGCTGGCTTAAAAAGATTATGAAAAAGGTATAATATGAAGGGTTTAACAAGAGCGTATCTTACGCCAGAAGCAAAGCGAGAAGCTAAGAAGCGAGCGGCTGACTTAGATTTAAATTTGATTGACTATTTTGATAAAACTTTTTTAGGTAATACAAAGAAAGAAAGAAAGAAAAGAGGTTTTGACTTTGGTTTTTAAAGGTCGTAAAGGTCAGACATTCTTAGATATTCTTATCATAGGAGTTATACTTTTTGGTGCAGCTGTAGTGTTCGTTTTTGTGAGCATGGTTAATAATCAGATCACCACAGAGCTTATGAGTTATGACGAGTTTAACGCTTCTACAGTTCAAGGTCAGATGCTTAGTCATTGGGATGGTGTTATGCCTGCTACTTTTGATAATATGTTTATGATTATGTTTATTTTGTTCTGGGTTTTCATAATTGTTAGTAGTTTGTTCGTGGATAGTAACCCTATTTTCTTAATTATTAGTATTGTCTTGCTTATCATTATTCTTAGTGTTATGGGTGTTATGAGTAACACTTACGAAACTTTTATTATGGAAGATGACTTGTTCACTTTCTCGGCTGGTTTTCCTAAGATGAATTTTGTTATGGAACACTTAGTATTATTCATGGTGTTTATTGGTCTTAGTGGTATAATCGCTATTTATGGAAAAAATGCGCTTGGGGGCACTGGTTAAATGAATAAAAAAATATTATTAATCTTCCCTATGTTATTACTATTTTTGTTAACTATTAGTAGCGCTATGGCTTTAACTCCTCCTTCTAATGGTGTTAGTTATTATAATTTTAGTAGTGTAACTGACTTATGGGGAAGTAATGATGGTACTAATAACGGTGCTGCTAGTAGTGCTAGTTACCCTTCTTTTGGTATTAGTGGCGATAGTAGTCCTAATAGTTATTTATTTGTTGATACTGAATCAGATTATGTTCTTGTTAGTGATGCTGTTAGTCTTAAACCTGATCTTATTAGTTTGTCTGTTTGGTTTAAGACTACAACGACTGATATTGTTAGTGGTTTTATTGAAAAAAGAAATACTGGAGGGTATGATTTTGCTCTAAATCCTAGTGGAGGAACTGGTAATCTTTATTGTAATATTGATACTGGTTCAGCAGTTGCCGCGACAACAGTAGGTAATAGTCTTAACGACGATTCTTGGCATAATGCTGTTTGTGTTTATAATGGTTCTCATATTAATTTGTATGTTGATGGGGTTTATAATGGTAGTGCTGCACAAACAGGTAACATAGAAGGAGATGTTAAAAATTTGTATATTGGTGGTGATGGTAGCGTAACTAATTATTTTGATGGTTACCTTGACGAAATAAAAATTTATAATTATAGCTTAACTGATTCTGAAGTTTCTAATATTTATAATTATGGTTCAATAGAAGCGGCTCCTGTTTCTAATTTTACTGTTAGTGCTGTTAATGCGTGGAACGGTAGCGACATATATAATTTAAGTGTTTATGTTGATGGTGTAGGAACTTTCACTAATGAAACTGGTTCAATAGTAACTACTAATTTATTAAGTAACGATACTGGTTTATATGATTTACTTGTTAGTAGTCCTAATTATGTTGATAGGTGGTATAATAACACTAATATATCAAGTAATTTAGAGGGAGTCCTTTATCCTAGTAATAGCATTAACATAACATTTTTGTATGAAGATAACCTTAGTTTAGCAGATGGAATTAATATTAGTGTAGAGTTCATAAGTGATGTTTATAGCATTAATTATACTGTTATGAATGGAGTTTTAAATATTACTATTCCTTATCCTAGCGGATACAATATTCGTTATAGTGCTGATGGTTTCGCAAAAAGAAGTTACGGGTTTACCCTCACAGATGGAACTTATAATATTATAAATCTTATTCTTCCAAGTGCAAGCGCAAATAATGTCACTATAAACGTTTTTGATAGCTTCCAGTTCCCCCTTATAGGCGCGACTATAAAAACTCTTAAGTACTTTGTAGAAAGTAATAGTTTTATACAAATAAGCAGCCAAATAACAAATTTTGAAGGGCAAACAGTAGAAAGCATTGTTCTTAATGACGAGTACTATAAGTTCATAGTAGAATATAACGGGGAAACAGTACTTTCTACAGGACAAACATATATTTATGATACTACAGTAAATCTTTATGCTAACACTCTGGACAGCGGTTTTAGTAGCTTGTTCGTAATAACTGGTTTGTATGGCTCAATAACTTATAATAAGACTAGTAGGGAAGTAAGTTATCTTTATGATGATAAGGACAACTTGGCAACTGAAGGTTGCCTTTATGTTTATCTTATTAATAGCTTAACAAAAACTCTTGTCAATAATAGTTGTAATAGCGGAGCGGCGGG
>Ga0114918_10005399_pt1 | contig 10980 bp, 8 predicted proteins | sample LantaG_FD_87015 | JGI IMG/M metagenome (GOLD analysis project Ga0114918, IMG submission 87015) | Deep subsurface microbial communities from Baltic Sea to uncover new lineages of life (NeLLi) - Landsort_02402 metaG | ecosystem: Environmental > Aquatic > Marine > Oceanic > Sediment | place: Baltic... | reverse complement strand
CTATTCTCAATGGCATTAGTAATAAATAGAGGAATTAATTTTTCCGGGTGCTGGTAAGGGCCAAAATTATTGCTGCTGCGTGTTATTATGGCTGGGATTTTATGGGTGACGTAGTATGAACGTACTAATAAATCAGCCCCAGCCTTGCTGGCCGCGTAGGGACTATTCGGCTTCAAGGGGTCTGTCTCTTTAAATGAGCCTTTGGCTATGCTGCCGTATACTTCATCGGTTGAGATATGAATGAAGCGTGAAAGATTAAACTTTTTTACTGCTTCTAAAAGGGTATAAGTTCCGTAGACATCGGTCCTAACAAAACTACCTGCTTCCATTATAGAGCGGTCTACATGGCTCTCAGCCGCAAAGTTGACTACTACATCTACTTTAGAAACTAATTTTTCTACAAGGCCCCCATTGCAAATATCACCCTGAATGAAAAGAAAGGAATTAGCGGCGAGGTTAGGGGTAAAACTTAAGGATGACAGGTTTAAACTATTAACTTTCCGGTGGGAATATTCACTTTTATAATCCTCTTCCAGATATAGGTTCTCTGGATGTAAAAATTCTTTGAGGTTATCTAGATTGCCCGCATAGGTAAGTTTATCCAAGACTATAATCTTATAATGAGAATATTTATCAAGAATATATCTTATAAAATTACTCCCGATAAAACCGGCTCCTCCGGTAATTAGTAGTTTCAATTACTCCTCCCCCCATCTCGTATTGCGTGATGCGTATTGCGTAAAAAAGACCCCTCACCTTAATCCTCTCCCCACAGGGGAGAGGAAAAAAGGAGAATGTCCTATATAGTACCCACCTGGCTGCTATCTCCCAGCATAAAGCGATAGGCTTTGGGTTTGGAAGTAGACTTAATAATTACTACATTCTTTCCAATAAGGCTATCTTCTATGCGGGCTTTTAAGCCGCTGATTTTGCACTCCCCCATAACGATGCTGTGTTCTATCTCGCTATCCTCAATTAAGACATTATAATAAATAGAGGTAAAAGGGCCGATATAGGAGTGAATTATCTTGCATCCTCTGGCTACTGTCGCCGGTCCTCTGATGACGCTGTTAATTACCTGGGCTCCTTCTTCTATCCTTACCTTGCCCGAGATCTTTGAATCCTTATCTATTTTTCCCCTTATTCTGGCCTCAAGGTCATCCAGCATTATTCTATTGGCTTCCAACAAATCCTCTGGCTTACCTGTATCCTTCCACCAACCGTTGATAATATGAGAATGAACAAGAAAGTTTTTATCAATTAAATATTGAATAGCATCTGTTATCTCTAATTCACCCCTCCGGGAGGGCTTGATATTATTCACCGCCTCGAAGATATGATGGTCAAACATATATACCCCTACTAAGGCTAAGTCGGTCTTAGGCTCCTTGGGCTTTTCCACCAACCTTACCACCTTACCCCTTTCAAGCTCAGCTACCCCGAACTGCCCAGGATTTTCCACATGGGCAAGAAGAATCTGAGAATTAGCTCTTTTTTTTCTAAATTCATCCACTAAGGACTTGATCCCTTGCTTTATTATATTATCACCCAGATACATAACAAAGGATTCATTGGCTAAAAAATCTTGTGATATCTTCACCGCATGAGCTAGTCCTAAAGGAGCTTCTTGCTTAATATAGGTAACTTTAATCCCCCATTTCTTTCCTTCTCCTACTACCTTTTTTATTTCCTCATAAGTATCTCCCACTACAATTCCTACATCAGTGATTCCCGCTTCTCTTACAGCCTCGATTCCGTAAAAAAGAATAGGTTTATTAGCTATGGGGATGAGCTGCTTGGCTGCAGTATGAGTAATAGGACGAAGACGCGTTCCTTCTCCGCCGCTTAAAATTAAAGCTTTCATTTTATTTTTCTCTCTTTTCTAAGTCTCTGGCTTCATCCGCCAGCATCACTGGAATACCATCTCTAACAGGGTAATACTTTTTACATTTATAACAAATGATCTTATCGCCCTTGAGCTTGACTTCGCTTTTACAGACAGGACAAGCCAGAATTTCAAGTAGTTTCTTATTTAGCATGGGCATTTCCCCTTTTTGCTGAAAGAAAGAAATTGCTAATCTCCTTCACTACCAGCTCTATTTTATCTCTTTCTAACTCTGGGTAAATAGGTAGAGAGAGTACTTCTCTGGATGCTTTTTCTGCTAGAGGAAAATCTCCTTCTCTGTAACCTAAGTCTTTATGTACCCTCTGAAGATGCAGAGGAAGAGGATAGTAAACTTTTGTTCCAATTCCTTTTGCTTCCAGATATTCTTTTAGCTTCTCTCTTTCAGGGGTGCAGATGGTATAGACGCAATAACTGTGCCGGGCATAGGGAGCTTCTTGAGGAATTTTTACCTCCTTAGAAAGTCCGGAGGGTGAGGAAGAAAACAGTTCATTATAAAGAGAAGCTTTCTGGCGACGTATCTCTATCCACTTATCCAGGTATTTTAATTTCACCCTTAAGATTGCCGCTTGCAGCTCATCCAGTCTACTGTTGTATCCAAATACAGAATAAATATAATCAGATTTTGTCCCATGAGTCCTGAGGCTCTTTATCTTCCCTGCTATCCTCTCATCATTAGTAAGAACCATTCCTCCGTCACCACAGCCACCTAAGTTCTTGGTGGGGAAAAAACTAAGACAGCCCATGTTCCCAATGGAGCCCACTTTTTTCAAATTATATTCTGCTCCTATGGCCTGGGCAGCATCTTCAATTACCTTTAGGTTATACTTCTTGGCTATCCTCATAATAGGTTCTATATTTACACTCTGTCCATAAAGATGGACAGGAATTATAGCTCTGGTTTTCTCTGTTATTACCTCTTCAATTTTTGCTGGCTCAATATTGAAGGTTTCTTCCTCTATGTCCACGAATACAGGCTTAGCTCCCACCTGAACAATTGCCTCAGTAGTAGCAACAAAAGTAAAGGGAGCAGTTATAACCTCATCCCCCTCGCCTATTCCTAAACTAATCAAAGAAAGCCTTAAGGCGTCTGTCCCTGAGGCAACTCCTACGGCGTATTTTGTACCGCAATAGGCAGCCATCTCTTCTTCTAAAGCTTTCACATTAGGCCCCAGAATGTAATAGCCACTATGAAGAACTTCTTTTACTGCTTCCTCAACTTCTTTTTTAATTTGCTCATATTGAGGCTTTAAATCTAGTAGGGGAACTCGCATTCTCTTTCTCCTTCTATTCATAATCCCAGAGGTCCTAAGTCTAAGGTTCTATGTCCTAAAGCAGAAAAAGCAAATCAAAATCAAAAAAGCACGTCTGAGGTTTTGTATTCGAGTCCTAACTCAAAAAATCTCGAAAAGTTTGATCCCTAATGTAGGAAAAATGGGAGATTTCAAGGTGTCCATCTTCCCATAGGTACCGCAGCTCTCAAAGCCTGCCTTGCCTAGAGTCATCACTTCCACAGTTTTCTTTTCTGGATCCACCATCCAATACTCCCGCACACCCTCTCGGGCATAAAGTGTTTCCTTGTAAGTGCGATCTCGCTCGGCTGTAGCCGGAGAAAAAATCTCTATTATCAAATCAGGCGCACCCCGAATTTCTTCCTTGGTAACAATCTGGGAGCGTTCTTTGGAGACAAAGAGAATATCTGGCTGGGCAACATCTTCACCCAAATGGACATCAAGAGGAGCATCGAAGACTTCTCCTAATTTGTTTTTCTCAACGAAATCTCGCAACAGAAACTCAAGATTTCCTGAAATCCGCTGATGATAGGTATTTGGCGATGGAACCATAACTAATTCTCCTTCCAAAAGCTCGTAGCGTTTTACTTCGGACTCTGGCAGGCCCTTATAATCCCTGTAGGTGAATTTAATCTTAGTATTTGGACTGCTCATTACTTACACCTCCCTCTTCATCTAACCTATAAGTTTTACTTCTATAGTTCACAATCTACCACTTTCTTAACAAAAAGTCAAAAATACCTCAGCAACCCCTCAAGGGAATCTGGCCAGGCTCACCGCCGCCAGGGTATATAAAGATAGAGCTATGACTATGACCAGGTTAAATCCTATGGACAGGGCAAGAAGAGTAGCCAAAACAGTGCTAATAACAGAAGCGCAGCCATTTATCCCCCAGGCCCAGGGAACAAGAGAAGCTGCCTTGGAAGAAACCCTGGTCAGTCCTAAAGGAAAAGGCATTCCCATAAAGAAAGCTAAAGGAGCGATAAAAAAAAGAGAAAGTAAAATTTTTACTGCATCCCTATAAGAGATAAATAAACTAAATATACGGTCCAGATAAAATAAATAAATGAGAGATATAATTATTATTACCCCTACAGCTAGACTAACATTGCTCAATCCCTTTATATGGATTCGCTCCGATAGATAGCTTCCCCAACCAGAAAAAAAGAGAAAGCCAGCTATTACCACAGCCACAGCATAAATGGGATAAGATAAAAAAAGAGTGAATTTTTGGATGAAGGAGATTTCCACAAACATATATCCTGCCCCCAAAGAGAGAAAATAGCTAAAGATAGGCAACCTGCCTCTGGCTGGATTTCTTACTTTCTTTAGAAAAAAGCGAGGGAGGATAATTAAAATTATACTTATCCCTATGGCCTGAAGTAAAGTAGCAACTAAGACTATGTAACCCCACTCTATAAAGGGAATCCACTGCTTTCCCATAGTTTTAAGCAAATGAGGTAGAGACCTCCATTTAAAAAAGTGAAAGAAATAAGGAGAATTATCGGTAGCTGGCTTTATATAAAATAGATAGCTGCGGTAAAAGTCTTCCCTTTTTTCGGAAAGGATACCCTGGGCAGCCTGGTAATAATAAGGCTCTGGCAAGATACTATAGCGATTTACCTCGCCAGATTCAATCCCTGGATACCAGATAAAATCAAACAATCTCTCCCGGCAGAAATCCCTGGCTCTCTTAATCTGTAAAGGAGTAAAAGGGGAGCGCTTGATAAGTAAAGTGGAAGTAGCCCAACCCCTTATAAAGATAAGATGAGAGGAAGGATCCTCCATTCCCAATTCCTCCAGGGACTCTACCGCTGTAGCAAATAGTTTAATTCCATCACGAGCTGGCATCTTTAACCATCCGGTAATACAAAGGATACCCTCAGGGCTAAGATGTCTTATATAATCCCTCATAGCCTCCTTGGTGTAAAGATAGCTTTCTGAGAGAGCATAAACACCAGCTGAAGAAGCACTAAAAGAATCTAAAAGAGCTATCTGGATTAAACCGTATTCATCTCTCGTGGATTGTATAAATCCACGCCCTTCTTTTATAAATACTCTTACCAAAGGATGGGAATAAATCCGGTTAGAAAATTCAGCATATTCATCCTTTACTAGATTCACTACCTGAGGATTTAGTTCCACAGCGTTGACTAAAGCAGCCCCGTGATATAGAGCAGTCAAGACCTCTCCTCCCCCTCCTGCTCCTATAATAAGAACTTCAGGCTTATCTAAAAGATGATAAGGTAAGGCAGAGCTAATGTAATCCAGGTATCTTAGATTGGATAACTCATTCTGAAAATTAGTTATAGCTGACATAGAATCTGCATCAGTAAAAAGAGCAAGCTGGGGAGGAATCTCTCCTTTGAAATTGAGACTTAAACCTGGGGCATATCTTATAGCTGGACTCTCTACCACATCAACGAGACCTAAAGGAGATGAGACCTCTTTTAAAACTTTTGCCTGAGGAAGATTCAAAGCAACCCGAAGAGATTTATATTGAGAGATATTCAGTTTTGGAGAAAAGATGGAAAAAAATAAGAGAGAGGCTAAAGAGGTAAAAATAAGAGCAGCTAAAACCCCCGGTCTCTTAAGAGGTCCGCCCTTACCCCGTCGGAGATCTTGTCTCTTACGGATACGGACGGGGCCTTTTCTAACGAGGCAAAGAGAGGAAATGAGAGTGGAAAGGAAGGCAACTCCCGTTATAAGCAGTAAAATGGAGGTAGGAGATAGAAGATACATCAAGAAGATTACTCCTAAAGCTCCGCTTCCTGAGCCCAAAAGGTTAGAAAAGTAAATCTTGTTTATCTTCTGGCCTAGTTGGGAAAAGGAAAGTCCAATGCAGCTAGCCCCTAAAAAGAAAGGAATAAAAAGGAGAAGATAGTATTCCATCAAATAAAGATACTGCCTTTTATACCAGACGATTAAAAAGGGATTAAAGGGAATCTTCTGCGAGAGAACAAAGCACAGCCATAAAGAAAGAGAAAAAAGGAGAGAAAAAAGGGTAAAAAAGGAGTAAAAATGTTTTTTCAGTTTTGTCTGAAGGAGTGAGATAAATGTCCCACTAGCTCCAAAGCCAAGAAGGGCTATACTGATAATCATATAAGCGAAGTGGGACCAGGAAGTTATGGAAAAAACTCTCATTAAGAGAATTTCATAGGAAAGAATGGAGAAAGAAATCAGGAATATAGAGAAAAGAATAGCCATTGGTCTATCCCCCTCACCCTACCCCTCTCCCCACAGGGAGAGGATTAAGGTGAGGGGGGCACGATTCACTGGTATCCACTAGATACTAAATACTGGAAAATAGGGATGTCTCACTATTTTCCGTCAGTGTTCTCCCAAAAGAGGAACAAATCTTACCGGCAGAATATTTTTAGCTGTGATTTCACCGTTTTCCTTGGAGACTAATATCAAAATTTGTTTCCAGAAAACACTCCCTACAGGGATGCACATCCTTCCCCCTTCTTTTAGCTGCTCGATCAAAGGAGGAGGAATGTGGCTGGCAGCGCAGGTAACTATGATAGCATCAAAAGGGGCCTTCTCTGGCCAGCCATGGTATCCATCGGCTACCTTTACCGTCGTATTAGAACAACCTAGATTTTTCGGTCTTTCTCTGGCAGAGGCTCCCAGCTCCTCAAAAATCTCAATGGTGTAGACCTGGCTAACAATTTCCGAAAGAACTGCTGCCTGGTAGCCTGAACCTGTTCCCACTTCTAAAACCTTGTCTTCTTTATCAACGTTTAATAGCTCTGTCATTAAAGCCACGATGTAAGGTTGGGAAATGGTCTGTCCACATTCTATGGGCAAGGGTATATCCTCATAAGCAGACCCTACAAGATCTTCTGAAACAAACTCATGGCGGGGAACAGCCCGCATAGCACGCAGTACCTTCTCATCTTTAACCCCTCGTGAGGCAATCTGCACCTGCACCATTTTTTCTCTTCGAGCCTTATAAGTGTGTTCCTCTTCTTGCCCTCTGAAAAAACGAATTCCAAAGAAAAGAACAATGGCCACACTTGCTATTATGACTACATAAGAAAGGCGCTTCTTCATTTTAACAGATACTAGCGGAGATTGCTTCGCTTTGCTCGCAATGACGCAAAATGGAAGTATGCGTTAATGAGAAGATTTTTCCGCTTCAAAGGCATCTCGTATTAATTTGCTTTGACGCTGGTAGGCTAAATTTTGACTAAATCATAGTTATCAAAAAATCGCCAAACGTCAACTTTAGAAAATACTACAAGCCAAAATGTTCTCCAATAATTCTATCTACCTAGTTTAAAATTTTCTTATCTTCAATAGTTCCTATTTTATTTAGCAATCTTTTCTTGTCTATGCTTCTAAGCTGTATAATCATTATCTTAGAACTATCATTTAAGCCAGCCATTCCTTTTGAAATACACACTTCAAAAGGATAGACCCTGCCTATATTAGAAGACAAAGGAGCTGCTGTAACCAGGGGTGAGTACTGGTTGTGAATATTGTTAGAAATAATTAAGGCAGGCCTTTTCTTCTTTACTTCGTATCCAATTGTAGGGTCGAAATTAATCAGATATATCTCTCCCTTTTTAGGATATACCATCGCCGCTAACTCCATCAAATTCTTGATTTTCTTTTTTTATTTCAGCATAGGCCTCTTTATATGCTTTTATCAACGCCTCCTCCTTCACCTTCCTAAGTTGTTTTTTTATTATTTCCGCTATAAATTTACTTCTTTTTCTCCTGGGTATTTCCTTCCTTAAAGCATCTATTGTCTCTTTTGGCAAAGAAACAGTTACTTTTTCCGTACTAATCATCCTTATTCCTCCATCTAAATATTACATCTACTTATTACATAATACCATAATCTTATTCACTGTCAACCGATTAGACGAAAAAAGGGGACGGTTCTATTAAAAAAGTTAAAAAAGGGACAGGCTACTTTTTCTTGTCCCCTTTTTTAATAGAACCGTCCCCTTTTTTTCTTTTTTTCATTCCTTGCTAGTTTACTTAATTTCTGTTATAATAACCCATCTATCAGCTATTGAGATAAGAAAATGAAGAAAATAAATAAGACAGAAATTAGTGGAAAAGACCTTGAGTCCGGGAATCAGATAGAAAAACAATATCAACCTCAAGATATAGAAAAAAAGTGGGCAGACTGGTGGGAAGAAAGAGGTTATTTTTCCCCTCAACCAGCCAGGAGAAAAGCTACCTTCTCTATAGTTATGCCTCCTCCAAACATCACCGGAAGTCTTCACATGGGGCATGCTTTTGACATTACTCTGCAGGATATTCTTACCCGTTTTAAACGCATGCAAGGTTATGAGACACTGTGGCTTCCGGGAACTGACCATGCTGGAATCGCCACCCAGAATGTAGTAGAAAAAGGTCTGGCTAAAGAAGGGTTAAGTCGGCAGAAATTAGGAAGAGAGAAATTCCTGGAGCGAGTCTGGCAATGGAAAGAGAAATACGGAGAAAGAATTTTTTCTCAATTGAGAAGTCTTGGAGCCTCTTGCAGCTGGAAGGATAAATCCTTTACCATGGATGAAGAACATTCTGCAGCCGTGAGAAAGGTCTTTGTCCAACTTTATAAGGAAGGTTATATTTACAGGGGGGATTATATCATCAACTGGTGTCCTCGCTGTGAGACAGCCCTATCCGATATCGAGGTAGAATACGAAGAGATAAAAGGAAAACTCTACTACATAAGGTATCCTTTTAAGGAAAAAGAAGGAAAAGATTACCTGGTAGTGGCTACCACTCGTCCGGAAACTATGCTGGGAGATACAGCCGTAGCCGTAAATCCAGAGGATGAGCGATTTAAAAAATTAGGAAAAAAACATTTGATTTTGCCTCTTGTAGGGCGAGAACTTCCCTTAATTTTTGATGAGTATGTGGATCCAGAATTCGGAACCGGCGCTCTTAAAGTCACTCCTGCCCATGATGCCAATGATTTTTTGATGGGTAAAAAACACAATCTTACCTTTATTAACGTTTTAAACAAGGATGGAACCATAAATGAAAATGGAGGCATTTATCAAGGTCTAGATAGATATGAGTGTCGAAGAAAACTATTAGCTGATTTAAAGCAGCAGAATTATTTGGAAAAAGTGGAAGACTATACCTACCGCATAGGCTCCTGCTATCGCTGCCAAACTCCTGTTGAGCCCTATCTTTCCCGGCAGTGGTTTGTGCGAATGAAAGACTTAGCTAGAGAAGCTATAAGACTGGTCGAGGAAAATCAAGTAGAGTTTGTTCCCCCTCACTGGAAGAAGAATTATCTGGGGTGGCTAGAGAATATTCACGATTGGTGTATCTCCCGTCAAATTTGGTGGGGCCATCAACTGCCAGTCTGGTATTGTGAGGATTGTGGAGAGCCCACCGTAGCCGAAGAGACACCCGGAAGTCGTTCTGCCTGCGGTAAGATAGAACTCAAACAGGATGAGGATGTTTTGGACACCTGGTTTTCCTCCAGTCTTTGGCCCTTTACTACCCTGGGTTGGCCTAAAGGAGGAGAGAAGCTGGAAAAATTCTACCCTACCTCCGTCCTCTGTACAGGATGGGATATTCTTTTTTTCTGGGTAGCGCGTATGATTATGATGGGATTTAAATTTACAGGGAGAGTTCCCTTTTACAAGGTCTATATTCATCCCTTAATTGGCGATGAAAAGAGACAAAAGATGAGTAAATCCAAAGGTAACGTCATAGACCCCCTAAAAATAATGAAAGAATATGGAACAGATGCCTTCAGATTTTCTCTTGTTTCCCCTCAGTCAGATTCTCCCTACCTTCCTTTTTCTAAAGATAGAGTGCGGGGATATCGTAATTTTGCCAATAAAATTTGGAATGCTTCCCGATTTGTACTGATGAATCTGGAGGGCTTTAATCCTCGAGAAAAATTAGAAGACCTAAAATCAGTAAGATTATCCGATAAATGGATCTTGAGTCGCTATTCATCACTGGTTAAGGAAGTAACCTCTCATCTGGAACACTTCAAATTTTCAGAAGCCGCCCACTCTCTCTATCAGTTTATCTGGGGAGAATTTTGTGACTGGTATATAGAACTGGTAAAACTACGTCTATCTGGAAAAGAAGGTCCATCTTCCCGCTGCACTGCCCAGTGGATTCTTTATTATATCCTCAAAGGAACTTCGAAACTACTCCATCCCTTTATGCCTTTTATTACCGAGGAGATTTATCAACGTCTGCCCGAAGCTGGTGAAAGTATTATGCTCTCCACCTGGCCAGAAAAAATAGGGACAGACTACTTTTTCCCTCTCCCCTATGGGGAGAAGAAAGCACCCCCTCACCTTAATCCTCTCCCCTATGGGGAGAGGGAAGGAGTGAGGGGAAAAGCAGAAAAAGAAATGGAGCTTTTAATAAAGCTCATTCAAGAAGTACGCACTGTTAGATCCGAAATGATGATCCCTCCCTCTAAAAAAATAGATTTATGGCTCAGAACCTCTAATGAAAAGAACCTCGACATTTTAAAAGAAAATAAATCTGAAATTACTAACCTGGTAAAAGCTAAAAAGCTGGCCATAGATAAAGACATAACTAAACCAGCCATCTCCACTTCCTCTTTGGTGGAGGATGTGGAGATATTTATCTCCCTTAAAGGTTTGATAGATTTAGACAAGGAAAAAAAGAGATTAAGGGTAAGCTTAGAAAAACTGGATAAAGACCTCTCTACCTCAGAAAAGAAACTCTCCAATGCTAATTTCTTTGAGAGGGCCCCTTCCGAAATTGTAGAGAAGGAAAAAGAGAGGAAAGAGACCCTTATCCAGAAACGAAAGAGAT
>Ga0114918_10005398_pt1 | contig 10981 bp, 16 predicted proteins | sample LantaG_FD_87015 | JGI IMG/M metagenome (GOLD analysis project Ga0114918, IMG submission 87015) | Deep subsurface microbial communities from Baltic Sea to uncover new lineages of life (NeLLi) - Landsort_02402 metaG | ecosystem: Environmental > Aquatic > Marine > Oceanic > Sediment | place... | reverse complement strand
TAAGTTCCTGAAATTGGGGAAATCCCCTTTATCGCAGAGAAGAAAAATCCGGGAAAATCGGATCTATCAGGAAGCAAATGAAATTCTTGATGAGACCCCCTGGACCCTGAGAGCATACCCCAGTGGACTCTGGACCCTCTTAGATGAAGAGGGCAAGGAATTCCATGACATCGCCTGGGTTCTGTAAAAAAGGAAAGAAGAGAATGAATCAGAAAGAAAGAAATGCACTGGCTCTCATAGACAGCATCTACTGGAGTCTGAGAGCAAAGGTAAAGCAACAAAGGGAAGATACCTTAGCTTTTGAACTCCCTGAGGGGTGTTGCCCTCCTTCTCCTGACACTCAAATCCTAGAGGGATATGAGCAAGCCCAGAAGCTGGCAGAGGAAGTGGGTTGGGAGTATGCCATCATAGACCCCCTTTCCCTAGACCCCACTTGGAGAATTTACAAAAAGGACTCTGAAGGGGAGCAAGTGGCCATTATCGGAGAGAAGCCTTTTAATGAAAGCCATTCCTGGACAATCACTTTCCAGGAAGCCCTGGAATTTGAACAGAAACAAAATTTTTGGGGCAAAACTTCAGAAGAGCAGGCAGAGAGTTTGATACAAATAGGGCACACTTGGGGCATGGTGAAAAACTCTATGAGTGGGATTCGTCAACATGCCAGGGATATTTTCATCCGGGCTAAAATGCTCTCCAAGGATGAGCATAACATCCGAATCTGTAAGGAAATGATCAGAAGCCTCTCACTGTAGGGTAAAACAAGAGGGAAACAATGAAACTTGAACCTGTAAATAGCATAACCTTGGACCAAGTTCTTCCAGAGTTACAAGCCCTAAGTAAGAGAGTCAAAGGGCTCCCCCTGTCTTTTTTGGTAAGGGAACTCCCAGAGTTTTTGGGGGGAGACGCTGTCATGAAAGATGGTTTCCTGGGAGTCCTTGAGCAGTCCCCCACAGGAGAGTATCAATTCTTAGCTCTGTCCTCCTGGATGGCAGGGGATCTGCCCTCTATCAAGGTCCCTAAGAAAGAGGTAGAAGAAGCTGGGATCCAACTGAGGGGGTGGAGCATTGATGCCCTCACATGCCCCCACTGTGGCTCACACTACCACAAACAGCTCCCAGTAACCTACCAACCCATCTATGTCTGCCGGTTCTGCCAGGGGCTGTTTGGGAGGGTCTATTTCGAGGAATTTCAACGCCTCTTTGAATACAAGAACAAAAAGGCTTTCTGGGCAGCTTGTGAGGCATCAGATACCTACCGCCCAATCCAGCTCCAAACCTTCGGCATGAAGGATCAAAACCATGATATCAAAGGTCTCCTGAATCGAGAGCAATGGCTCATTGGAGGGTTCCTAACCCTTAAGGATCTGAATAGAGACCACTTGGAAGAAACCACCATATCCTCACCTCATTAGTAGGAGATCTAAGAGAATGCGAATCAAAGTAACACTCCCCAGAAGCAATGTCAGTGGATGGACCCTCCGGTACAAAGTTGTAAAGAAAGTCCCGGACAGCATCAAACTTGCCAATATTTCAGACCCCTTCTTGGAATTGGAGGGGCCATATCATGAAGAAGGGTACACCCTCGAAATGGAACCCGGAACCCTCTTAGTCCGCTGGAACCCCCTCCAGTCAGGGAGTGGGGAATGCCGCTGTTTAAGAGTTTCCCCCGATGGAAGCCTGATGGTGGTTGGGGAAGAGGTTAGGAGCTTCAAAGCCCTCTTCGAAGAGGTCCGACAAGCTCTACACAAACAATGCCGGTTCCCAAAAAAATCCATGGATACCTTCATTGAAGAAAACAGGCTCAGACTTGTCCCCCTCGATAAGGACCATTCAGAGCTTCTTGAGACCTATACCATCCAAGGAGAACATGGGAAAAACATAAAGGTAAGATACACCTCCAGAGTCTTTCAAGAACCTTCCCTCAAAACATTGCTGGTATACATTCAAAAGAAATTCAAGGAAGTCGAAAAAGGACATACCAAATGGGTGAAAGAGCATAGGCCTCCCTTTCCCCCGGCATTCTCTGCAACCGACATCTCAATCCTTTTTTATGAGGAACGGAAGTTGAGCCATCAGGTACAAGAATTCCTTGGGCATGATTCTGAAGCCATAGCAGACTTCCTGTACAATGTGGAATAGTCACCGAAAAGTCGGAAAGTATTAACTAGGCGGCAAGGGATTTCTTGAGCTTGTTCTCTAGCTTTGTTTTATGGCCTTTCATAGAGGACAATTGTTTTTTACTCTTACCCCAGTAAGGACCCATAACTTCTTTGCCCTCTTTGATGAGACGGATTTCCGCACGGTATTCTGTGACTTTAGCTTTCATTGCCCTTTGCTCATCTGTCCAAGAATCCTCCGGCTGTGGCCCTTTTTGGAGTTCCTCCATCTGATATGCTGTCCGAGTCATAGCAATAGAAGCTTTCCACGCCTCCCTCTCTAGTTCCTGTTCCTTCAGCCGTCTCTTTAATTCCCTCTGTTGTTTCTTTTGATCCTTCTCATACCGCTCCTGATCTTCTTGCTGGATGAAGGATCTAAGATAATCCCCTGTTTTCAGATACTTGTCTGATTCTTTTGACCAAGGTATCTTTTTTTCTAGATTTCCTTGAAGAATTGTACCCCCAGTTAAGATGGATCCTCCACCCATAAAAGCCATCAAAAAAGCTACATTCCCAGCAGGCATCACTGCCGCAGCAGCTCCAGAAGCAACTACCACAGGAGCAGAGATTGCAGCAAAGGGTAGGATAACAGCGGCAGCGGTGAGCAAAAGAATGGAAGTCGTTATAACCTTTGAGAGTTTCGGGTTCTCATTATGAGAGAGCGAATGCCGCATACCCACACGTTCTTTCAGATCCCTGAATTTTTTCGCAGTGTCATTCAATTCAGATAGGGTAGAATCTGCTTTCTTCAAAACTTTTCTGATTGCAGGAGCATTTTTTTTCTTCCACTCAGGACTAGAATCAAAAAATGCCTTTTGCAGTTTAGCTACCTCTTTTTCATTGGCTCTAAAAAGTTTTCTGGTGTTCTTATACTTCTTCCTCAACTCATCCGCTTTAATGAAAACCTTTTCTCTTGCAGCATTATCCTTCTTCTGCCCTTTGTCTCGTTTCTTCTGCTCTTTGTATTCCTTGGAGTCACGGCTCTCTTCAATAATATGGTTTCTCCTCTTAGCCCCAGGGTGCTTTTTAGAGTAGGACTCCCATTCCTTTTCAGTGAACTGCATTGCTGTCTTTTTGGCACCATCAGAATCCGCTTTGTCAGCAGCCTCAACTTCACTCAAAAGATCCTTGAGATCCTTCAAGTATCCCTCAGCTTTTGCATTCCCGTCTTTCATCATTTTTAAGGGGTCATCTGCCCCAGCCTGACGGAGCATGGGAACCAAATGAATGCGTAACTCTGGGCGTCTGTCGGCCAGTTTTTTCAGGGAAACTTCAAGATAGCGAGACATTTCTTTGCCTTTCACAATTCACATCTAAAGAGGATTCAATCAATCCCTTGGGCCATACCCAATGAGGCCGGAATTCATTATGGATTCCCCTATTTCTCTTGTGCCTCATTACGTCCCATCTCGTAAAAAAGCATACTCAGCTGTTCTGCCATTAAATTCACCAGGGTGTCTCTGGGCCTTTGTCCTGTGTCAAAGAATTTTGCAAACATTTTCACATTGTCCTGGATCCAAAATGCTCGCTTTTTAAACTCCTCAGAAATTTCTTTCCTCTGGCGCATGTCCTGGTCCTGCTTCGCTTGAGAACCACTCTCAGGGATCCCAACATTCAGGATACCCATCTGGTCCTCATAGCCCTCTTGGTAAGACTGCATCCAGGATTTACTGACCTGATCTGAGTAGGCTTCAACAAAGGAACCAAGTCCGATCTGAACTCAGGATGCTCCTCAGCCAGTTTTGCTACAGCTTTCTTTAAGCTCATCTCACTTCTCCTCGAAAGGTATTTAGACCAAAATAGTCACTAACAGAATAAAATTGAAGCTTTACCGAAAAAATGTAACGCCCCCCGTTCTTTACAGTAGGCAACCCACAACAATGAAAGGAAACCCAAACCATGGAAATCAAAGACAGAGTCTTCAATTATTTGGTCGGGATGGATGCCTCTGAATGTTATGATTGGTTCCTAACAGAAAGCTTAGCAGAATTGGACAAAACCGTCCCCCAAGAAGAGGATGAACACAAAAGGACCAAAAAAATAGTGGCTTTGGTGGAAGAAAAAGAAAACCAAATGATCCAGGATCTCTTGGCAGCTCCTAAAAACCCTAACAACACAACACTCTCCCCCCGCCTCCAGGTCCAAATACAGAAAGCACAGGCAACCCTAAAGATCAGACAACACCACCAGAAGGAAATCCAAGGACTCCTCAGAGAAGATCCAAATCTCAAAGAACTCTTAGCAGGAATCAAAAAAATGGAAAAAGATTTTGATTTCTCCAATGAATTCCATCAGTTCCACTTCTTCAGGCAGAGAGGGAAGGGACCCTTGACAGGGAAAGAATTGGGGGATCTCCTCCAGCTCCAGGACAAAGAACTTCTAGAAGGGGATGAGAAGACAATCTCTACCCTATCCTCCCTCACAGAATTCCTCTGGATGGATCTCATCAAACTCACTCGGGTCCTAATGAAAACCGCCAACATTAGAACTTACCAAGGATCCAGCGTCTGCACCATCCTCGAAAATGGCCCCCCCAGACCCGTACAGAAAGGATTAGTCCAGATCAATATCCTAGTCTCCAGAATAGGAAGGGAAATCCTGGAAAGAGAAAAAAGTTTTAGCTCGCTGGAGGAAGACACATCCCCCGAGGTTTCAAGGGCTCTACAGAAAGCACGGGAAACCATAAAGGCAAGGACTCAATACCGGGAACAGACCAAAGAAATTATCAGGAAAAAAATAGACCTTGAAGACCTGATCACAAAGCTGTCCAAAACGGACCCGGAATTCCTGAACCAATTCCATCAGTTTCACCTCTCACGTCAGGAAGAAACAGAAAACCTCACCGGGGAAGAGTTGACAGATCTCATTGGATTGAAAGACTGGAGAAGACAAGAAAAACTTGTAGCCGAAAAACAGACAACGGAGACCCTGGCTTCTTTGCTGGAATTCCTTTGGTTTGATATTTATGAGCTGATCGGAATCCTAAATGAAACTTTTGGGGTCAGACATCACTATGGATCCAGCATCTGCACCATTCTCGAAAAAGGTCCAGGGAGGGAACCACAGGAAGAGGAAGAATGGGTCAGCAGCCTTGCCTCAAAGGTGGCTAGTGAACTCCTAAGTAGAAAGAGACGCCTGGAGATTGAGATTATGGATTTGGTTTGAAATTTAGCCCCCTAAGCCATTTACCAGTATTGCAGGAGCCAGGACACCTTTTCACTGCCTTAGAGCCTCAGGGGAACAGCTGGGGCTCCTGGGCACCCTTTTTTTAAACCTCTGTGGTTATTTTTGGGTTTTTTAACCTCAGGAGTTATTTTTTTCTCAAAAAAGGTTTCTTTTTTACCCTATCAGGTGCTAATAGAGATAGAAAGAAAGCACCCAGAACCAAGGAGCAAATACAATGAAAGCTTACGGAATCCCCCGAGTCCAAAATGCGGAACTCCACTGTGACGTGGTTGCAGCCCGCACCTTCGCTCAGAAGACACGTTTGGCGGGCAACAAACGCTCCGCCGTGGATGGCTCCGCCAAAAAGCGCCACACCCGCCGTGTCTACAAGAGCACCGCCCGCCAGCAGGGCAAAGCTCTTTGCCGCCAAAACTACTGACCGAAAGAAAGAACCAAGGAGCAAATACAATGAAAGCTTACGGAATCCCCCGAGACCCCGAACTGGATTACCCCGATGTGCAAATCATCCACGAATTCGCTCTCAAGAGTCGGGCCAACGGCAAGCGGAAGCATGATACCACCCGGTCCAACTTCAAGAATTCCGCTGCCAAGAGGCAGACCCGCCGCCGCTGGAAGCGTCTCGCTCGCCAGGAAGGCAAAAACCTCTGTTTCTCCCAGGATTGGAGCTAAGAACATGATCCCTATCAAAATTGTCCCCAATTTGCTGCAAAAAACATACAACCTGCAATGTGGTCACAAGAAAACCCATGTAGTCCATGCTCTCATACTGGTCCCCGGCAAGGAGCCCAAAGTCAACGTGTACTCTTGGATACGCCCAGAAGCCAGTATCAAGGAACAATCCATTCTCTTTCAGGATGCCATTCCTTTGGGCGTCATTCCCAACGGGTGCGCGGATACCACCGTGTACAGAGAATTCTTGAAAAGCCCAGAGGGACAGGAGAAGCTCCAACACATTTTGGGAAATCTCATGCCGAGCCTCTCTAAGAGAGCAATGCTTTTGGGAAGTACTTACCATGTCCGAGAGGAATTGGTAGACATCCAAATCCAGATCATGAAACTCTCCCTGGAGGCACCCAACTTTACCTGCGCCGCCACCTACCTGGAACCCTTGGTGGAAAAACTTTTTGACGGAATCCGTGTTGTTCACAAAGAAGATCTGAAGTGGCTCGCCCAGGATGTCATCAAGAAATGCCCCGAGGGCACCCTCTTGGATGAAGAAGAAGTCCTGGAAGCCCTCCGAAGGTGGTATGGAGTCCTCAACGACTGTTACATCCCGGACTAAAGGAATCAATCCAATGAAAAACCAAAAACTTCCCCAGGCTGCTCTACATGCAGCAGAAGTAGCCACCCAAATCTACCGGGAACTCACAAGAGACAATGACCCCTGGACCGGGGGTTATGACACCCGAGAGGAGTTTGTTCTCGCTTGTGCCAGGACAGTCCTCCATATGAATCTCCTCTTTAGAGATTTCTTGGGTGCTATCATGACCTGGACCTTCTGTCTGACAAAGAATGGGGCTGTTAGAGTAGTCAAAATTTGAATAGGAATGAAAGACCATGAAAATTTCCAAACCGGATCAAGAACTAATCCTGGCCCTTATTGTGGCCTTTATGGTTGGAGCTTGGGTTGTAGGAATTGGTTCCTTTACAGGGGAAATTAAAGGATCCTACTTAAAGATCCTACTTGAGCAAGTTGGTTTTGGTCTTATACTATCCCTCGCCACAGCTTTTGTGGTCGGCATTTGGATGTGCAGTTCCTTCCCTGAATAAATTTTGAAGGAGAACAAGACCATGAACAATTTTTGGAAAATCCTACTCGGTTTCTTAGGGACCCTGACCCTAGCAATTCTTCTCACAATCTTCAACCCCAGACATCCATGGGGCACTATTCCCCTCACGTTTTTCCTCTTCTCCCCTTTCTGGGCACCAGAGCTGTTCTATTTGTTCTACAATAAACATTACCCAAAAGAGGCGGAGCCCCCACACAATAGTATCGCCTCCTTCTGTAATTTCATTGGAATCAAGCCCCTCAGCTATTGCCTGAGGTCTGTCAAAATGAACAATTATTATGAGTTCTGGCTGGTCCTCCAAGAGCCTGAAGCCCCCAACTCCTTTTTGAAGCATCAATTCCTCTTAGCGTCAGACAACAAACTTGACCTGGATGCCGTCCCCCCAGAGACTCTGATAGCTGCCATTGGATTGTCCACCACAAATGGGGGAGAGTTTGAATGGGAAGGCACAGTTACCGCTGGGAATGGCTGGGGATGTATCGCTGAGCTGAAAGAAGATGCAGAGAATGCTCTCCATGATTTCGAGATGGACAAAGGAAGACTGGACTGGTAACTGGGATAACTGGGATAACTGTGATACAGATGAGGAGGACATTTTCCCAGATGAATTTTTGTAAACTCTTCCCCAAATGAAAAACAAAAGGAACAAAAAATGTTGAACAAAGACATGAGCATTTTTCTTGCTCTCTTCATCTCCTCCATCCTGTTCACAATCTTCCACCCCACACATCCCTGGGGCGCAATCCTCTTTATCCTATTCATCTTCAGCCCCGTCTGGATCTTCGAACTGTCTAAACTCTTCTATAAGACCAAAAAGGATCTGCCAGAGGATAGTATTGGAGCCTTCTGTAACCACATAGGGATTGTACCCCTCAGCACGTGTCTCAGGGCCATCAAAAAGTACAACGACTTCCACGTTTGGCTCCTTCTCTACCCAGAAGATGGGGGCCTCCAATTGAGCTACGATACGGATAAAGAAAGCTTAGGTAGGCTACCTTTGAAAACCAGAGTAAAATCAGTAGGTTTGGGCGGAATTGCCTGGAACGATACAGACTGGGAATTTGGACGGGAATCTTCCGTGGAAGAGTACGGTTGGGAGTGTATTGACCTCCTCAAATCAGAGTTCCTAGATGCCCGTCAGGAACATTTTGATGAGACAAAGGATGAAGATCCTTATGTGGATGATTATGATGACGATCCTTATGGGGATGATTATGATGAGGACTGGGGTGAGGATTTCTAGAAAAAAAGGTTTCTTTTCCATCCTGTAGGGTGCTAATAGAGACAAGAAGTAAACCCTCTACACAAGAGCAGGAGCCACAAACAATGAGCAAAGTCAGAATCGACATTGACCAGGAATTCAACAAGGGGATCGGACACCAAAAGGACCTTTGGACTCATGCCCTCGTCCTGGTTCCCGGAGAGAGGCCCGAAGATAGACCCGAAGTCAACGTGTTCTCCTGGTTGCCACCCGAAAAGAGCCACTTGCATCAGATGATCACGTCCCAAAGGGTCATCCCCCTGGGAACCATCCGGGACGGGTGTGCAGACGCCACCCCCATTGAGAGGTTTCTGGAATCCCCAGAGGCCCAAGAATTCCTGTGGAGACTGGCCACTACCCTGAGGCCCCTCGGCAGGGAAGCAGATGTGTATGGGAGAGTTACAGGATCAACCGAAACCCTTCAACAGGAATTTTTGATTAAACTCCTGGAAGTGGAAGCCACCTGTGATAGGTATCACTGTGCAGCAAGGTACCTGCAACTCTACCAGGACAAAGTCCTGCTCAGGATCAATGCAATCCCCAAGAGGAAAGAAGAACTCCGAGAACGGGCTCAAGAATTGATCACAGTTGCAGATGACAGCATCCTTCTGGATGAAGAAGAAGTCCTGGAAGTCCTCCGCCAACGGTATGAATGGCATTACGGCACAGCCCTCTCTGAGGACTAGAACCCTTAGTGGGAAAGATGGAGAGCAAAGACCCACTCCCTAGAACTCGGGAGTGGGTCTGGAAAGTTAAGGACTCAAGCTTTTAGGGGGCTTTTTCTTACCCCGAGACTTCTTACGAGCGCCGCCGCCAATCCCAAGCTGTAGGATATTCTTCGCAGCATTCAAATCCCGATCCATGATCAACCCACAAGCCTCACAACAATGTGTACGGTTAGACAAACTCTTTTTGACAATGTCCCCACAGTCAGAACACATTTGAGAGGTATATGCAGGATCTACCGCTATCAGTTCCCTCCCGAACTCTTGACACTTGGCCGTCAGAGCCATTCGGAACCGGTACCAGCCAGCATCCATAATGGACTTGGCTAGACGAGGGTTCTTCGCCATGTTTTTGATCTGGAGGTCCTCCATCACAATCAAATCGTAATTTTGAGCATAATAGAGAGCAACCTGCTCAGCAAAATTCTTCCTCTGATTCGAAATCTTTTCGTGAAGTTTTGAAACCTGCAACCGGGCTTTGTTCCGGTTACGGCTTCCCTTTGGTTTCCTGGACTTGGCTCGTTCAAGTACCCGCATCTCTTTGGCACTCTGCCTGAGGAACTTAGGAGCATCCCAGGTCTTGCCCTCACTGTCGGCCACCAAGAAGATCAGACCCAGATCCAACCCTATAGACTTACGGGTCTCCGGTTGTGGGTTGTCCGGGATTCCATCACAACTGAAAGACACAAACCATTTGCCACTCTTAGTTTTCGAAACATTAATGGTCTTGATCACTCCCTCTATCGGCCTATGCATTCGAAGACGCATCCGCCCAAGACGGTTGATGACAAAAGAATTTCCGTTAAGCTTCCACTCAGGCTGGCAGCTAGTACTCCCGTTAAGCTTCCACCCAGACTGGCAGCTTAAAGTAAAGGACCGATAGGAGTTCTTACCTTTGAATGTTGGATACCCAGGGTCCTGGTTCCCCTCCTTGACCCTACGGAAAAAGGCCTGGAAAGCCAAGTCCAAACGCTTCACCACGTCATGGAGCATCTGGCAATTTGCAGCCTTGTACTCAGGGAATTCTTTTCTGATGTCTTTGATCTGGCGGGCTTGCCACTTTTTCGTGACAGTGTACTTCCGGTTTTGCCAAAGAGTAGAATGCTGCTCAAGAGCCGCATTCCATAGATTCCTTGCCAAATAGAGCCAATGGTCAAGCTTGGCTTCCATTGATTCGTCCACGTAAGCTCGGTACTTGTACGCTCGGCGCATGCTTTAAATCCTTTCCTTTGTGGTAGTAACACTAGGTTCTTCAGGAGGATTATTTCTAGATTTGTGGTCACTTTGGTCTTGGGCAACGCTTATGGCTCTCCATTACGTTTCCACCCAGGGCTCCCACATGAACCCATTATGCTATTTTTCAAAGAACTAGGCCCCTTTAGGGGGCAATCACACCCAGCATTTCCCGTGTGAAAGGAGGGCGTCAGTTGTGGTCACTTTTTGTTTTAGGGGCAATCACACCGAATATCCAACAGCGCCACCCAATCCAACCGTTGTGGTTACTTTTTGTTTTAGGGGCAACCACACCGGTTTTTGTTTTGGCATGTTTTTCTCCTTAGTTGTGGTCACCTGTTGTTTTAGGGGGCAATCACAACGTCCAATACCATTTCTGGAGAGGTCGGGGGGTTGTGGTCATCTGTTGTTTTAGGGTGATCACAACCTCTCTCAGAACTTAATTGGCTCCAAAAACAAAAGGGATCTTGAGCTACGCCTACAGCCATCTGTTACGTTTACGCTCATGGTTCCCACACGAACCAAATACTATTTTCTTTTTCAAAGAACTAGGCCCCTTTAGGGCAATCATACCCCGACCCACAACGTCAGACATCAAGGGGTTGTGGTCACCCTTTGTTTTAGGGGCAAT
>Ga0114918_10005397_pt1 | contig 10982 bp, 12 predicted proteins | sample LantaG_FD_87015 | JGI IMG/M metagenome (GOLD analysis project Ga0114918, IMG submission 87015) | Deep subsurface microbial communities from Baltic Sea to uncover new lineages of life (NeLLi) - Landsort_02402 metaG | ecosystem: Environmental > Aquatic > Marine > Oceanic > Sediment | place... | reverse complement strand
GTTTCCCTTCATGATCTATCTTTCCGAAATCTTCCTGATCCGGACTCCGGAAGACATCAAACGCGCCCGCCCGCGTGCGCGGCCTGCCAGCTTCGCCCCCAGCGGCAAGGCTGGGGTCTTCCAGCTTCGCCCCTGGCGGCAAAGCTGGCGTCTCAGCTTCGCCCCTAGCGGCAAGGCTGGGCTTCGCCCCTAGCGGCAAAGCTGGGGTTTCCAATTGACGCTCGGCGGCGCAGCCTCCCAGCTTCGCCCCTAGCGGCAAGGCTGTGAGGCTGTCGGCTTTCATCCAAGAATGCAGCGGGAAACGAAACTCATTCATATACCGCCCGCCCGCCTGCCCGCTTGAGATCAAACGAGATTCCTTCAGTTCGTGTAAGCGCCGGTCAAGCACGCGCATTTTCATGCCGAGCTTGTCAGCCAAACACCCTCGCTTTGCCAAGGCAACTCCGGCGTTATCCGCCAGTCTGAGCAGCAACCCATAAAGCAACTTGGCCTCGGCGCTGATCGGCAACTTAGCTACGGCGCCGGGAATAGGGAACCAGCCGCCAAAAGTAGCTTTCCCACTATGCCAAGGCCGAAAGAATCCGTGATCCTTGCCGTGCTCCTGCTCCGGGGCCTGGTTCGGGGCCGGGTCCGGGGCCTGGTCCGAGTCTAAGGGGTGGTCATTCATCCCAAAGCCCTCCCGCGGGAAAATTGCCGAGAATTATGCCGAAAAGGCTTGAAGGGGTAGCAAAATAAGATATATTCATCCTCGGTTATTGCCTTTCGTTTCCGCCCGGTTCACCGCCGGGCGGTTTTCTTTTCCGGTCCGCTAGACTCCCAGAACGGCGGCTTTTGTGCTCGACGATTATGCCGCTGCCGCCGCGGCGGACAGACCGCCGCAGCCCTCATTTTTTTACCTCCTGGAGCGCAAGAATGCTATCGAGGGTGACATGCGGCCGGCCGCGAATATCAGCAGTTTTGAGCTCACCCGCCTCAATCATCGCGTAGACGGTGGGCCTGCTGCAATCCAGGCGCTTCGCCGCGTGGGTGATTTTTAGGCACTGACCAGCCGGCCCGGCCGATGATGATTGGGGTTGAGGGCTTTGCTGTAATGTCTGCCCGACATCCGTCAAGGTTACTTCGACCTCAACAAACGGTCGCAATAATTCGGCTATCCGGGCAAGAACCAGTTTAGGGGGAAGTCTTAAGAGCTTCATTTGGCACCGCTTTCTTGTTTCGTCTCACGGCGCCAAAAAAAGAGCCGTGAGACACGTTAGATGTGTCTCACGGCTAGTTCCGGCACGAACCAAACTGGCCGCCTCGCGGGTCAAACCACGCGAAACTGAAGGGGCCACTTTTACGGAAGGAGCCCCGATTTACCAGCTAAGCTACTATCAATCATTCCCCTTGTCAATCCGACTTCTGACATTTTGTCAAAATAATTTGTAACTGTCACCGTCTTGAGGTGTTTCAAAAGTCCTATGAGATAATCAATCTCGTCTTTATGATAGTCTTTGCCTTGCGGAGTGTCAACGTAAGTGATTTGCTTTCTAGACCATTGCCTTATTGAGCGTTCTGCTTGTCGCTTGCAACGTATTGGATAGAATAATCGCCCCCTGCTCAGATATTCAGCAGAAATTTCCCGAGCACACCAAGGGCAACGCATGGCTCTTACCAGCGAAGCCGGCCAAGACAATTCCGGCGCCCAGGGCTGTTCAGCATGGATTCCGAGGCGACTGAGTTCTGCAGCTTGGACCTCATTTAATAACCGTGGATTTTTCTTCAACAGAATATAGCAATCTCGGCACAATTTCGCATAGCCTTGAAGGGGCGAAGATTCATCCCAGGGCGCAAAATTTTGTGGCGGATTATATCTTTGTCCGCAGCGCAGACATGAACTTGCTTTGCCGAGCATAATGTCAATCCCCCTCAAATCGCCGAAAGCATTTGAGATTAGAGCAGACTGGGCAAAAAGGGAAGAATAATGCAAACTGGCAAGAAAGAACCCGCTCCCGGCACTCGGCAACGACGTGAGACTCCTGCCCAGCGGGCATTTCCGTTGCCGCGCACGCATGGTGCGGGTTCAGAGCGGAATTAGCCCGCTGGGCCGTATGGAGTCTCACGTCCATAAAAACAAACATAACCCGATTCCAGATAAAACCAAAGTTATTCTTATACTTTTATCCCCGCTTTTACGCTAATTGACATTTGAGGCTATGCAAATAATTTGACGTGTCACCCGCGGTGTAACCCGTCACCATAACCTATCCTGCTAATAATAATAAGATTAGGTTCCACCGCCGAGGCTGATCCACTTTGAGGCTAAGCGGCTCCTTCGTAATGAGCCGGCCGTCGGTTCGAGTCCGACCATTGGCTCCACATTTTGTAGCCTCTCAGAATTATTCCTGAACAATCTTGAGATTTTTTCCTTTTTACGCTTGACGGCCCGCCTTTACGATTCTATAGTGTAACCCGTAAGTGAAACCCATAATTCACACGAAAAGGGCCAGGAAATGAAGCTATTTCGGAAGAAACTAAGCAACGGTAAGCCTTCCCCGACTTATTATTTTCGGGTTATGGTCCGCGGGAAGATCATTCAGCGGTCAACCGGTCGCGCAGACAAGCAAAGCGCCGAACGATTTGCGCGAGAATATCTTGAGCCGCTAAAACGAGCAAGCAACGAAAGGGCATCGGCTCGCGTAATCGTGGCACAGTTCCGGGATATACTCGCCGGCGGCGAGCCGCTTCCCCTGGCGGATGTATGGCAATTATTCAGGAAGAAGCCAACCCGCCGCCAGGCAAGCGATAAATCATGGCGCCGCAAGCAGACATATTGGAATGATTTTCTTGTATTCCTGGCCGAGAAGTTTCCGGCCGCGCACTCCCTGAATGATGTATCCCGCAAAATGGCCGAGCATTATATTAACGGCCTCGACACTGCCGGCAAGTATAGTAAAACCGTGAATTTCAAGAATAAAGGCCGGCGGGCAGCTTCTACTTATCAAGCCAAATATACCGAATTGAGCCCTTCAACCCGCAATCTTTATTTGCAGACACTTACCGCGATTTTCGCCGCCCTGGCGGATGACAGCGGCTTGCTTGAGAATCCGTTTGCCAAGATTCCCGCCAAGATAGTCAGCGCCAAAGACAAGATAAGCCGTGAGGCATTCAGCCCGGATGAACTGCGGCAGATCGGCGCGGCGGCCAGGGAAAAGCCTTTCATATACGCAATCTTCATAGTTGGGGCGAATACCGGGTTGCGAGAGGGAGACTTGGCAACCTTGCGCTGGTCTGAAACTGATCTGAACCGCGGGCTCATTATTCGGCAAATGCTAAAAACAAGCAAGAGCGTCCGGATTCCGATTCTGCCGCCGCTCCGGGCCTATCTGCAGGGCCTTGACCGGACCGGCGAATATGTCTTGCCCGAACATGCCAAGATGTACCAGAGCAATCCGACAGGCATTTCCTGGCGGGTCCGGAAGTTCCTCGAGGGCCTTGGTATTGAAACAACCCGGAAGATTCCGGGCCGAACCAAGGCCGCCAACATTAAAGATGTTCACGCTTTACGGCATACCTTTTGTTGGCTGGCCGCGGTGAACGGGGTTCCAATGCCGGTCATTCAATCCATAGTCGGCCATGTAAACGAAAAGCTCACACAGCAATACGCCGCTCACGCGACGGATGAAATGGCCGTGAAACACCTGGCCAAAATGCCGAATTACCTTGGCGGGTTGCAACCGGAAATGAATGAGATTCAGGTTCCGGCATTGCCGGCGGCGGGCAATGGTAAGTTCGCCGAGGCGGTCCGGATGCTCGAGGCGGCCAGCGGCGGCAAAAAAGCCGAACTTGTGGCGGCAAATGCCCGGGCGATTGCCCTGCTGAAAGGTAATTGACCATGCAGAAAATCAGCATTGCAATCGGCGTTATGCCTCCCACCTGGCGGGAACCCATGCTTGCGCCGCACGTCCAGGCCAGCCCGGAACTGGTGGATTTTCCCGCCCTGGTGAGTCGGAAGTTAGACGGCATTCGCTGTCTGATCTTCCCCGGGGAACCGGCAATAACCCGCAGCGGCGGCATGTTCCCGAATGAAGCCCTGCCGCGGCGCCTTGCCCTGATTCGGCGAATAGCGGACCGCAGCGGCATGGTATTCGACGGGGAATTATACGAGCACGGGCGCGGCTTCTACGCCCTGCAAAGCGCGATAATGTCTTATGGCGGGGATCTGGCCGGGATCGGCTTTCACGCTTTCGATTGCCTGTCTTATACTGAATTTGAAGGTGAATCAATAACCCCGTATACCACCCGGATCGAAAAGGCCTGCCACTTGGTCGGCCCTGGCCGGACACTGAAACAACATAAGGTCAATACCTGGGCCTGCGCTGCGGCCTTGTTTCGCCGTTTTATTACCGCCGGGTATGAAGGCGCTATGATTCGGCGGCCGGAAGGTTTATACAGGCACGGGCGATGCCGGATCTCTGAACGCGAGCTTTTCAGGCTCAAATAGACAGAAACATTTGACGCTGAAATAATCAAGATTCGGGAAAAAGGCATTCGGGCCCGGATGGAAAACGGCACTGAAATCAACCTACGGCTTTTCGGGGAAAACCGCTGCCAAGCCCGGCTCGGGTCCTGGATAGAATTTCTCGGCACTAACTACGGCGCCCGGTGCCCGCCCCGCTTCGGCAGATTTCTCCGCTGGCGCCTCGATCGGCAAGCCTAAGATGCCGGGTCAAGTTCTACCCGGATTCTTACCAGGTGGCCACAGTGGCGGCATTCACGGGACCGGCGGATATACCCCCGCTGCCGGTCAAACTCCGTAATCTGCGCCCTGGGTTCGAGCGCCACAGGCGCGCCCGTTTCGGTCCGAAGATCCCGACACCCGCAGCGCGGGCACTTAATGTCCGGTTGTTCTTTCTTTTTCTCCTTCACCTGATTCCTTCACACTTGAGAAGCCCGGCAGGGACATTTGCCAGGATTGCCCCGCTGGTTCCCCGCCCCTATGCTGCCGAGCCCTGGCAAGATTCCGCTTCCGCTCTTGATAAGCATTCGGCGCGGCCTGCCTGTTTGATTCCCGTTTTCTCATACTGAATTACAGTATATCAGGTCATTGCCTTTTGCAACTGCCAGTCAGAAAGGCCAGTTAAGCCGGGTATGCGCAAAGCCGGTCTATCCGGTCAATCGCGGTCAGCGTTGCTTATATAACCTCGAGTTTTTGCCAGGATGCCGAAAAAGGCCAGAAACGGGCCGTAAGCGCCTTTCCCGGTCCACCCGCCCGAAAGCTCGCGGGCCCCTGCGTGCTTTGTTTTTCGCCCCTGTCTTGCCGCCAGGGCAACGGCCAGGGCAGTTCCGGGGATTGCCGCCACTTACCGCCGGTTCGCACTTCGGCGGCCAGGTCTATCGCTTCGACCTCGAGCCGGGGCAGCAGGTCCAGGGCTCGAGCTGCGGCCAGAATTGCAGATAAACGCCGGCATCTATTTCGAGCAAGCCCGGCCCCGGGAGGCTGATTCCCCGCATGAGCCGTTTTTAACGGTCGCCAGCGCATCGTAGGGTTCCCGGCGATTGATTACCTTGCCGGACCCGACTTCATAAACTGGTGGCCTATGTCTGCAATCCGCCTTGCCGCCAGGCGGCATATTCCGAAGGTCTATCTGTCCGGCGGTGACTCTCTGCCGCGGTGTTCGCGTTGCCAGCGCCGCCCGCTCCGGCCCACGGCAGCTAATTCCGGGGATTACCGGATATGAAGCGAGCCGCCAGAATCACGGCCATGCCGAACGGCAGAAGTCAAGCACCTTGTCGGGGACCTTGTCAGAGAGTAGAAGGCCGTCTTTAACCCTTTCGAAAATTTCAAATTTTAGCGAGTCTCGGATAATAAAGCCACGTGTTTTGAACCCGTTTACTAAGGCTTTCGCGGGCTGTAGTTGGGCGTCTCCATAATGGACATAGGAATCGTGTTCTATCCAATCGTGCTCGCCCTTCCTCAAAACCACGCTTTGGTCTGCTCTCGGTTTAATCGCGCCGACCTTGTCCCTAAGACTGGTCAGCTTGACTATGGCAACCCTGGAAATCGTGTCAGTTCCGACATGAACGTCGCTGGGTTCAGTCAAAACAATATGTAGATGCGAGCTCTGGGAAGGCTGATAAGTAAATCCTGGGAGCAGTAGCATTAGGCGAGAAGCCTGGTTGTAAGCTCGCGTTCTTCAAGGTCTTCGATAAGGTACTCGATTTGTTCAGGCGTACAATTAAGCGCCTTGAAAATAGCCTCAACAGGGATCGGCCCGGCGGGATTATGCCATTCATGGAATCCCCTGGTATGCTCGGCAAGTTTTGGGGCGTCCCACTGGCCGAAATCGTTAAACACCGCCTTGATTATATCCCGGTCGGCCCGCGACGTTTCATCTTTTGGCATAGGACCACGCTGCCGGCGGCAAACCCTTTCCCCATCACTGCATAAAAATTGATTCCAGTAAGAGCCTAAGTCTGAACTTAGGGCGGCGGGATCCGCCGTGAGGGCCAAAACGCTTTTCAGGACAGGGCCTTCACGTATAGCAACGTATTCATCGCCAATCATGGGTTCCCCCCACTTGTCGAAATCCCGCCGCTCGCAGATATACAAGAGACAGAGGAGCTTAATGCGGTCAATAGGCCGGCCCTGATTCAGCCCGAACAGGATTCCGGCTACCTGAGTAGCGCGGCGTTCATTAAAGCTCAGTTTCATGCCGTTAGGGTAGGTTGCGAGTTGATTCGTGTCTAATCTTACAATATGCCGAATTACCGGACACCTGCAACTCGATTTGAGCAAATTGTTTTTTTATTTTCTTTTTTGGGTTCTGACGAACAGCCGCCATCATGCCGCCAGGGCGCCGCCAGGGCGCCGCCCGGCGCCTCGGCAGCACTTGACCGCAAGGCTTTTCGGCATTAACCAGTGGCGGCCAGGTTGTTCATCCTCTCGTCATCAGCGGTCGTCGCCGGGTAATGGTCGGTGCGTTGTAGGTCACTGCGCTCGATGATGACATAGTGCGGGTAATCGGGCCATCTATCTCCCCCTGTGCAGCGGCCAACCTCCCACGCTATGCCCTTGCGGATGAGTCTTTGTGCATGTTCACGCGTGATTGTCATAAAGCTTTGTCCTTTCCCTGGCTTTGTCGGCATCATTGCCGGGCCTGCGCCCGTACTGCCAGGCGCAAGACCGGGAACACTACTCTAAGGCCGCGATCGGGAATTGACGAACCAGGAAAGGCCGCTCGCCAAATGGTCCGCCGCAGGTACAGTCCGGACTTCCACAGAGTTTATCGTGTAACCTGCGAACCAGCGAGCTTTCCGCGGGAGTACGGTTCGCGGGCTCCGTGTGATAGATGTTATTGAGTTCCGGTAACGTGTAGCGGGTTCGAGCTTCCGTTTTGTGGAAATCATTCTTGATCGTGGTCATTGGCTTTTTCCTTTCGGTTCATTCGGCTGGATTGATTGCTGCGAAGTCCGGGCTGCAACCCGCCGGCCTCCCTGGCGGCCTTCCTGACCGCCGCCCTATGCCAAGCCCCGGCCAGGGCCCGCCAGCAATTTTTTCACATTCTCCTGACTGATCTTTCCCAGCAGGTTTCGGGCGCGGCTCACCTTTTCAGCCAGGAACCTTTCCCCTGCCCGTATGGCGGCGCGGTGAATCACCTCGGCAATATCAGGCGGCAAGCTGGCCAGTTCGCGGGCAAGCTCGGCCGCCCGGGCCTGTTGCTCGGGTGTCCGCGGCGGTGGAATAGGCGCCGAAGCCAAGCCCTCGAGGCCCTCGAGATCAGCCCGAACCTTTTTCAACCTGGTGGCCAGCGCCTTCAAATACAGCGGCGGCAAAAAGGTCCGGCCCTTATCCGTGTAATCCTTGTTGGCTTCCAGAAGATTCTCTATGGTCTGAATCAGCTCGGCAGCGGCCAGCCGAAGCCCCGCGCAAGTTTGACAGTCTGACATATCATTTCCCCTTGTTTACGCAGACGGCCGGCAAGCATTTGTTCTTTACCTTCCGCCTTGAGCTGCGGCCAAAATTGCCGCCCTGCGGCCCTTGACGCGGATCTGATTTCGCGCCTGATCTCCGACGGCAGCGCCAGCATATCCCGCTCGATCTCGGCAGCACGTTCACGCTGGCGGCGGGTCCGGTTCATGCTGAAAGCTCGATTTCGGCAAGGTTAGCCCGAACGTTTGCCAGCGTTGCTTTCAGGCCCAGCCGGTGAATCTCGAATAAGAAAGGCCCCAGCCCGCCAGGTGCGGCGGCGTCTCGGTTCGCCTGCAACAGGTTTTCAATCGTCAAGACAAGTTCAGCGGCTACGGCTTTAAGCTTCGGGCAGCTCGAACACGTCTCGGACATGGTAAGACCTCGCAAAAAAGGAACCGCACGCCATACGGGGATGAACTGGTGATAGTTCCCTGGCGAGCAGGGGCAGCCCTTCCGCCGCATAACTGCGGTTCCAGAATTGAGCAAGTCTCGCCAAATTGGCCTATCGCAGCCATGCCCGGAACATACCCTCACCGCCGCCGCGGGTCAACCCCTTTTGAAAAATTCCGATTGCAGGATTCCCGGATCTGAAACGACCAGGCCGGATGCCGCCGGCCAGATCACGGCGAGAATCGCGGGCAGCACCGCAAGAGAATACGCCGGGATTATGGGAGAGAACGGCCGGGACGTACAAGGCCTATCCGCAGGGTATAGCCATATGGACCGGCGCCCTTTTATTCGCCAGAGGGCCGTTTCCGGCCTTTTCTTCTTCCGCTATTTCTCGGCAGCGAGGGTGTGCGAGGCTGGCCAGCGCGGAAGTCAGGCGTTCGGCGGAAGGGTAAAAGCCCGGTAAAATCGCTTAGAATGCCCGGCAAGGCCAGCGGCGAAAAAAAAGAAAGCTCCCTGCCGTAATTCGACAGGGAGCCGAGAGGCGCCGGGACAGAAACTTCGTCACCTGAAGCCCTGGTTTTCTCTCATTTTCTCCAAATCCGCCAGCGGGATATTGTCAACACTCGGGCGAATGCAAGCACCGCTTGGCAGGTTCCTTGACTTTGCGGGCGCCCGGGCGGTAGGATCCGCGGCCAGGCGATAAGTGGCAAATACCGTGCCGTAAATCCCATCCGCGGCGGTCTTGACGCGGATGCTGTTATACTCCCACTTGCCATCGGTCCCAAGAACACGCTCACCAGGTTCCGGGATATGCTCCCGCAGATTGATCTTGAACTTTTTGCGTAACCCGTGACTCATTGTTTTCGCCTTTCTTTTTCACTCTCGAGCGCCTTCAGGCGGCGGCTTTTTCACCGCCGCCCTCGGGCACACACTCAAGGAGGAACCGATATGATCATGGCCGGCCAAGGTCCGCCGCCAAAAAGGCGGGCCTTCAACTGCCCTTTTGCCTATGCCTGATTCAGTTGAATGTTCCGGTAATCGCCGAACGCAACGCCAAAGTCGATAAACACCCGGAAGATCACGCCCATGCGGTCCGGGCCCGCGGGCAATTCTTCGACTTTTGGGACCGGCGGCGCTTCGTCCAGGCCGGCAACCGTGAGCGTATCGCAAATCTCCGGATCCCCGACCAAATACCAACTCGTCGCGCTGGAACCGCTGTAGTTCGCGTTCTCAAGCCGCGGTTCGGCAATCGGCTCGAGCTTGCCAAACCAGATATTTTTATTCGGCGCCCGGTTGGCGGCACTTCCGCCGCCGAACGGTTGGATAAACTCTGAATAGCAGAGCTGCTTTGCCGTTTCCTCGAGGGCGCTGGGAACGAGTAGATATTTCGGCGGTAAATCGATTGGTTCGCCGCTGGTATCGGTCTGGTTACGGAAGCCCTGGACCGCAACGGCCAGGGTGTCCGGAGTCAAGGCGCTTGACGTTTTCAAATTACCGTGAGTTGCGTGAAAGACCGCCAGGGAATCCGACATTGTGGGATTGCTCAGTAGAAGCGTGTAGATGGCCTTCGCAAGCTTCTGGGTTGCGCGGATGCCGAAGTAATCGCCGAGGCGCTTGAACACCCCCAAATCATCATTCAAGGCATCTTGCCGGGTCAGCCCGAAGTTGCTTGCATACGTGTCGAGGCTGATCGTCTCGGCATCCTCGGTCCGGTTCGCATAATTGATTTCGCCGCCGCTGCCGATCTTTTCAAACCCTAAGTCGGATTGCATCCTGACAAGCTTTGCATCCTTGAAGTCCGGCAACTCGCCTTTTGAAGTCCAAGCCTGCCAGTTCCCGCTAGCCAGACCAAACGATTTCAGGGCAATCTTGCCGGCCACGTTCCCGAGAACATTGCTTAGAGTCCCGGTGCTAAATCCGGCGCGAAGAAGTTCGATCTGATCAGGCCCGTACAGACTATGATTTTTAAGCACCGGATCACCGGAGCCAACGAGAACGCCGCGAACCAAGTCCATCAACTTTAGATGCCCGAGAAAGGCATCTTTGGCAACCCGGGTCACGGTTTCTTCGGGAAAGACTTGGCGGCAAAGCTCCCGGTCCACCCGGTGGAGCAAGGCAATCTCGAGATCCTCTGCGGTGAATCCGCGCTCGTTAAACACGCCTTCCGTCCTGGCCTTCCAACACTCAATTTGGAAAGCTTCATAACTTAGTTTAGCCATTGGTGTTCCCTTCCGTTGCAGTTTCGGTTTTGGTTTCGGTTTGAATGTTCGCCCAGACCGTTCTGAGCCCGGCGCGGTCAATCATGGTAGATACATCCCGGGCCTCGGCCAGCTCGGCCGCAAAGCGCGGTGATTTGAGCGTGCTGATTTCCGACTTGACGATGTTGAGATTCCGGCGGATTCCGGCATCAATATTTTCCATCTCAATCAGCTTGTGAAGGCATTTTTCGCCCTCGGCAGCAAATTCCGGAAGCCGTTCGACAGTCTCGGCAAGGCCAATTTTGTGGGTTTCCGCCAGGGACATTACCGCGGCATCTTTGAGCTTATTCGTTTCCTCCCGGATGATAGGCTCAAGCTTTACGAGAGCTTCACGGTAGCGCTCGAACATGCTCAGGCGTTCGGAGTTCAGCCGGTCAAGCCGG
>Ga0114918_10005396_pt1 | contig 10987 bp, 15 predicted proteins | sample LantaG_FD_87015 | JGI IMG/M metagenome (GOLD analysis project Ga0114918, IMG submission 87015) | Deep subsurface microbial communities from Baltic Sea to uncover new lineages of life (NeLLi) - Landsort_02402 metaG | ecosystem: Environmental > Aquatic > Marine > Oceanic > Sediment | place... | reverse complement strand
TATCTCCTATACCATCAGTAATATCTCCTATACCATCAGTAATATCTCCTATACCATCAGTAATATCTCCCTCGCAATCATCAAAAACAAATGGTAAAACATTGTCAAATTGGTAATTACTCATTAATTCGTTTCCATTTTTTTGATCTAAACTGATTATCACTAGTGGCGGTTTCTAATCTATATAATCTATTTTCGGTGGTGTTGTAATAAAAATCATCGTGAGAAGAATCAGGATCTGGCTCATAGGCGAATAAAGGAACCAATTTACCACCAACCAATTCTGACCAACAGGCACTTGAAGCATGGAAAATCATAAAACTACTCTTATTAAATTGTCTTCGGATAAAATCGAACTTACCAAAATGAATCAGTAATCCAATTGTTCATGCGATGACGCTTTCCCATGTTACAAAACAGTGTGTTGTAAAGGAAGGCCCCTACACAATATTTTAGCCCCAACGGATAAAGAAGATTTGGATAGTCCCGCATCCATACAATAACAATCTGATGGTGCTACCCACTGCAGGAAATTGTTGTAAGTATTTATCGGGTGAAGATCAATGTACAATTCATGTTAAAAACCGGAAATTTGTCGTACTTGGACTGCTCGCCCGGAGGCGTGGGAGAAAATCTAAAATAATGTTATGGAGGATGGAATTTACGAATTTCCGAAGCAGTTAAACAACATGAAACTCAGACAAATTAATGAAATTCAACTTCACGCCCCAACACGAGGAATGCTCCGACATGGAGCATCCGGAGGAATGTGGGCAGGCTCGATAAACGATCCAAACTATGATAAGAAGAACACCGCATCAGCTCGGCGAAAGACTAAGCGGCGAAAAAAGAATAAAAATCGAAAAACTGTTGAATGATTTTGACTTCAACATGCCCGGTAACTGTGTCTATGAACACAACGTCATCGTCATACCCGACATTCTCACACAAATCCCATTTCCGAGATCATCAACTAGAAAAGACTTAGAATCTGTCTTTCACTACTATAATTACCAAAAGTTCTTGGCTTATCAAACCATTCTCGGTGACAACTCTTTCCAAGCCATTTCTGAAGCAATTCATAAGGCCAACCGTATCAGGTGGGATCTTGTAACAATCTGTTCTGGAATCATTTACAAGCATTTCAAAAAATACCCAACTTTAGAAGAATTTGAAACAGAATCAATAACTCATCTACATCAATCAGTAGATCGATTTAATCCAACGCTCGGTTTTGCACCGAGCACTTACATCTGCACTTCGATGAAAAGACACATTTGGAAAGTGAAGAATGGGAATACGAATGATCGGAATTTGAATCTTCATTATACAGATCAAAACGCTGGAAACACACCAGATTATCGTGACGACCTAGATTATTTCGAAACTCACGAATCAGCCCATCAATTCATTAAATCTTTAAGCACGTCGAATGAACAATATATAATCCAAGCTAGATTTTTTGATGGGATGACATTACAAGAAATTGCAGATGTATTAAGCATGAGTAAGGAAAGAGTCAGACAAATAGAACGGACCGCCTTGGATAAGATGAGATCTAAAGTGAATCGGGTTCAATGCCCCATTGCCTCAAAAAGTCATCAGCCATAGCTTCCAGATCGTCTCCTTCTTGACGATCGTCTAATTCTTTCTTTGCTACTTCTGCCCAATACTCCAAGTCTGTATTAACTTGGCGTGCTAACCAGCGTAGGTAGCTCGTAGGCAACTGTTCGATTGAACAGCCTTTATATTTTCCGAATGGCAGAATAATACGACTCATTGGAGCATCTCGATGAAGAATTTTCTTGCGGTAGTATGTTTGTTGGCTTTTACGAGTATCGCGTCAGCACAGGATACAGTTCCAGATACACAACCAACAGCTCAATCAAATCCAACAACCATTTTGTTGTTGGTAAACGAATCACAACCAAATCAAGTGATCGTTTATGATGGAACCGGTACTTGGTTATCATCGATCCGAGAAATTAAACTAACCATCGATCTTCTCGGATCAGGCATTACTGCTGATTGTACGATGTGGAAGGGTGTTTTAAAACCAGAAAATCCAAAAAAGATCACCGTGCAAGTAAAAGAAATCAAAAGCGTTACTGCCGAAATATTCGCTCAACGATTGGCGAAGCTCAACGACGAATAAATCAATCAAGTTTATCAACTTCCAGAAGCCAGTGGGTAAATAACTCGCTGGCTTTTCGCGTATTTGGATAAAACGATGAATCATAAAGAATTAAAAGAAATCCGAGACCATTTAGACACTAGTCTCAAACTGATTGATATCCTTCTTGGCCACACGAAGACTACGAAAAGCGGCCCCACGGCCATGGAACAACCCAAGGCTGTTCCGAGTGCTAAACCAGCTTCGAATACAAAAGAAGTATCTCGGAAGCTGCCGGTGAGCATGGATGATCCAGAATGGCCAGCCGCTCTACCTGAATCATCTATCGTCCGAACCGATTCCCAGAAATGGGCTCGTGCCAACACGATCCTCACTAAATTCGAAACAATAAAAGGACCAATCCTCGATTTCGGCTGTGGAGAAGGACATACAACCATTGCTTTGAATGATCAGGATATTAAATGCATTGGGTATGATCGAGTATTGAATGATTCATGGACCAAAATCAGTTCATCAACAGGAGTATTCACCACAGACTGGGACACTGTTGTGGAAAATGGTCCATATGAATCTATCCTTCTTCATGACGTTCTTGATCATTTAGAAGAAGAATCAATCGAAGATGTGATGAAAAAAGTTACCAATTGCTTGGTAGAAAATGGTCGAGCATATGTCATGGTTCATCCCTATTCAAGCCGACATGGAGGTCATCTTTATGAAAAGAACAATAAAGCATACTTGCACCTATTACTCACCAGTGAAGAAATTGCTAACGAGTATCCAGAGGCACCGGCCAACCAACGAATCGTAAAACCCCAAGGCCAGTATCAAAAGTACCTGACTCAAGATTTTACTATCGTCGAAAAGAAAGTAATACCACAAACCCTCGAACCATGGGTCGTCAAGAATTTGGTGCCCACGATTAGAGAATTATGGTACTCGGACTTAGGGCGAAACCAAGTTGAGAAAGTGCTACAGATTGGCGGTATCTATTACACACTGAAAAAATTATCGAACCCTGTCTAAGGTATAAACCTTATTGTCCGCAGGACTCATAATCTGTAATTTGTTCCCATATATTCGAACTTTAGCATCTTCGGGAACTTTTCGCAATAGGTCAATTAATTCATTGACCTCCATCTCGCCACGCCAAAGTTGCTCATTGACACTCTCATGTTTATGTTTAAGCTTTTCTGTTTTTATGTCGCTCATAATATATTTCCTAATTTTTAGACATGGTTATTGCTTATTCAGATATTCATTAAATTCCGAGATGTTCATCTTTCACGTGTCCTAAACCATCTAAAAGATTCGAATGTTCTTTTAGCAGTTTAATACGCGATCGGGTATCACTAACATTTAATTCTCGTCTCGTCACTTCATCTCGACTCACAGCATTAAGACGATACTTTGAAAAACAATCAAATGGGTCGAGATCTCTCAATTCTAACACAGGCAAAGCTTGATTCAAAATAGAAATAATCTCGGTTGCGACCCCTTGACCAATCGCACCATCAGCAAAGGATCGAAACACTAATCCCTTGAAACGGCCCGAATTTAACAAATCGGTGAAATATTTCATCCCATAAGCTTTGTAACCAGCTTCGTCCTCGTCGGAACTCGGTACGTAAGGAGCATATTCCATAGAATCAAGATATTCTAAATCTGATTTCAATTCAGCCGTGTGATAGTGAGTAACGGGCATTGCGAAATATACTGGAATCATACAATTATCCTTGGTTTTGCGAGAGTGGTTAATTCTAGAGGATGTATGGGTTCAAAGGAGCTTCTAATGATTGGCTTATAATCACCGAACAAATAACCCATTTCTCCATAGGTGGAGCCTGGGGTGACGTATAATGTTCGACATCCGGCCATGGTCAATATTTCAGCCATTGACCATTTCCATTCTTTGTCGAAATCATACTTGAATTGATTGGTAAAAACGAACACATTTGGATTGGTTGATAAACGCTCTGATAATTCTTTTGAATCAGCAGCGACGAACACTGGATAATCAACTTTATACAAGAACTCGAAGATACTTTCATGTACTTCGACTTTAGGCGGATTAATAAGTTCTTGCTTAGTCCGGAGTTGAAAACCAACGTGGAATCCAGGCACAGCCAATTTTTGCACCTCTGGAGTGGGTCGAAGATACTTGTTTTTTAATCTAAGATAATCGATTTTGGCCCTGGGGTCCATATTTTCGTAAAGACAGAAAAGGCTTCGATTCCCACTCTCGCAAGCCTTGGTGAAATATGAGAATTTTGGGACTTGCCAAGCTTCATCATCGAGATCTGTTGATTTGTCGGTAATGATCAGTTCTTCTAAAGGTTCGATTTCGCCGTTAAGAAGTTCTGGTTTTGTTACTGCGTCTTCGAGTTTTGGATTCCAACAAATAGTAGCACTTTCACTCATCCTGAGTGCGGCTAAAAAGCAGCGGAATCTATTGCCGATTCCATTGGAATTTGTCGCTTGGATCTTCATTAAATTGTAAGTTCTGGTTCTGATTCGGCCTCAGTCGAAATCATTAATTCTTTCCAAAGATTCCAACACCTATCATAATCGAGGTACTCACTAACAATCTGACGACGTTGTTCTAAATGATCATAATACAATTCTTTAATCCGATTGATAGTGTCCATAATATCGGATTCAACGCGATTATAAATCTCTAAATTCATTCCTTTACAGGCAACTGGAGTGCGAGCCAAAACTGCTTCAAGCAACAATGGATTATATGGGTATTGATCAGTGATATCAATAATCGCATTTATGCGGCTGATGAGATTTCCGGAATTTCTCAAATTGTTTAATCGATAATTACATGGAGTGCTCTTGGTATAATCATCGATTGTAACAACTTTATATCCAGCTTCATTCATTATTCGTTCGACGGCTGTTTTGTATTCATCGCCGGGCGAATAAACCATACCGATCAAAAAACAATCATCATCGATGTAATCATATGCTTTGCCATCTTTACCAGGAGTTGGAACGTGATACTTATAAATCTTGCGTTCCACATTGATACCAAGAGCAGTAGCACGAGTAGCTGTTATCGAATCAATTGCAATAGCCTTTGTGATGCGGCTCCACAATTGAGCGTTTTTGATTTTCTCTTCGGTCGCCAAGTCTTGTCCAGTGACGATGTAGATCCCTGGTCGGTTTGGCATTTTCTTACTGACCGGAGTGTCAATATAATAAACCAGATGAGGGTTAAATGCAACCGGATCATCGACGATGGTAGCGTATTTCTTCTTTTCTTCTTGAATATCTTTCTGATCGAAATTGTAGTGTCCCATCATAATGCTATGACACAATTGTTTATCAAGATTCTTTGCCAATCTCTCAGCGAAGATTGAATATTGGGGCCAGAAAAACAAAACCCTGTTGAATTCGTGATCTAAGAATTGGCCAAGATTTTGAAATTTGCCACCACCCGCAGCATGAAAGAATTTGATGGGCTCGGTTGATCGAGTGAAAGGCATAGTATCCCACGAGGTGTCCATCACGTGAAATTCGCTGCCTACGATATCATGATTTAATAATGTCTGTTCATCCCAAAATTGGTCGAGTTGCCACGGTTTCTGGTGGTGATAAATCTCGATACCATGGGGTGGTATGATCATAATACCAGCATTGAAAATTTGCCAACGTCCACGACGAATTAATTGATGGTTGGCTAAACATTTATCATATTCAATGGTTAACGCTTGATTGCCAATAAGTCCGGATTCGTCGACAAAACACCATTGGTTGTCTGGCACTCTTTCGAAGATATTCGGAGCCAACTCATCAACATAAACATCGGTATCAAGGTAAAGTGTTTTCTCGAAATGTTGGGCTATCTGACCGGCATAATACTTCGGCCAACAGTGGTGCATCCCCTGCGAATAAGTCCCTTTAATCTCGATTAATTGAGCACCAGTTTTAGCAGCATAGGCGACAATCGAGTCACGGGTCGAATTATAAAACGGGTCATGACTGAAATCGATGGTGATAATAGCATTACCACCTGGAGTATAATCTGGAATTCGTACTTCACCAATGTGTTGAATAGAATCAGACATCAGATTTCTGATTTTATGCTCATCCTCATTGCGATGAATGAAATTCGCATATGGATACTTCTTATTGAAGTCAGGATCAGTACAACAAACATTCCACAAGTCAGATAACCAAACCACTTTCTGGCGGGCTCTCTCAAGATTGTAAGTGAACCATGCTTTTTCTTCACGATTATTGGCGCAAGGTTCACGTTCATCATTGTACGCGATCGCTTCGGCGTTGTGTGGTGCAACAATTACACCGGTATTGGCTATTCGAGATAAATAACCAGCTTCGAGATCTTTACGGTCCATAAGCTGGTTAAAATCCTGTTGATGAGTATGCCATTGTTCCCGAGGTCGCATATGAGCTTCATCAACAACTCCCCAATGGCCTAATGGCACTTGGTCGAAGATGTTCGGAGCCAATTTGGTTGGTAATACGTCCACGTCTAAAAGAAGCGACTGGTCATAGTACCGAGTGTAATGAAATGAGCATGCTTTTGAATATGGTGTTGAATAAGCCTTAGGACGCAAGACTTTATAATCGGCACCAATTCGGTCAGCATAAGCTTTTTGAGCTTCTCTGGTGATTTGATGGATCTTGTTTGCTTCGGGACCAACCACTTGCACTAGAACTGATTTTCTACTTCTGTGGCGTTTGATCGGTTCAAACTTCATACTTACCTACTCGTAGATCGTTTGTGTAAATCGTTTGTGCCGCATGATTCAGCAAAATCTTCTCTTCTTCACTAGGCTCATACGAAAATTTCGAATCATTCATGCGTTCTTTTTTAAGATCGCCGAATTCGAATCCGAGCACTTTTTTGCAATCGTCGAATAGATTCTCTTGATGAATAACCGCATCAACATGATCACAATAATCGACACATGGAGCATACCAACCAGCGGCCAAATTATGGTGGTTGATAAAGTCAGATAGAGAACCCTCGTATCCATCATATGATTTACGATGTTTCCACATTGAAATCATTCGATCAATTGGATGTCGCATAAGCAAAACCCATCGAACGATAGTTATTTCATTAGTGTGAATATTTCTGGCTGAACAATGTTTTGTAGTCGTGTCCCATTTAGCCGGGCCTAAGACATACCAGTAATTCGGTACTTTGCAGAGGACATGATGCATGATTGTAGTACCACACTTGGGTGGTGTGACGATCATTGTTCTTGACTTGATGTGATAAATCATGAGCCACCTATTCGTTGAACTTTGTAAATATTTACGTACTAGGAAAAAGAACACTATGAACATCTACACTTGCTACACACCGTCTCATTTCAAATTGTATTGGAGATATTTCTGCCCAACTGTGTGTTTTGACGCTTCAGTAGTGTCTAAAAAATTGCCTGGGATTGGTGATGGAAAATACAAAAATCAATACTGGACCGAAGCCACCAGATTAAAACTCGAAATGATCCTTGAGATCATCGACAATGCGATTGATGACATTTTTGTTTTTTGTGATGTGGATGTTCAATTGTTCGGACCGATCGCGGATTTGATTACCTATGAGATAGTCGACAAAGACATAATCACTCAAAAAGATCCAAGCAAGGATCATGAATTTATGTATTGCACAGGTTTTATGGCAATTAGATTGAGTAGAGAAGTCAGATCTTTTTTCGCAAATGTTTTAGAGTGTATGATTTCGAATCCAGAGTATGACGATCAGGATGCATTTAACGTCGTTGCTCGTCAGTCTGAATTAAGATTCGGAACGTTTGATGAGGATATCGTCTGGTCACATAGAAAAATGTGGCGACCAGGTACTGCAATTTCTTTTCCAGATAAGATGCTAGTCCATCATGCCAATTGGACTTTCTCACTTGATCATAAAATCAGTCAACTTGAGACCATAGCTAAACTCTATACTCAAAAATTTGGCCCAAAATATTTGACAGAGCGTATCAAGAGCTTTAGAAACAGAGAAATTACTAATTAACCATCAAATGGTTCTAAAGCGGATACTCTAGTCTCTAGTTCGACGAATCTTTGTTGATAAGCAACATACGCTCGTCAGCCGGTTGACCAACATCCATCTGGACTTCGACTTCTCCCGAAGCAGCCTGTGTCGACATATCCAACGGTTGAAGAAGGTACATTCCTTGAACAAATTCATTGTTCAGAAATTGGACATTGCCATATGATTGCCATCGATTATCAAGATGGGTATTAATCAAATTCGCCAAATTAATCAAATTCGAAGCAGTTATGAATTTGAATTTTTTTCATCGATTTGACCACTAAAAAGGTTCGAAATAAATTTAATTAGAACCTTTTTTGACTGACTCCTTGCTTTGACGGCGTTCCTTGCGAGCAGTCTGTTTCTTTGTGTAACGTCCAGGATCGGCCAAATACTTACCACCACCCCAAGAACGACGTCCCCAATACTCATAACCTGGGCCTTTACTGCCTTTGATCGTTTTACTCATGTTTGGAACCCCCTATGTATCCGATTCTATTTTTCCATGGCACTCCTGGAAATGACCATCAAGCGAATGCTTTCAGAGCTTTTTCATTCACCAAGATAATTACTTATGATCGTAAACACATTTCTCCGTGGGACGGACCGGCTCACTTGTTAGCTCTAAGTGGTGGAGGCCCTTACGCCCTCGAATATGCCGCAACTTATCCAGAAAAAGCAAAAAGCCTTACTTTGTGGTCAGCTTTAACTAGTCCTGCGACAGGCGACTTTCCACCAAGGCTTTTTGGGCGAATACTTATTAATACCGCAGGCAAATGGGCACTAAAAAACAAGCCCTTTTGGATTTGGAAACAGTGGCTTAAAGCGAATACTTGTTCCCAAACAGTTTATGATCATGCAATTAATGATCATAGATCTCAAGGTATGTTTTGGCAAGTTTTGAAATCGCAAATCCCGTTTAAATTAGACCGTCAACTTCGAGATGAGATTGACTTTTTAAAGAAATATCAATTTAAACATGGTCAACTCGGACTACCAACCATGATTGTTCATGATGTGAATGACAATAACGTACCATTGCACAACGCAGAGTCGATCCAAGCACATCTTACCAATTTAGTAGCTTACCACAAGCTGTGTTCAACTGGCCATTTGTGTTTTTTCGGCGAGCAGGCACAAACCACGATGAAGAAGTGGTCTGAATGGATTATGTCTATATAAGTAGAAAGGCCGAGTTTTCACCCGACCTTTCGCTTGGGGAGATCATTCCGATTAGTTCAGTGGTGAACTTTCATGGGCAGCAATGTACCGCAAGAAAGATTCTGACCAACCGCTGATTTCAGCTGACCATACTCCATCATAGTTGATACCATGATTATTACATGACACATCAACAATGTAATTGTGCTTACCAAATGGCTTTGGTAACGCACTACGATGGAGATCACAATCCTGAGAATCCGAGAACACGATGATTCGGTCCGGAGTCTCTGTCTCTTGGGTTCGGATGTACTCCAAGCACTGACGGGTAAAAATACCACCTCCACCCAACTTGTCTCGAAGGATTTCATCGGCGAGAGCAAAACCACGGTGTGGCTTGATCTTCTGAGTCTTGTGCTTTCGATCCAGGTCGCTACCAGCAGTCGCGTAGACAACAATATTCTCACACATTTCTGCGGCAAGAACACCCATTGCAGCGGCTGCATCGAAACGAGCATATTCGGATTGTGCGGACAAGCGAGCTGCCATTGAACCGGAAACGTCAACGACGAACACGGTCCATCCAGGCAACTTAGGCCATTGAGCCGCACACTTGAGCATCAAGGTTTCAATCGATTGAGTGAAATCTGGAGCTGCGTTTCTAGCTGCGAGGAAGTTGATTGGTAGCAACATCGATGGGTTGGCGTTTTCGATTGCCTGAGCGATCAAATCGCGTGAAACGCCAGCTTGTTGCATATTACGCAAGTTCTTCAATACAGCTAGTGCACCGAGTTTGTTACGCTCGATCAATCCTTGCCAAACAGCCAATTTCTCGGCTGTTCCCTTAGCAGCGGACAACCCGACTTCCCAGGTATCTGGGGTAGCGAGTTCACCATCGACCAATCGCTTCCACATTGCTGCTTGAGCATCGTCTTTTGGTTTTGCATGGCTCAAGAAGAGAACGTCTCGAAGATTGATATCCTTAGGTCGGTTCCACTTCGCAAGCTGATACTCGTCGAACTTGGTGAAAGCAGCAGCAAGGCCCTTTTTGACTTGTGCAGCCAATGGGCACTTTCCGCCCTTCCAGTAAATCGACAAGAATTCACTCAACTCGTCTGGACGATTGATGACGTCATTCAACACACCTTGGACAAGTCCGCGATGTGATTCATGACGAGCCATTTCTCGGGCTACGAGCAATGGAACGTGACGAAGTTTCTGGCCGAACCGAGCTTCTCGGGCGATATCGGCGACAGTTGAAGGATCGACCAAAGGAACCAAATCAGCGATACGCTTGGCGACGCTGACTCCACCTTGATAAGCGATATCTTCCCAAAGCAAACAACCCATAATGCTACGTCGAAGCAGGGCTTCTGCATCTTGGCGAGCTGCACGCTTTCCGGTTCCACCTGCTAGTCGAGCTTCGGGCTCAAGCCGGTGATCGGTGTTAGTCTTTTTGTTTAGGGTGGCCATTGTATACCTCCTTATGGTAAAAGGCCATCGGGAACAGGCGAAATCAGTTGGGCTTTCGCCCAATCGGTTACCAAAATCGAAGGAACTGATTTCTTTCACCACGATGGTGTCCGTTTGTGTCCTGTTTCACGAGGACGAATTTTGTTAACTGAGCAAAATGGAATGCTGGGAACAAGCGG
>Ga0114918_10005395_pt1 | contig 10987 bp, 9 predicted proteins | sample LantaG_FD_87015 | JGI IMG/M metagenome (GOLD analysis project Ga0114918, IMG submission 87015) | Deep subsurface microbial communities from Baltic Sea to uncover new lineages of life (NeLLi) - Landsort_02402 metaG | ecosystem: Environmental > Aquatic > Marine > Oceanic > Sediment | place: Baltic... | reverse complement strand
TTTCTTCTACTGACATCATTGGACCACAACCGTAAGAACCACAGATATATAATCCGTTAACTTTATCTTTTAAAAAATCGACTAACTTCTCTAAATTTTCAATATCTAGATTTCCCTCCTTGTCAAAGGGGGTAATCATAGGGGGAACAACGCCTTTTAATTTAAACATCTTTTTTTCCTTTCTTTTTTAGTTATTTTGTCCTCTGGTATCACTGGGCAAATTGTTATGCAATATTAAATCTTTTGGCTCTTTTGAAAAATATTGTGGATTTTCTTATACTCCTTTACTAAACATGCCCTTAGAAGCGCAGGGTCTTTTCTGCTGCCTCCCGGGTCTTCTCTTTGGCTACAGTGTCAATAAACTCAAACCAGTACAGGTAATTGCTCAAATACTTGGTAGCCGACCCCTTTAAACCTTCCTATCCAACCTTTTAGGCAGCTGTGATAGGAGTTAACATTTTGTATGTGATATATTCCCTTAATTATCCTTCTGCCCTTTCTAAAATTAAGGCTTTCATAACCAATGTCCTTATTTTTGGCAAAGCAGCTGAAACTGGGGTGTTTGCCAGTGCATAAAAATATAATCACCATCTAAGTTTTTCCCAATCACTTTATCAATTTCCTCGGCAGAGTCCGGCACCCAAAAATAACTACATCTGTTACGGTCTGCTCGGTTCTATCCCTGACTACAAGCAACACACCTGCTCACTGCTTATGCCCCTTTTTTGGACTTTCCTTCTCTTTTTCTGGGTTTTCTGTCTATGTTTCTGCTACCTTTCTGGAAGTGCAGAAAAAAGATATCATCTGCTTCCACAAACCCTGACAGGGTATCATTTTCTAAGTTTTTTAAGCTATCCAGCACTTTGTGGCTCCAGCTGGCAGTGTGAGCAGAAACCTCTATTTTATGTGCAGTCTCTCTTAGGGTGGCTTCAGCAAGTATAAATCTTGCTGCCTTAAAAAACTTTTCCTTATCATGGATACAGTTTAGGACAGTACCGCTTATATTTTTCTATAATAAAAGTTAATAATATTTTATCTTTATTTTAAATAATTTATTGATCATTTTCTCTAACTGAAATATCTTTCACAATCTTTATTACATCAACCCCTTCAATCGCTATAGCTCTACACGGTGAACCATCAAGACCAGCTAATTTTAGAGGAAGTACAACAAATAAGAAATGAGCAGAATTTAATTTTGAAAGGTTGACAAGTCCCTCTACGATTGGCACTCCATGCTTAAACATAAGTTTATGAAATAGAAATCTTTTATTATTCGGTTCATCCACACTAGGACTAGGATCCACACTAGGAGCATCGGTACAGTAAAGTTTTATTTTTTTTCTCAACAGAAGTTCCCCAAATTCAAGACTTGGATATGAGTAAGAAGAAATATTATCTGGATCATCACAATATCTAGTCTTTACAATAACAATATCTTTATTATTCACGTCATTAATTTGTATGTTTTTTGGATTAATCTCTGATCCTTGGGAAGTTTTTGTTGCATCTATTAATACAGCATTGCCAATAAATAATTCAACTGGAATTTCATCAACAGTTTGCCCTCCCTTAATCATATGAAATGGAGCATCTATATGCGTGCCCACATGGGTTGCAAATCGTATAATTGCAACATTTGCGCCGTCTTTGTTTATAGTAAGTAAAGAATTAAAGGCAATTTTCGGGAATCCCGGATAAACTGCTGAATCTACTTTTATAATACTACTTAAGTCGACTACCCTGGTTATCATATCATCTATACCTCATAGTTAATTATTTTTAATTGCGCTTTTCTAAAAGCTGCTTTTCAATGCCTTTCTGCAACAAACCCATTTCAATATTCCCACCACTGACTATACAAACACACTTCTTTTTCTTCGCTGTTATCTTTCCTGTCAGAATTGCTGCCACAGATGCGGCACCAGCCGGTTCAACTACGATTCTGGCAAAATTAAGACAATAAATTACCGCATTAAGCATCTCTTCATCAGTAACTAAAACCATATCATCAATATACCTACTAATAATTTTAAAAGCTAATTCTCCTGGTCTTTTAGCAGTCAAACCATCAGCTATAGTATTAACTCTGGATAATTCTATCAACTTTCCATCCTTTAAGGATTTAAACATAGCATTTGCCCCTATAGGCTGAACACCAATTACTTTTATTAGTGGATTCAATTCTTTTACTGCACACAAAATGCCCGAGATTAAACTACCACCGCTTACAGGCACCACAATAAGGTTGATATCAGGAAGTTGATTTAATATCTCTAAACCAATTGTTCCGTGTCCCGCAATCAAACTAGTATCATTCATAGGATGAATTATGATGGAACCTGATTTATTACTAATTTCACGAGCTGTTCTATATGCATCTTCACTATTGCTTCCACTAATTATGACTTTAGCACCGTACGCCTTCGCTGCTTTTATCTTACATTTAGGAGAGAAATCTGGCATGACAATGGTTGATCTTACACCGAAATGACGGCATGCCCAAGCAATTGCCTGGCCATGATTGCCTGATGAAAAGGTCACTGTACCAGCTTTTCTTTCTTCATGGGTCAATGAGCTTATCTTGTTATAAGCACCCCTAATTTTGAAACTTCCTGTTTTCTGTAAATTCTCTCTGAATAAATAAGTTTCCATTCCACTTAATTGGCTCAATGTATCAGATAAGTCCAGAGTATTAGAATTAATTACTCCTTTAATATTTTGCCATGCATTTTGAATATCCTTAACAGATATGGGTAGATGATTATAATCCATATTAAATTGACTATATTGGTTATTTATCAATTAAAATTACCTTCCTTTCTACTTCTCAATCTTTTGATTTCCTCGACTATTTTTAGAGCCATACAACATTAGCTGTACGACTTCTTCAGCATTAAAATTATTTATTACGTCTTCAGCCACCTTCCTTCCGTTTCTCATTATTACTAATCGATCACAAATAGAAAATATTTCCTCAAGATTATGACTTACGAATATCATAGATAATCCTTGCTGGTTCAATCTTTTCATAATATTAAGTATGGCTCTACATTCATTAACACCTAGAGAAGCTGTTGGTTCATCTAATATTAGCAATCTTGGTTTGGAATAAACCGTTGCTGCAAATGCAATAGCTTTCCTTTCTCCACCAGATAATTCAATGGTTGTTTTTTCTAGTGGTATAGAGATGCCTATTCTATCTAATGCTTCGCCTGCTTTTTGTTTCATTGAACTACGATCAATAAATCTGACTAGTCCTTTAATAAATCGCCTAATAATCCAACGACCAAGAAAAATATTTTCGTAAACAGTCATGGTATCAACAAGGCTGAGTTGTTGATGCATCGTCTCAATTCCCATTGATAGTGCATTAGATGGATCTTTAACCCAGGTTTGGTGGCCATTCCAGATTATTTTGCCAATGTCGTAAGGGATGACTCCTGATATGACTTTAATCAGTGTAGATTTCCCCGCTCCGTTATCACCCACTAACCCCAAAATCTCACCTGATTGAAGTTTGAAATCGACACCATCCAAAGCATGGACTGCTCCATATAATTTATGGATATTCTTAAGTTCTAATAATGCTTGGTCTTTTATAGTTTTTACCATAATTATAACCTCATTTTTTCTTTTATTTGCACTTTAGTTAAAATTATTATTAATCCAAATTGTTCTATAATCTAAATCCAATTTAATATATTTAAGAAACATTCACATATTTCATTTCTTCTCTGTGAAATAGCATATTACGGACATTAATTCTATTACGATCGATCAATATGGCAATAAATATCAAGAATCCTTTTGTAGCATAAATGAGGTATGGGCTAACACCTAATAATGTCAAAGAGTTGTTTATAATCCCTAGGATTAATACACCGGCTATCATTCCAGTGACACTACCAGATCCTCCTTTAAGTGAAACTCCTCCAAGGACAGCGGCAGCAAAAGCCTCAAAAACCATACCTTGACCCATAATATTTGTTACCGCTGCCTGGCGGCCAGTAGCTAATAATCCTGCCGCTGAAGCCAATAACCCACTAATTGCAAATGTCAATATAGTAATTCTAGCCGTTCTAATTCCACGTTTAAAACTTGCTTCACTATTCCCTCCTATTGCTATTATTGAACGACCAAAAACCGTGCTCTCAAGTAAAATGTGCATAACAACAAAAACAAAAAAAGTAAAAAATAATGCTATAGGTATATTACCAATAATTCTCTCTCCCCCAAGAAAACAATATGCTGATGGGAGATTATATATTGATAGGGGAATCATAAATAAGGTAAGTCCCCTTAAAATAATCAACATAGAAAGAGTCTGTAAAAAAGGATTAATGCTAAGCTTGGCGATACATAAGCCATTAAAAATCCCAATAAATATTCCAATTATAAAGGTAATCAGAATGGCTAAGTACGGCGAGAATCCCGGAACCCAATGTGTCATTATTAGAGCTGCGACTGCGGGCGAAAAAGCCATTGTTGATTCTATGGATAGGTCAAAATTTCCGGTAAGCAAGGTTAAGCCTAAACCAAGAGCAAGCATAGCGAGAATAGTACTATGAAAAAGAATGTTTATAATATTTCCATAAATAAAGAATTGATCTGTGAAAATAGCGTTTAATGTGAACAAAATAAAAAGAATGACCCACATTGTATGTTCATTAATCCATATTAATAAAGTAGTACTTCGCGACATCCTCAAACCTCCCAAACATTATATGTATTTATATATTTCATCATAAAATAACTCCCGTTTTCTTCTGTGTTCTTATTTAAACATAAATCTATTAAATAGGTTTAATTTTAACTAAAAGCTCCACTTCGACCGGTATATTGAAAGGCAATATCGAAGTCCCAATTGCTGAACGAACATGTTTCCCTGATTCACCAAACACATCTATTAAAAATTCCGAAGCTCCATTCAACACAGAAGGTTGATTAAAAAATCCTGGTGCACTATTAACAAATCCCCGTAGTGAAATAATTCTATCAATTGAATTTAAGTTACCAATTATAGATTTAACAGCCGCCAGACAATTAATTACACAAATACGCGCAGCCCTGTATCCCTCATCTGTGGTTAAATCTTTTCCTACTTGACCTAAATATGCCCATTGGCCGTTTTCAAGAGGCCCTTGCCCTGAAGTATACAATAAATTACCTACTTGTAGAGCAGGTAGATATGCACCACGAGGTTTTGGTGCATCCGAAATTTTTATACCCATTTCAAGCAACTTAGACTCATAGTCTTTCTTTTTAGAACTTTCCATATTGTCTCCTCCTTATTTTTATTTCTTTTGCTATACCTGCAATAATAACAAACCTCCATCTATTAGGATTGTTTGACCTTGGATAAAACTAGATTCATCTGAAGCCAAGAAAACAACAGCTCCCACACAATCTTCAGGCTGCCCAATTCTTTTAAGTGGAGTTTTTCTCTTGAAAATACTAAGTGATTCTTCGTCTTCCCAGAATCCAGGTGGGCCAATTTCCGTTTTTATCACACCAGGAGCAATTCCGTTTACTCTAATTTTATAAGGACCTAGCTCAACTGCCATAGATTTAATTAACATGTCCATACCAGCCTTAGATACATTGTAATGGGTTCGGTTCATCTCAACTCGGAAAGCATTTACAGATGATACGTTAATAATAATTCCGGCAATTCCATCTGAAACCATCTTTCTAGCTACATATTGACTACACAACATAGCACTCCTGAGATTAACATTGATAACTCGTTCCCAGCTATCCAATGTCATATCTAAGAATGAGTCGTCTGGTGCAATACCTGCATTATTGACTAGGATATCAATTCTCCCAAATTTTGAATACACCTCATCAATAAGAAATCTTATATCTTCAGTATTCCCAACATCAGCTTTTATTATTTCTGCTTGCCTTCCTAATTTTCGAATCTGTTCAGAAACTTCTAAAGCTCGATCCTTTCTCGTCCTATAATTAAGGGCTATATCTGCACCCTCTTTGGCTAATCCGATAGCGATTGCACGTCCTATACCTCGTGAACTTCCTGTAACAAGCGCTTTTTTACCCTTAAGTTTCATATTTTATCCTCTTTTTGAAATTAAATTATGTTTATTAACCCGTAGGGCAGAATACCACGTTGCCAGTGGATGAATGAATAAGCGGCGATATATAAAATATACACATGGAGATTAAACTATCAGGATATAGTGCATATCGCACATAATATCACATCAAATGGATTCCCAAATATCGCCACCGTATCCTAAATCCTGGACTAAAAGGATACCAAAGAAAACTTTTTCCCAAGATCTTGAGAAGTTTACCAAGTTGTGAAATCATATAATATAACGTTCACCCAGATCATATCTATGTGGTCGGATTATACCATCCAAATACAATACAGGGTGTCTGATGTGATAGGCAAAATTAAAGCCCAATTGGCAAGCAGACTCAGGAAAAAGTTTTCCTAGCTATCCAACATACTTAAAAAAAACATTGTCTGGTCACCGGTTTGCTTTGTCTCCACTATCGGTATCGATGAGAAGAGCATCATAGAATATATCAAATTCCAAAAGAACCAGTACGGTGGTGTGAGTAGGAGGTAGAGAAATTAATTATCTACCTCCTACTCGATCTAATCATTCACTATATTTATCCTGCTTCGAATTTATATTAGGGATAGAGTAAACCACATTCTACCCCTAACATAGTACTTTATTCAGTCACTGTATTCCCCCAGTTTCTAGGATCATCTACTGAGATTTCGGTAGGTATTAACAAGGCATTCAAAAGAATTATAGGACCTACATCACTTGGAAGCACGACTGCGGGAGACCAAACTGCTCCTTCCTCTTCTATTATACCCTTACCCGGCCCTGGCAATTCACCATCATGATGATAATTGTAAAGAAACTGAACTGCCAACCTGCCTACTGCAATAGGTTGCTCGGGGGCAATAATATCTATTTTGCCTTCCCTTAAGAAATCGAGACCAGATGGCTGACCATCTGACGAGACGATTATCATATCTGCTGGATCATAACCCGCATCCTCAATTGCGGATATTACTCCTGGTGACATAACATCGGTACGCATAAACACTCCAACAACTTTATCTTTATACCTGGTTAATAGATCGCTAGTTTTCTCAAAGGCGACAGATGGATCATATTTTCCTTCTGCCCAAACAACTTTTAGTTGTTGATATGGTTCTATTCCTTCATTAAATCCTTTTACGCCTATGTCATTATAAGAATCTCCAATCCTACCCATAATACCTAAAATGACACCATCTGGAATATCACCATATTTTTCTTTCAGTAATTCGGTCATTCCATTTGCAAGTTTTTTGCATAGAAGCTCTCCATTGCTTGTTATATTCGCAATACATTTTCCACCTTTAGGCCATACCTCTGCTGCAATCACAGGTATATTAGCTTCGTTTAATGCTTCTATTCCAGGAACAACGCTTGCACCCTCAACAGGATTCATAAATACACCATCAGCTTTTAAAGTTATTACTTGATCGATTAACTGAAGTTGAATTAGGGGATCATCCCGCGCATCAAGCATTTTAACCTCAACTCCCAATTCTTCAGCCTTCTGTTGTGCACCTACATACACCGCTCCCATGTAGGGGTCTGCAGCATTTCTAGAAATCCAATAGAAAGTCAATGGCTCTTCCGCTTGTGCACACCCAAATAATACAAACACACTAATCACAAATATTAAAACTGAAATTAAAATTGATACTATTTTTAATTTGTTCATTTCTCACCCTCCTAATAAAATAATCATATTCTTATTCTCAAGGCTAACTTTTTTATATAACACCCCCTTTTTATGAAAATCTTTTTCCATTCAATTCTATTAAAATAAGTAACTTTTCAGTTCCCCTAACTCCAGTTGATCAACATAAGCAAACAATGCTGTATTTCCCCCAGTATGCAAGAAAATAACAACGTCTTCTTTTTTTAATTTTCCTCTCCTAATGTGGTCTTGCAATCCCGCCATTGCTTTTGAGGTATAAACCGGATCGAGAAAGATACCTTCACACCGTGCCATAAGTTTTATCATTTCTATGCCTTCGCTAGTTACTAGCCCATACCCTTCGCCCACATAATCATCTGTATTGGTAATATCTCGCGCTAATATCGAGCAAGGGAATCCTAAGAGCGAAGATGCCTGATTTGCATACTTAGAGATCTCTTCCCTCCAATCTCCTTGTAATGGGCTTATGCCAACTATTTTAATTGAACTACCTAATATCGACTTACCCAGTTCTAAACCTGCCTGGGTACTGTCTGAAGAGGGGAGATAAATGTGTGTCGCATCTATATTTTGTTGTTTTAGTTGTCTGGATAATTCGCAAAAACATAGGGTATATGAAATCACATCAGGTGACAATTCTTCCTCTTTTCCCATTCTTACAATAAATGGTTTCCTACCTTTATTTTTTAGCTCTTTGGCTCGTCGCAGAATTTCCTCTTTTTGCTCTTCAGGAGATGCTTTTATGATGCGTACATGTGCACCACTAAGAAGATCTAGAAAAAGATTTCCTTGAATAACTCTATCCTGTTCTCCACGCACAATTCTTAATATGAGTTCAACATCGAGGTTAAGAACATTACATGCTGCTGCTAATTGCCTTGAATAATTAGATTGCACAGCAGCACCCCCTATAACTATATCAGCACCTTCAGCTACCGCATTAGCAAGAAGGAATTCAAACATTCTAGTTTTATTACCACCAAACGCTAGGCCAGTTAGATCATCTCTCTTAAGATAAATCTTTGGTCCACCAAGAGCTTTTGAAAAATTTGGAACTTCATTTAGTGGAGTTGGGAGTGCAGCAAGTCTAACTCTTGGTAGTTGAGATATTTTTTCCTCTAATTGGTCTATGTTCATTCTTATTTTTGTCATTGTTATACTCCTTATTATTGTTTATATTTACAAGCTTCAGCAATATATCCAAGCAGTTCATCAATTATCTTTTCTTGTGCATATGGTCCTATATGACCTATTCGAAAAATTTTATTCCTAAGTTCACCCAATCCTCCTGCAAGAATAATTCGATGTTCTTTTTCTAGAAAAGAGAGAATCTTTTCCTTTTTCTTCGGCGAGCATTCCACGGTTGTAACACCGTGCGAAGCCACTTCCGGTTTTACAAACAAATCAAATCCAATATCCTTCAATCCATTACGAAGTTGATTAGTAATTTCTTTATGCCTAGAAAATCGTTTATTCAACCCTTCTGATAAAATGTTATCTATAGCGACACGCAAACTTCTAATAATGCTAGTTGGCATTGTGACTGGAGAAGGATGCCAGCTTGCCAAAGATGCATCAATATTTTCCCAAACTGAAAGATTTAAATACCATCCTGGTCGATTAATGTTTTTAATTAATTTTTTACATTCTTGGCCTATTGCTAAGATAGCTACCCCCGGAGGTGACTCAAGTCCTTTTTGGGAAGCTGATATACATATGTCTATTCCCCATTCATCCATACAAAGTGGCTCAATCCCTAATGATGATATAGCATCTACAACCAGAAGAGCACCATATTGTTTACAGACTTTGCCAAGTTTGCGAATAGGGTTTAACACCCCAGTTGATGTTTCGCAATGAACTACTACTACTGAGCGTATTTTTGAACTATGTTTATGCAATATATTATCCAGCTTGATTTCATCAATTGCCTGTCCTAGCGGTGTTTCACATACATATAAATTATTAGTGTAGGTTCTAAGAATCTTTTCTATCCTATCACCAAAGAATCCATTCTTTAGAACTAACACACCCCCTAAACCAGCAATAGTACCTAATGCCATATCTAGGCCAGCGCTTCCAGAACCAGGTATAATATGGACACTACCTTTTGTGCCAAATATTTTGCCTAACAATTTTGTGGTTTTGTGATAAAAATTAACCCACTCATTACCATAGTGCATTACAATTGGCTTCGACATACTAGCCATCACTTCAGGTATTACTTCTACCGGTCCAGGTATAAAAAGCCTATACTTTGTAAATTCTTCATCTTTTATTTGTTTTTCAGTAATTCGGTTATTTTCATTAGTCATTTTTGTGTCCCTTAAACAATTAACTTCTTTTGAAATCTCGTTATTTGTCATCATAACTTTTTCTGCATATCAATTAATACGGCTCTTCATCTGTAACAATCTCCTTGGTAAAGGGAGTAATCATTGGAGGAACCACACTTTTTAATTTAAACATCTTTTCCTCCTTTCTTAGCCATACTATATAATTCATTTTTTCTCTTATTTTGTCTCTTATTTTTTGCAATAATCTTATATTTTTATTGACTACTTCCTCATCAGAGAAATCCATTATCAATCCAGTAATGCTTATAGCTGCTTCTAATTCATTAAATCCGTTCATAATGGGAAATGCTATACAGTGAATATATTTTTCATGCTCAGAATTATCGATGGCATATCCCCGTTCTCTTATTTTCTCTAATTCTACAAAAAAATCATCTGGCCGGATTATGGTATTTGGAGTAAAACGTTGTAAACCATAGGTTTTAATTATTTTTTCAACTATCTTTCGGGGAGAATAAGCCAGTAATACCTTCCCCTGCCCGGTACAATGAGCAGGAACTGGGATACCAATGCGAGAAACCATTCTTATACCACTATTCAAAGGGTTATACTTGTCTATAATAAGTACTTGCAGTCCTTCTAATATTCCTATATGAGAGGTAAGATTGGTTTCCTTGGTTAATTCTTTTAAATATGGCTCTGACACTTTTCTTAATTTTCCTATTCGGGATGTCTGATTTCCCAAAATGAAAATATTTAAGCCTAATTCATATCTCCCGTTTTTATCTTTTGATAAATAATTATTTTTCTTTAAAGTATAAAGAATTCGAAACAAAGTTGATTTATTGTAGTTTAGAGTTTTTTGGATATCAGTAAATGATAATTTTGAATGTGTTTTGAAGAGGTTTAATATATTGATTCCT
>Ga0114918_10005393_pt1 | contig 10989 bp, 13 predicted proteins | sample LantaG_FD_87015 | JGI IMG/M metagenome (GOLD analysis project Ga0114918, IMG submission 87015) | Deep subsurface microbial communities from Baltic Sea to uncover new lineages of life (NeLLi) - Landsort_02402 metaG | ecosystem: Environmental > Aquatic > Marine > Oceanic > Sediment | place... | reverse complement strand
TCTTCAATATTAGAGCAATATTTAAAGATTAGATTTATAAAATATTCATAAATAAAAGTCCTTCAATCTTTTAGTTAAAGGGCTTTCGCGTCTACTATGGTGGAGGCTAGTAGACGAGTTTCGCAACTTTTGCATCAGTGATGAAACTGAAAAGGTTTATCAAAAGTTAGAAGAGATAATTAATATTTGTTAAGAATTAAAAAATAATAACATGGGTAGAAGCTTCAATTCAGAAGTACTGCCTATGTTTTAGTCAGGCCCCCAGATTGTAACATAAATAGAACTTTTATATATAGGTTTTATTTCCTTTGAAAAGCAAAGAAAACCAATCAAATTTCAGGAACATACCGAAGCTCTATTTACTTAGCAAGATAATATAAACGGATAATTGATAGCGACCAAATGAAAAATCAGTCTGAACTTGCCCGAAAACTCGGTATCTCTAGAGTAAGAGTTACACAAATTCTAAGCTTATTAAAACTCAATCCCTTTATCGTTCAAGAATTGAAAAAGTTTGGTGATCTGCTTGAATCAAGAATTATAACTGAACGGATGTTGAGGCCATATGTCAACAAATCTACTCAGGAACAAAAAGATCTTACCAACATTTTAAAAACATTTTTTAGATTATAATAAGGGAATTTTTTTAAATACTTGTTGTCTCTTGTTAATATTTTACCATCCTATATCTAAAAGCAACCAGATAACTAACTTTTCCCGAGCAGAATCACAAGAATAAATTAATTCATCTATTTCAAAATTATTTAAAGGTTCTCTTTCGTATTGGTATGGCATAAATTTTCTCTCAACGGCATGGATTGACGAAGTCGGCAGGCTTTCTCTTTTTTAAAACATGAAAATAAAGCCTACCGACTTTCCGAAGGGTACTCCACACCAATCCGTTGTTAGGCGACTGTTTTGCTTGGCCGCTGTTAATTTGCAATTTTTGACAGTAGTGATTAGTTCTTGACTATCAGCCACAGACCACCCACAACTTTTTTAGTTCGGACGTCTATTTGCTCCACCTGTACCACGCTTATATCCCCGGGGCGGACATCGGGATTACGAGTTACAGTGAGGACGGCATACCTTATTTCTCCAGGTTTCATCTCTACCCTACCGCTCTTACTCCTTTTGAGTGTCATTGCCTTAGGAAGGACGCCAAGAGGTTGGCTTATGGGCTTGCCTTTCTCTGCGCTTACTTCCCGTGGTACGATCGTCTCACCAATGGTAAGCGTAACTTCTCTCAAAGGTACCTCGGCAAATTGTGCAAGTCGGCATCCCAATGCCATACGAATTAGATCCGCTTCTCTGTTGGCCCTCACCTCCATTGCCCTTACTAAAAAATCACCCTTTTCCTTCAAAGGATTGACTATTTTGAAGCCAAAAGAGAGGCTCTTCTCAGCGAGTTCCACTACATGGATATTACGCTGTGCCACATGTCTGTCCCCCACCACATCAAAAATGCTTCCATCTGTATAACAATCAAGTGGAATAGTCAGACAAACCCGTGCCAGGAGACAGCGATGTCCGGCGTCGGCTGGTAGAGGGATCCAATTAAATGTAACTGTGGAAGTATTGTAGCCGGGGATTGTAGTAAAGGTGCCACCAATTAGTGTGGCAGTCGCTGGTGCGAAGGCAGTAGAAGGGTCGGCAACGAATGCTTCCACATAGGCATCCACTGCGTCTATACCACCTGCGTTGGTTACAACTACCTCTACCTGGTTCGTTTCATTAGCAACCGCCTCGTCGCCCCGTACGTTCCCAGGCTGGATTACAGTAATATCAGGGCTTATCCAGAATGGAAGTCCAGCAGGTAAAGGCTCTGTGCCATCATCATTAGGATGTGTGCGGATATAAAGAAAAGTCTTGCCATCAAATTCATGGTCTTCGTGTTTCTTTTTGTCTTCGTGATTACTCATAAAATCCTCCTATACATCAATATAGTTTACATGAACCGGGTTATTGGCATCGATATTTTTAGGATCATCAGCCCTCCACGTTTTCCAGGCATAGCCACGATCAGCATCAAGGTTGAAGTTGGGTAACTTGTCTATACGTTGGGAAATAAGACGAGCACAGAAGTAAAGGGCACTACCTAACTGAGCCGTGTGCCATGTGTTCTGATCAATACTATGAGTAAACTGGGTTCCAGAGCCATAGGGGCCGATACAATCATAGAGGTTTTCTATTTGTGGGTCATAAGGGAACCCCTTACTTATAAATGCCTCTGGGTATACACCATGGAACGGTATGGGTGCAGGCTCTGAGTGAGGCATCTCCTGTAGGGTTCCAGGATAGAGTAGGTGATGTTCTGTGGTACCAAACAAGCCATGCGACCCCCTTTTCCGTGGACACTTTCCGAAGTTTGCAACCGCTCCACCCGTAAGATGAACGTAAGACGTGTTCAGCAGTGCCTTACCCCAGGGATTTTTTATCAAATCCTGAGGTTCGGGAAAGATGTAACCAGCGATTACTAATATAAATCTGAGATTATCATAGATCTCGTAGATATCCTTCTGTATCTGATACAGTAACCATTTGAGCATAGCGATCGCCTCAGTATAAGGTAAAGCAAGGATGTCTACCGCATGGGTAATAATCCATGTGAAGGTGTATGTCAGCACATTTACTAACCATTTCACGAATCCAAAGATTGCTTCAAAAATGTTCCAAATGCTAAAGCCACCACCGCCACCACCCGCCCCAGGAAATGAGGGAAAACCGCTGGTATAATTATTAATGAGGGAGATAGTCGCACCTCCAGGAGGGGGAACAGGAGTAGGCTTCACGGCGCTTCCTATTGTGGTACTTCGCTCAAACCACTTAAGCCACAGACGGTAGGTCGAATCCAGATCAGCAAAGTTGAACATGACGGGACGAGGGATGTTACTGTAGGTCGTGTCAAGTGCAGTTAGGAACATTTCCCCGAGCTTTTTCGGTAACCTGCCATTGGGGAATTCACATAGCCGAGAGTAATAGCTCCCAGAGATGTCGTTTGGTACATACTTATCTTTAGGTCCTAGATTTAAACAGTTCAAGGTGCCTTTACTATCGGGATAGAGATTGCGCGCATAGGCGTCAATCCAGTTTTCAACTAGTTTGTGACGATGCCAGTGCATACGGTATGGCCCCCCTGTTACCGCATTGACAAAGGAATGTCCAACCACATCTGTTCCAATATGACTAGCATATCCCAGACAATAGCGCTTAAGGTCGTCATCGCTTTTAGAAATATCCCACATTGTCGAACAAAACTGCCCAGTTCGGCGATAGTGAAGAAAGTCAAACCAGTACCACCCTTCCTCTTTGTCCCCTTCCCCTGGTTTCTGAATCTTCGGAAAGAACGGGTAGAAGAGGTCTACTTTCTGGTTAATAATAACTGCTACCGCATTCAGGGCCGTAGTAGTCAATAGATCAGAAGTTGTCTTTAGCTGAGAGAACAGTCCCTCAAATAGCGTCTGGTCTACAGCAGTGATGGCATCCTCCAGACCCTGTTTTATCGGTTTAATATTGTCTTCATAAAAATCAATAAGTGGCTCGAAGCTATCGTAGACTCCAAAAACAAAGTTAACTAATTCATCCAAAGGGGTGCCATACTCCTTCAAAGAGAAAAAGAGAAAATCGGGTCCCATACTGCCAAAACCTTCATAGGGACTGCAAGAATCATCAAGTAGTAACTTTGAGTACTCTTCACCGGCATTGCCACCAAGTTCACGCAGATAGCCTGGCAGGCGTTGCTGAACAATAAGGTGAGTGATTATTCCAGACATGGTGTAAAACCTCCTTTTTTGTTTTTATTTTTCCGTCAAGCAAAATGTCGCTTAACTATTTATGTCTTAATCTGCTACTGCATAAAAATATTCTAATGGCATTTGCTAGAGATAAATTAAGTATTTAACATATTCAAACAACATCTGGGTAAATATTGCAAGTATCCGATTATTGGTAAAATTTATAATTTTCCTTTAATTCCCAATGGAACGTAAAAATCGTTTGTTATACGCGAAATTTGAAGGATTTTTATAGTTTTTTCAATACAGAATACGACAAAGATAATACTTCTGAGAAAAACTACTTGTTAAGGCTTTTTAAAATGCCTTAAGCCTACTAACTTGTAATTTTATTTAATAATTCACCTTATTTGTAAGCATTTAGATAATAAAGGACTAATAAACTTACCCTCTTTTATTTGGCTAAAATAAGCCGCATACGATGTAATCACTAAATGATCTTGACTAATCCACCTCACCTCCTTTTTAAATAAGTTTTCTTGCTACCTGAAATTAATTAGTAAGCTCAAAGTATTATTCCTAAAAGACTTTCTAGAAAGATAATTCAACAAGTTTAAGAAAATATTAGTATAAGTCCTATTTGATCACTTGGGCAAGTATAGGATAGCACATCAGTAATCTTTTCTTCTTTATAAGGCCTAAGCTAAAAATAGAATGAAATAAATATTAGGATAATGGGATGATTTTTTAGGGAACATTAACTAAAACATGATTAATGTAAAAGTAGAAATATTGAAGGGGGGTTAATCTTATTATGATCTTTAATCAAAAATTATAGGAATATCTTCTATAAAATGATGGCTTAAAATAATCTAATTAACTATCTAATTAGTTAGAAAACATAAACTTTGTATGTAGTGGAGTATCCTCCTTAAAATTATTAGTTTATTATGCCTTACTTATACACCTAATTTATACTTATGTCAAATAATGTTTTGTACTATGACTTAACTTATAAGAAATTAACAAGAAAATAAAAAAGCCCTTCAGCAAATGCCAAAGGGCTGGAAATGGTCAGGCTCCCCTAACGTTTTCTAGTTGGAACCAAATTATCCAAGATATGCGTAATATCTATAAATTAAAGGATTTAATTAGCCTTCCCGCAAGAGTATAAATAATATCAAAAGTGTCTAATTTTCCTTATTTATCAATAAAGTATACTCCCTACTCTTATTCTAACCAAATAGTTTACTTAATTACTAAATATGAGTAATCAATTCATATCAAAATGTACTTCTTGTTCTTCTATCCATTCATCAATTATTTCCTTAAATTCATTTCTTTTTTCGAGTGTTAACATTGATAGATATTTTTCTTTTTTTGAAATATCATAAAATGCCAACCTATATGTATAATATTGATTGTTTAATACTCTTGTATTTATAAAATTTCTAATCTTATAGGTATCTTCATATTTTACTTTACACAGGATAAGCAGTTCACTATTTTTAAAAATATCCTTTCCTTCTTTCGTGATTTCCATACTATGCCTACACGCAAGCACGTCTCCTGCTTCAATTTTTCCTTGCTTTTTCTGAAGCTCACTATTACAAATTATTTCATTTTTATATAAGATTGCATACTTTATTATATATTCAATATTAATTGCAGGGCTTTGACCTTTATTTTCATATATAAATTCACAATAGAATTCATCATCTTCATTTTTAACAATTGTGTTTATTAAACTAATATTTGGTGTATTAAAAAGAAATGTTACTATTAATCCACAAATCACTCCAACAATTATTCCATAGACAATCAAATTAACGAAAATAAATTTAATAATTTTATATACTTTCTTAAGGTAATTATTTTTCATCTCTATCTCTTCTTAAAATATAATTTAATTTTAGCATCACAATTAGTAAATTTTTAATTTACTTTGTTAGCATTTAACCTACATTTGCTCAATATTTTTACTAAATTGTCTATAAATGCAGTAAATTTTAAAGCATCTTCTCTTTCAAATGAATCTGAAAGATAATGATGAGTAGGATTTCTAAAAGCAAGCATAATTCCTCTGCAAATATGACAAAAACCTTCATGCTCTTCATCATTTTCAGACACAATTAAAACGGTTTTTGACTTATCAGTATTTAAAGCTTTATTTATTAATTTTATTCCCGTGAACGATCTATCTAAGCCAGATTTTGTTCTGATTCTATCCTCAAGCACTTGACTTGCTTGATTAATAACTCTATCAAAATTAGCTGAAGAAAAATAAATGGGGTCTGGTCTCAACATTTGACATATCTACTTCTATATATTAAATCCTTCTTTCGTAAATTCTTCCAAAAATGTTTTTATTTAAATAAGAAGATATCCTATTTTTTCTATGGTTTAACTTTCCATTTTACGAAGTCTTTCTTTAGGACGTCTATCTATAGTAATACCTAAACCTTCAACCATCTGTTTAAAAAACTCCTCAGGGTCTATAAGTTTTTCGCTAAAAGTCACCGAATTATTGACTTAGCTCACCTTCCCTATTTATCTAATTTAAAAGTAAAATATTAATTGTCTAAGAAATGAGGTGTGTACCTATTTTATTATTTAATCGCTATTGATAGACAACCATACTCAGCAGTGGTATCCGATTTAGAGACTACCTTACCCTCTTTTAAGATTTCTACTATTAATTTACCAGCTACTTCTTGCTTTTGAAACATACAAGAAACAATAGCACCTCTCATTCGATATTCAGAAGGAATAACTCCATCAACACTTTTGGAAATATTTTCTCAATCAGCTTTTAGAGTTAAATAGGTACCACTAAATCTAAGTCCGGAAGTTCCAAAGATCTTAATAGTAAAATCATTATCTGTTCCTGTGCAACCACTTATGGATATTATAAGAATTAAAACTATAACGAATAATGTTAATCTTTTTTCATTCTTATCCCCCTTTCCTTTTTAATCATATCGTTAAAAATATTTAACCTCTTTTTATATCTTCGATTAGGCTAGATATATTTCCTCATCTTCATCGATATTTATATTTTTCTTCTGGTTAGGCTTTAACACTTGTTTATGAGTAAATTCTTCTATCTCTTGTTCTTGTGTAAGCGGTTTTGGATAGAACTCATAGTTACAAAAACGGCATATCCTAGCTTCTTTCCTAACCAATTCTGCACATTCTGGGCATTTCTTCATTTCTCCTGATTCTATTTTATTCTTTTCTGTGGTTGCCTCCTTTGGGTTTGTACCATATTGATTTTGACCAAGATTGCCATCCTCCACCATATATAAAAGGAAGACAATCCAGCCAATCAAGGGGATCAGCGAGAAAAACAACCACCAACCACTGCGGTTGGTGTCGTGAAGCCGTCGTACTGATACAGCAATTCCGGGAATAAATACGGCTAAGCTATAGAGCATTCCGATTACACCGATGCTACCAACAGATCTCTCTATGACGCCAAGTACGGAGGCGATGATGAAGTTGAACAGAAAAAACATCCAATATTCTTTCCTCCTTGCTCGCCCACTGAATACCGCGTATTTCTTTAATACTTCCAAATACCAGTTCATACTATCTCCTTTCTTGGGGTTTTTAATTCTCTATTATTTTCTTATATAAATAATACTTACTCAAGATTTTCGGTTACTAAAAATTTCAATAAATTAATAGGAATTGCAAAATTCAAATTTTGAGCATCCCATTGTGAGCCAATAGATGTGATACCGATTATCTCTCCCCTCATATTAAAAAGTGCTCCACCACTACTTCCAGGAGAAACTGGAGCGGTTATCTGCAAAAGTCTGAAATCAGCTATCTCACGTATACCGCTAATTAATCCATCTGAAATTGTATTTTCGAATCCATAAGGATTTCCTATCGCTAATACTTGTTCGCCAGTCTGTAAATTATTTGAATCGCCAAGAATTACCGGTAAAAATGTTTCGTTTCCTTTAATATGTAATATCGCAATATCATAGGTAGGGTATCCCGCAATTAAAGATATTTCTTTATAAGATTTCCCATTAATAAAGTTAATTAAAACATTATAAGCTGATTTAACAACATGGTAATTTGTTGCAATTACCCCATCTCCACTGATTATAAAGCCACTTCCTTGCCCCAATATATTACCTTTCTTATCTATTGATATAATTACCACAATAGCTTCATTCCATTTTTCAAAAATCTGAGGTGCTGTGAGAGCCATGGTTAGAGTAGAATTTTTTTTACTTAATAAATCATCTCGAAAATTATTTCTTACAGATTGACTAGCCTGTTCCAAAAATATATCTGCCTTTTGCGTACTAAATAATTCTACAATTTTATCTTTTGATGAGTAGTAGAAAGGACCTTGACTAAGAACACTAAAAACAAACCATGAACCAAAAAGTATTGTAAATATAACCTTCCAGGGTATTTTAAATTTTGAGCCAGCCCATAATAGTGTAATCCCAAGAGGAGGTAAAATTAAAAGGATTAGAAATACAAACCATTTCTGGTAATACCACTTTGTATCTGTTTCCTTAATTTTCTCCATTACCCAAGTTCCAATAAACCAAAAGACAAGACATGTACCTGTTACTAATAAAATATAATTTAAGGTCAATACGTCCACTAAATATCTATTTGCTAATAATAAAAAACACAAAGTTACGATTAAACCAAAGAAAAATGGGTGATTTTTTATCCTATTAGAAGTCTTTTTCTTATATTTCTTTTTTGCTGGATATAAAAATGATGTTCCACATTTTGGGCAATTAACTCTTAATGTATCCATTGTTTTAGGGATTCCTAACTTTTGCCTACAGTCTTTGTTAGGACATTCAATTATAATTTTTTCTTTAATATTTTCTTCAGGCATTGTAATACCCATATAAATTTTTTATAATTTAGTTATATATATTTGTTATATTTTATTAGCAATACTCATTTACTTTTGTAATTTTATTTTCGTTATTGCAATACCATCGATCGAAATAAAATAAAGTTTACAAAGTGCTAAATCTCTTCTCCTTCTACTTCTTTTATATTCTCTTCCTTACTTTTTCCTGCTAAATTATGTTGTTGCATCATCCTCATCTGATCTAAAATCTTATCTATTTTTCTTTCCAAAATTGTACTTGAAGCACCGAACAAATAAAGTAATGAATAAATATTTATGCCAGGAATAAGGCCGAGAATAGTCCATAAAGTAGCATCTTTGCCTTTCTCTTTTGCCAAGCTACGGCAAATAAACATAATTGGAATAGATATTATAATCAATGGTAGAAATTGTTGAATAACTTCCTCCATTTGTATCACCTCCTTTTAAGCCAAATATTTATAATGTTAAAACTGCTTATTATATATTTTTTCGCATTTATATTTATAATATTCTTATTGCAAATATAAAAAGTATAGCAGTTATAACATCTAAAGATATCCAAGTATTTCGAGAAAGATAAATCGGAGCTAAAGGATTAAAAAGTATGGCAATTAATATAAATACTATTTTTGCCCAATCGATATTTTTCTCAAATGCTTGAAGTACCACTAAAATTGATGTCATACAAGTAATCCATCTTAAGATAGTATAGTAACCATAAGGCCATTCAGCTATTGCTCCAAATAACATAATAATACTTAAAATGAGAAAATATTTTATAAACTTATTTTTATTTCTTCGATTATTTATCTTATGGTTCTCCTTTATTTTATAGTAATCTAGTATGATATTTTATCTAAAAGTAATAGTAGGATAAAATTTGTATACATGCATAAAGTGATAATCCCCCCAAAAACCCCTAATACTTGGCCTCCAAACATTGACATCACAGCTCCTAATGCTGAATCGCTAAAAAGTAAAGAAATCAAAGATAGAATGCCAATTAGTAGCCATGTTAAGGCGGTAGCGATAATTATAAAACCTATAATTTCCCAAATAGTGGGATATATACTACTTTGAATATTTGATTCAGATAATATTATGTTAAACATATTTCGAGTAAATAATGTAAAAATAATAAGTCACATCAAAAATGTTTGAGCTCCAGGAGAATAAGCAATAAGACTACCGATTAAAGGCATTATACTAATTATTGTAACTATTATCGTTGCAATAAAACCTGCTTTTACAATAGGCCATAAAAAATTAATTACTTCAGATATGGGTGTCATCGATTGCTGACCTAATAAAATAGGAAACAGAAATATTACAGTTAAGCTCATTAATATCCCTTCAAGGACAATTCCCCCTATCGCAAAAGTAAAACACCCTACCATTCCTCTTCCACCATCTTCATTATCTCCAGTTATCTTGCTTACAATAAAGAAAAAAATTAACATCACTATTGCATATATGATACAAGCGCTCCATATTTGCCAATTACTAAAAAGTTTTAAACCGCCAACTATTGAATTCCAAAACATTATATTTCCCTACTTCCCTGAATTAATACGAGAACTACTCACCACAATACCCCTTTTCTTAACAAAATATTCTTGAAGTTTGATTGCAATAAACTCAGCTATAGCTCCCAAAGCAATCAAGAAAAATCCTAATTTTGAATTGTAAAAAGTGATAACGATGGAGGTTATTATAAAAATTGGTATCCAAATTACAGATAATTTTGTAAAAAGAAGCCTCTCTTTCAGAAATGCTGTAAAGCTTATTTTACATTGTCTGCATGTAGGATGAATTTCATTTGTATAAGGATTTCGGAAATCTTCTACATCGGCATCTTTTTGACAGTAAAAACATTCACCCAAAATTATTTTCCTCCTTCTTTTCGATATATTTTATTTACAAGATTAACTTTCAAAATTAGATATAGTAGGCATCTTGTATTTCTTTAAAGCATGGTAAAAATGTAAAAAGCGTATATAGATTGTGAAAACCCCCGGGTAAACTCATGGCACCTTTTCCACTTTTCGGACTTCGCTCAACACCCTTTGGATGTATTTGCATTCATCCACGGGTAACCAAGTATTATTCTGCCTTTTGGGTTAATAAAAAAAGACAGAATAGAAAGTAAGTATATTACTTTCTTACTCTGTCCTTTTACCTGAAAGATTCTTCCTATAAAAATTAGGAAATGGCTTTTAGCAAACTCTGTAAGGATATTCCTAAAGATTAGGAATTGCCCCTTCGGTGCTTTTTAGTATAAAGCTCTCCAGAGTGCTGTCCGGTAACGGTCCTTTTGCCTGAAAGTTTGGATACTTTTGGTATCTTGCCTCTTCGGCTCCTTTTCTTTTA
>Ga0114918_10005392_pt1 | contig 10990 bp, 24 predicted proteins | sample LantaG_FD_87015 | JGI IMG/M metagenome (GOLD analysis project Ga0114918, IMG submission 87015) | Deep subsurface microbial communities from Baltic Sea to uncover new lineages of life (NeLLi) - Landsort_02402 metaG | ecosystem: Environmental > Aquatic > Marine > Oceanic > Sediment | place... | reverse complement strand
TTGGACTGACCGGTGTGCAGACAGTAGAAGAAAGCAAACCATGCCCCGAGAATGAATAATGTGAGAGCAAATATCTTAGCGACATTCGTGCTTATCATGCTTCGATCTCCCATTCAATGTCTTTGACTTGAAGCGTCTTCATCATCATCTTACCAAATTGCTTGTGGCCTTTGGAAGTGACAAGAAAGTCAATCCAATCCTGTACTGTCTCAATCTTACCGTCAATGTATAGAAACATGACGCCAGGATTCAAGCAATTTTCCTTGGCCCAGAGAGCATATTCCTTGCGGGATTCCTGTTTCTTGATCGAAGCCGCCCCCAAGTCGAATACGATTCTGTCTCTATACTCTGTCCACTTCTCTTCCAGTCCTTCGACGTACTTTGTAAACTCAGGGAAGTAAGCTAGAAACTCGCTTGCCTCTCCCATAACCACCAACTGAAGCAAGGACCGGAGTGATGATGCAGAGGATTCCTTGAGGTGCGCCACTGCGAGATAAGCCGGGTTCTTTACCTTCATCCGCCGGAAATTGCCGTTTTCATCCGTTTCGCTATAATCAATACAAACAAAACCCTCTTGCAGTTCTCCGACATTTGACGCCATATTGACAAGAGCGGCGATGTTATCAAAATCAGTCATGTTAGGGACAGCGACACCCATTTCTTCACCAAGGACTTCGATAGCTTCCCGTTCCAACTCCGCAAAGTCTTCCTGTCTGTCTCTGACAGTCAAGAGATGCAATGCCCTGTCCGTATAAGGCGTAACAACCCTGTTCTCAGGCGAAGTAAGCTCAAACGTATAACAATAGTTCTGGCTACATTCGAGAAATGCAAAATCCAATGCTTCCCAGAATTTCGGGTACTGCTTGACAGTCAGGTCAAACAGTTCTTTGAACGTCAAGGGGAACGTACCAACCTGGCAATCGCCCCCGATAACGCCCCGAGTAGTCATAAGCCATTCGCCACAATAGCGGAAAACACCGATGATCGAGCCATCAATTTTGTCGAGGGCAACAGCCTTGGAGAAATCGAAGTCCTGTGTGAGGTCTAGAGCTTCCCCATAGTTGAAGAATCTGTGGAAAGAACGGAAAATGATGTCCCATGTCCCTTGTTCCAGGACAAGCTGACGACATTCCATGACGATAGGGTCGGTCTTGGGTGACTCAAGCTGGTTGTAGTTGAGCATTACCAGGTTGCCATACTCAGACGACTTGATCCCTAGCTCAGTCTCAAGATCAGCTAGGGTCTTACCGCTTCTTAGATATTTTTGTACATTCAATTCCATGTCTTATCCCTCGTTGTAAATGTAACCACGTTCGTCTCTGCGAACTTTGACCTCTTGACCGTCATAGGTACGATAGGTTGCCTTATCTTCCTTAGAAGAAACAAAACGAATGATTTCTGGATCGTTGAAAACCGTTAATTCGATCTCTTTGGGCCAACCATTCATAATAATTTACCTCTTATTTCAAAACTCAGCTTTTTTAGTGACTGAATTGAAAAATCCTCTTTTCTTACAAATAGAACATTCAATCCCTCCCCACCCAGACAAAGATTGATGCCATCTGGAGTGATTACAACCGTTAATATTGGCAAGAATTTGTGCTTCATATGCACAAACAGAAGCAATATTACTGGCTTGTACTGCTAGATCGGCATATTGTTCAGCAGTCTCTGCATACTTGGCCGAAATCGAAAAGCTTTCTATGAGTTCTTTTGTATGACTAATCTTTTCCATTGTGTGCTCCCTTGTTTAGAAACAGTTGAAAGAATCGAATAGGCTGGAGTGTTCATCCAGCGTACCCATTTCCTCAAGTTGCTCTTTCGTCCAATAGGTTATATCGCTACCCTGAACGCAACAGACTTCATCTCCTGTCGCTGTAGGGTCCATACTGAGCCAACGATGCTCAAGCCTATGGGTGACCTTGTTCCCGCCTAGACCGGGAATGAAAGGGCAATCTACTTCGGCAAGGATAAGGACGTTCCTGCCCTCAGCGTGTGCTTTCAGATGCTCAGACAGATACTCGTTGTTTGTTAGATTTATCATAGTTCTATTTCTCTTTGCGCCGGGATTCCGTAGTGCTAATCCTCAGAGCAAATAACTACGAGTGCCTGGGGAGTCGCGAAAAAATGGAAGGACCCGGCAGTCGGAGGAACTGCCAGGCCCTTGGGGGAATCGATCTTAGAGAGTTGCGATCAACTCCTGTAGTTCTTTGTTGTCCGCTTGAGCCTCCAAACTCTCTTTCAACTGGCGAACCCATGTCTCCCGTCCGGCCTTGCGTTCTTTCTCCGCTTTGAGTTCCTTGCGGTGATAGGCAACGCTCCGCTGGAGGTCTTCGATCTTCTCATCTCTCCATTGCTCAATCGTCTGTCCCCGAAGTGCGGCCATGACTTCATCATCCCGCTTGTCATAGTATTCGGTCCTGCAATCATGCTCCGCTGACTGCACAATCTGGTCAACCATGAATTTCTTGAATGCTTTGTGGTCATCGCTGGGCGCTTCCCATGCCCCGATCTGGACAAGCATCTTGGAGTAACGCTTTTGCAGAAGCATAGCCCTTTCCCGGCCCTCTCCAGCATACTTAGCCGTTGACTGGAGTTCCCGAAGCATCTGTGACCGAAGCTGATTCGGCGTTGCATGACGCAAGCGGGACATCCGCATCTCATCCTTGTGGATGTTCTTACGATGATAGTCCGTGCTGTCGGGCATCTCATCGGGAAGCTCATCCGTAAGAGGCTCATCCCTCAACATGACGCAAGCCCCGAAAGCTCTGGCGCATCGCTGGGCGAACCGGTTGAAGCTGACATCTTCCCTTCCGAGAATGTCTGTGTAACCTGTCGGCATTGTTCTTTCTCCTGTTCTCTGTTAGCGTTACTGTTCCGAACCATACCCCAAGGGGAGGGTTGCCCCTCCCCCCGGAGTGAGGGTTTAGCGGATGGCGAGGATGAGTTCCAGAGCCGTCTGCTTGAACTTGTCCTTGGTTCCCCAAATGCCGTCCCAGAAACGTCCCATCGGGTCATCGCCATTGCGAACGGAACTGTCATGGTCGGCCCAGTCCGTTACCGCTTGCAGAAGCGAGTAGCGAGTATGCCGAATTGCGCCTTGCAAATCCTCTTTTTCGTCAAAAAGACTGCGGATTGCTTCCCGCTGGTTCGTTCTGCGAGTCATGCCCCGGCCCTCTTTCTCAGTCCCATCCTCATTCTTGGGAAGGGGAATCAGAGCGTCGAAGAAAGCATTGACTTGCTCAGGCGAGACTTTCATCGTCGCAAGCAGGTCCAACTGAGCGTGATGCTCCCGAGTGGAAGCAATGATATCCGCAAGCTCAACCATATGCTCTTCGATCTTCATGGCCGCATTCTTCGTGTGGCGGAATTTCCGGAGTGTCTTATTCGTTGCCCCTTGGGCGCTGGCAACCCGCAACGTATTGTTGCAGACAATCCGAGTTGTGTGGACGCAAGCCTGGTAGCTGTCGCCGCCGAAGCTATTCGAGAACATCAGTCGGGTGACGGTTGCCGATACATCCCCAGGAACGGTATGCTCATTGAGGATAATGTTGACGAATGCTTTCTGACCGTTCAGCAACGTACCAACCGATTCAATCGAAACGTCATAGGGGATCAGAATCCCGGCCTCAACCCAAGCCAAAAGCTCAGAGTTCTGAATGACCGTATAGCGTTCCCCAACCGAAGGATAGACGACCGTGAGCTTTTCGTCTTCGCCTTCTCCATCCTTGCGGATCAGAGCGTAGTTGCCGGGGATGAGATAGTCGGTGCCCTGAATGACAACGGGGACTTTCTCAACCTCATAGGCGAAAATCTCTTCCGCTTCCTCAAACGTCACAGCGCCTTCCTTGTGGGCGCAATTGGGATGCTCATGCCATGCCCGGGGATACAGATCAACGAATCCAACGATCAGAGCGTCATGTTCCATGATTCCGTGTGCCATTGCTACTTCCTCCGTTTAGAGTCCTTGCTGAGCGAACCATTCGTTCAGCTTGTACCCTATTATTACTGCTTTTGGTTATTCGGGAGTGTCGGTCAGACGCCTATTTGAAACTCTTTCAACTCTCCGCATTTGTCACATTTCAGAATAATCATGTAACCAACGACAAAGTTAGTTATGGTATTCTTTTTTTCAGACCGTCCGTACTCCGACCATTTATGGCGGCAGGGTCCTTCATCAATCTTCCGCAACTCTCCGCAATGTTTGCATTTCTGCTTATCTTTGCCGAAAAGTTCCCAGACATGAGGACAATCGGGAACGAATGCCATGTTACAGACGGCACAATACTGCCTGCCATCTTCTTTGATTTTGGTCAATGTCTTATGCTTACATGCGAATGAAAACATCATTTCCTCCGTTATTCGTTACTTGTTACGACATTCCAACCTTAGTCAGTAAACAATTCGCCAATGTCTGCGAATTCGATGACCGTTCCGCTGAAAGCGATGCGATCAAACTTGTCTGCATCCAAACGGAATTGTCCACGGTAATTCGAGACCGGAGTGTTGTCCCTTAGCCATTTCTTGGCCTTGGCTTTTGCCGATACAGGAACTTTCTTGACCTTGGCAGGGTCAAGCGTTGCGTTATGTTCTGCCTGTTCATCAGTCTCATGCACTTTGACAATGCGAACATTGGCAACATAGACTGAGCCGTCAAGCTCATAGAAACCTTTGTCGATCTTCTCTTTGCGATCTTTCCGGCCATGTCCACCGTCAAGAGTTTTGCGGAAAGAAGCAATTTGTTCAAGAATGGCCTCATTCCAGGTTGCCTGAGAGATCAACTGGTCATGCAACTCTTCGGGTAGGTCAAGCTCTTGACGTTCCAGGACTTCAAGCGATTCACGAACCAAACGAACATAGCCGTTTTCGCCGTAAGGCTGAAGAACAAAGTTGGCGAGCTTGCCAGTGTCGGATTGATAGCCGGTCAGGCAGATGAAACCATGATTGGTCTTGGCGGATTCCACAACGTCCCTAATCAAAGACTTGGCAACAGCGGCGTTGCTGGCTTTGGCAGGGCATTGGAATTGAATTGTACTTGTCATCGTTTGCGTTGGCATTCTTTTTTCTCCTTGTTTGAACCTAGCTCTTCAGCCATTAGTCATTGACCTCCGGAGTGCTGAAAAGCGATAAATAACTACGAGTGTTACTTACTGTCAGTAACAACCCAATCTCTAACTTCTATATCCTCAATGTCCGCACCGCCGGTCTGGTCGGTAAACTCAACTTCCATGTCTTCCAGTACTTCATTGAGATCTTGATCTTCGTTTGACCGGATAATCAGACGCACGGTTACATCGACATAGCTCTTTTTCATCGTTTCCTCCAAAAAATTCTCACTACTTCGATCCCGTTTACCTTCTTGCGTTCCCCATGCCAGGCCAAAATGCTATCATTGTCCTGGGCCAAAGGGAAACAATCGCCGGTGATGCCAGCAGGGGCGTCACGATCAGCCTTGCCGTCATAATCCATATAAGCAATAGCGTTTCGTTCATAGCCGAAAACCACTACTAGCTGTCCATTATTCTCTACCAAAGAGAAGTTCTTCATGGTTGTATCCTTCTTATCAAAACAGGGGTGCAGGTATTTCTGTCATTATACCTTACAACTCTACTTAATAACCGAAATTAATAACTCCAAGCGGGGATTGCCAAGCGTTTTCGATGATGTTTTCGAGGCATTGAATCGCCATCTTCAATCGCCAATAGTCAGGGCTTTCCTCCAGCGATGCCCGGAGTGCTTTCAGCACTGCTTTCGGGTCATAAACTACGATCTTGTCGCCATAGCGGTCTTGGTCAACCTGCATTTCCCCAATGAAAAACTCAGGGCAATCACAGATAATAGCATCTTTCTCTAATGGGAAATGCCCGATTTTGCAGAGGTCAAGCATAACCATTGTCTGGAAGTATTGGCGATCAGCCGCTGGCAAGACTTCAACCGCCCCAGCTTTCTCAGCACAAGCTAGGTTAATCCTTGTATTTCCATCGAGAAGATAGAAGTATTTCCCTTCAGAATCTTCCCAAAGATTGAAGATACATCCGGCTGGGATGCCTTGGAATTCATCAGACAGCCGGACCATTTCGCCCTTGGAACCGACATTAGAGAAGTATCCAACATACAGTCTTGTTTCGTAACCCATCTCTTACCTCCGATTTAGTTCAACTTACATACAGAAGGTGCGAAAGAGATGGCCAATCAGTAGTGTGAGCCAGGGGGCGACGAAAATCCCAATAACAAGGGCTGCATTCTGTGCGCCAGTTCTTTCATTCTCTTCCTTAGGCTTCGTTGCTTCAAGAATGCTCTTCATCCATGTATTGTTCAGAGCGCCGAATGTGAACGTAATACCGATTGCCTGTATCATGGAAATGGCCGGAAGACTTGGGAAGACTGGCAACATAAACCATGCCCAGAATGTCGAGAGGACAAGGGCGCTGCATATGGCCAAATAGAGCCAGACAAATCCCATGAGCAAAAAGAGTCCGCCCACAACAACACAACCTGCAACAATTTCATCAGCTTCAATATCCATTTCTTTCCCTTTCTTACCAGTTTTCGGTAAATTCCATCAGTTGGTAGTGATCGCCATCAGCATCTTTGACGATATCTTTTCCGGCCCAGTCATCAGCTTCGACATCATAGTCCTTGACGACAACTTTGACCCCTTCAGGAACCGTCACCGATTGGACGGCTCCTCCTGAAATAACAACTTCTACTTCTTGCATTCCGGAGTGCTCCTTAGAGAGTAACTGTGACAGTCTCCGGGAATTCAAAGACGGCGGAAGGGCGGCCACGCTTAGGCTTTCCATCCTCATCGACAACAGCCCGGCTCTCATCGGTCTTGGCAATCAGTCCCTTCTCAGCGAGGAAGGTGACAAACCCATTGGCGACATGATGTGACACGCCCTGGGCCTTAGCGAATTCAGCAATAGTCTTTTTCATCGTTTACTCCTTTTTCGTTCATTATACTCATTTTGTCAGAATTATCGACTTCACTGGGAAAGGGGAACGGGCCGAAACCCGCTCCCCTGTTGAACCGTTCATCGCCGTTAGGCTTACGCCGTGACGACGGCTTCCTGTTCGATATTCTCAGCGACAGTGGCGTCATTGTCCGTATCGGGTTCGACTGTGGCGTCCAGAGCGGGAGCCTCAACAGCCTTGGGCTTACGCCCACGCTTCTTGAGAACCCGGGGTGTGGTAACGTCAACATTCAGGACGAAACCCTCATCGGTCTGGGAAACCCGCTGGTTCATCGCCTCAATCTTGGCATTGTACGGCGCTCTGGTCATAACGTAGGCGTTAGCCTCAACGTCATACGGCGTTTCGCTGTAGCGACCATTGTACCATTCGGGAGCCTCAGCCTGGAGCCGAGCATTGACTTCCGCATGGAGTTCAGCAGTCGGGACGACCTCTCCAACATTCTCAGCGAGAACTTGGAAGATGGTGCGATAACCGCTACGCCGGTTCAGGTCGTAGGGGCTGGGGACATCGGCATGGGACTGCGAACCAGCCTCATACGTCTTCTTGGCACGAACAGGGACCGGAGTGCCATTCTTGATGGCTTCCCGAACAGCCAGACGATGCTCATAGATCTTCGTCGGAAGACCGGTTTCCTTGTGCGCCCAACGGTGGGTCTTGGCGACCTCTTTCGAGATCATCTTGCCGTTTTCATCCCGGTAACGGAAGTTGGCCGGGAGGGTCGGGGTTGCTGTTGCTTCTGTGCTCATTTCGTTCTCCTTTTTGTTACTGCGATTCTTGCAACGGTTCAATAACCCTATCGGTGAAACAAATCTGAAACCGGAGTGAGGAAACCCTTACTATTCCTTTTCCTTATTCCTCTTCGTCGTATCCGGCTCTACGGTTTGCCTCTGTAACAAAATCCTCATCGGAAATGTTACGAGCGACATTAAAGGGGAGTTCCCAAATCAACGCAATCCCGTAATAGTCCGAATCTCTCTCTCCATGCAATGAAGCATAGCGTCCAGGCGCTCCAGCATCCTTGTTGAAACCCTTGTAAACTTCCAGGTTTCCCGTATCTGTATTGAGAATGTAGCCCCATTCGCAAAAGAGGCTATCGCCCATGAAAAGGTGACTGTCGATCATGAACGGGAGTGGGGATTGATTATCCGCAGTCTTGCGAAAACCAGACAGATCGCCCTGAGCATTCCGCAAAAGACAATACCAATCCCGTTCGGACTGTTCAGAAACCTTGAGATCAATCGTTCCTGCTTCCCGACAAACCTCAATCTGCTCAGGAGTGGGAGGAACATTCTGGTCGATCAGTTCAATTCGACCCGCAATCTCTTTCAGTTCGGCGTCATCCTCAACTTCACGAATGAAGTCAAGAATCTGGAGGCCAAGACCGTCAGGATAGGAATCGAAATGATTGTAACTTACTTTGTCAACTTCGCCAATGCGAAAACCCATAACACCTCTAGTACCCATGATTTTTCTCCTTTGTTGCTACAACTTTACGTGCTGACTTTCATCAACCGGAGTGCTACCAACGAATATCTGGCGATTTCTCTGTCATCACTCCATCCTGGAAAGTCCAACGCCATATAGCGCCGTCTTCTCCAGACATCTCAATGTACGAACCATCCTTGACCCAAGGGGCGATAGTCTGGAAGAATTGTTCGTCATCTCCCAACTTTTCTCCCCAAAAACTCAAATCTTCAATGTTGCCGTCTTCATTAAACAGAGCTTCCCAACGCCATGCCTTGAAAGCCTTTTCGGCTGTGTCAGCATTCGCAAGTTCCGTATTGTCAACCCAAGAGTACCATTTTACTGGCGGTTCATTCCCGCCAGAACTTCCGCCGCCGCCTTTTTCATTGACATCTCCAAGCATAGCCCGGACAGCTTCTGCCAGTTGGTCAAAGTTTTCTTTGGCAACGGTAAAATCACATTCACGCATACTCATGTAGTAACCCATTATTTACTCCTGTTCTGTCCAATCATCAGACTCAAACTCTTCATCGTGTGAGTAACCGATATTCCTACAGTCATCATGAAACTCTTCCCGATAAGCGTAGGTATCTCCCTCAAAACCGCAACCTTCTTCTCTGTAAGAGAGATTGAACCTGAGGTTTGGAAACCGGGGTGCGACTTCTTTGAGCCATTCGACAGGAGGCGACCAAGCGGAAGTAAAGAAAATCTCTGCCCTTATGTCATCTTGCACTTCAAGACAGACATCGTAGCAGTCCCATTTCGTTCCCCAATTAGCAACACGCCAGTCATACCAGTTGGAATGACCGTACTTTGCAACCAACTCTGCATCAGGGGCGCAAGGAGCTAACTTCTCTATCAATTCTGGAGGGCAAGGAAACAGCGAATTCAGAAGAAATGGTTGCTCCCCATCCTCATCTTTTCCTTTCACCTGTGAGAGAAATGCTTGAAGTTCTTCTGGAGTGCGGGCACGAATGTGGAGCGAATTCGAGCAATGGTTCGGCATTCTACTTCTCCTGTTGATAACCAGCTTCTTCTAACAACTCTATGAACTTTATCTTATGCTCAAGAAAGGTCACCATAACGCATTTGACCGAAGCATCTGTCCAAAGCAAATTACGGTATTCAATGTACCAGGAGTGTGTCGGTTCAGTTTCTTCCCGTACCTTATATACCTTAGTCATCATCTATCCCCATTTTATTCATGATCTTTTTTTGATTCCACAATGTTACGGAGAGAGCCAAGAAAACCAACCCCCGAAAAGCAAGGATAGATGCCTCTTCCCCACCATTTCCAGACACAATAGCCAAGAATGATACGGCGACATTGATAAACGCGAGTAAAGATAAGACTATTATTAAAAACATTTTCACTCCTTTGAGAAATGGTGGGTAGACAGGGACTTGAACCCTGGACCTACGACTTAAAAGGCCGTTGCTCTACCGACTGAGCTACCTACCCATTAGTTGTTTCGTTCTTACTGGGCCTACGCAACCAACTAGATAAACGGCTTCAACCGTTTGCGTTCCTGGTTCTTTATTGCCAAGAGGAATTATCATGGTAGTGTGCGATTCGATGACAACAGTCTTCATGCCATTCTGAAATGGCTTACCGCTTTTCTTTATTACTGTGTCACCGATCTGCATGGACTGGCCTCAACTCTACTTCAACGACTTGACCAACAGCACATTTAACCCCGAATATACCGTCAATTTGATCGAGGTTGTATTTCATACTGCCACCCTTATATATTGGAAATTGGAATTTTCCATTGGGTTGATCGCTTTCATATAACTCAAAATGCTGGAAAACATGAGTATTCCCAGAAGATGATTTGATTCGACGCTCTTTTCTTGTTAAAAATATCTTATTCATTTTCTTCCCTCATTCTACTTTGCAGTTATTTGACAATTTCTCGCAAAACTTGGTCACCCTCATCATCAACCCATTCAACCATTCCAGCTTTTACGAGTTTATTAGAAATGTTCACTTCAGCTTCGGTCATTTCTTCTTGAAAAATGCCGGTTAGTTGGCCTGCAACTTGCTCCAGTAGGTCTTTGTAATCATTGTCCATCTTCATCTCCTTCATTTTCCTCATCCTCTCCATAAAGCTCGTTCATTTCCCCCTGCCAAATCCCATAGACAGGCATGAAGTTTTCAGCATCGTGAAGGGCAACTTTGGAATCCCTACGCATGATAGCGCAGAAATGTGCATACGTGCAGGTAGTGAAGTTTTTCTCATTTCCAGAAGCCTCAATGACTCCAACGATCTTGCCCTTGTCATCCTGAATGACATAATTATCCATCGGGGCACAGTTCTTGCTTATTTCCTTACCCTCAAGCGTCTCGATGTTATTCCAGACGAACTTGATTTGAGAGCAGGCAGCCTTGAACTCTCTGTTTTGAGCTAATACGAGTACCTTAGCCATCGTTAAACCTCCAGAACTTTTGCCTCTCCAGTTTCCGTATCGAATTCAACCGTCAGACATTCTCCGTACTTGACGTACTTATCAATGACTGCTTCGGCTTCTTCTCTCTTCTCTTCGTCCT
>Ga0114918_10005391_pt1 | contig 10990 bp, 10 predicted proteins | sample LantaG_FD_87015 | JGI IMG/M metagenome (GOLD analysis project Ga0114918, IMG submission 87015) | Deep subsurface microbial communities from Baltic Sea to uncover new lineages of life (NeLLi) - Landsort_02402 metaG | ecosystem: Environmental > Aquatic > Marine > Oceanic > Sediment | place... | reverse complement strand
TCTCTCTCTCTCTCTCTCTCTCTCTCTCTCTCTCTCTCTCTCTCTCTCTCTCTCTCTCTCTCTCTCTCTCTCTCTCTCTCTCTCTCTCTCTCTCTCTCTCTCTCTCTCTCATCTCCACTCTCTCGACTCTATGCAACTACGAAGAAGAGACCACCGTCGCAGCTCCTATCTTCCCCCTGCTGCTGTCCTCCGCCGCCCTCACGCTCTCCGCCGCAGCCACCGCCCCGAGCGCACGCGCGGCGAGCTCCGCCGCCGCCCAGGCCCGCGCCTCCCGCGCCCACCCTCGCACGGCGTCCTCGCCCGCGGTCCCCCTCGCGGCGCGCTCGACGGCGTCCGCCGCCGCCGCGAAGTCGCCCCGGCCCACCGCGGCGGAGGCCGCGGCGATCAGGGACTCGCGGGAGGCGCCCCTCCGGCCGCCCTCGCCGCCTCCGGCGGCGGCGTTGGCGGCGGGGGAGCCTGCCCCCAGCCTCGCCGCGGCGGCGACCCTGCCGAGCGCCAGGGCGAGCACGCCCCCGCCCTCCGGGGGCAGCAGCGCGAGCTCCTCCGCGGCCTTGCGGACGGCGGGCCAGCGCTCCTTCAGCGCGGCGGAGGTCGGATGCTTGCTTCTGAGGGAGGAGGCCGGCAGGGAAGCCACGACGGCGGCCGCGGCCGCCGCCGACGTCTCCGAGATGCCGCCGCCGCCGCCGCCGCGCCCTCTCGCCGCCCTCTCGACCGCGGAGGCCTCGTCCCCGAGCGGCAGCCCCGCGGCGACGGCCGCGCCCAGAGCCGCCGACGAGGCCGCAAGCCTGTGCGCTCCCAGAGAGCTCGCGCGCTGCCGGTCGCGCGCGTCCAGCGCGAGCCCGAGCGCCGCGACCTTCAGGCGGACCGTGTCGATCTCGGCGGTGCGCTTCCGGGCGGCCTCGGCTGCGGCGTCTGCGGCCTCCGTCGCGAGCGCCGCGCGCTGCCTCGCCAGGGCCGCGGCCTGCGCCTGCGCCGCGTCCCTGGCAGCTTTCTCGACGGCCGCGGCGGCGTGCTCGGCCGCGGCGTCCGCCCGCGCGCGCTCCTCCGAGGCGACGAGCCGCTCCCGCGAGGCCTCGGCCTCGGCGGCCGAGCGCGCCTCGGCGAGCGCCGCTGCCGCCTTGAGGGTCGCCTTGTCGAGCTTCCTCCGCAGGGCGCCGGCCTCGGCCTCCGCGGCCTCCCTGGCGGCCGAGACGGCGTCGCGCAGCGCGCGCGCGTCGGCCAGCGCCTGCGCGCGGCGGTGGCGGTGGCCCGTCCAGTCCGTCGCCTCGCCGGGGCGCAGCGCGGCCCGCAGGAGCGACGCCGCCGTCAGGGCGACCTCGTCCTCTTCGTCGGTCCCTCCCTCGCCGCCGCCGCTCTCTTGAGAGGAGGGAGCGGGGGGAGAGAGAGGAGAGGGAGAGGAGGAGAGAGGAGGAGGAGGAGGAGGAGGGGGAGGAGCGAGAGGGCCGAACTCGTCGACGGCGGCGTCTCGGGCCTCCCTGGCGCGGGACAGCTCCCGCTCGACGCCGGCCTCGGCCTCCTCGAGGACGCTGCCGCTTCCGCGTCCGCTTCCGTTCCCGTCTCCCCCGTTAGATCCAACGCTTTCGCTGCTGTTGCTGCTGCTGCTGCTGCTGCCCTCACTGCTGCTGCTTCTCTCGCTGCTGTTCCTCCTCCCGTCGGAACCCACTCCTTCCGCCGCCACCGTCCCTTCCGCCCCCTTCCTCCACTCCGGCAGCCTCCCCCCTCTCCCAGCGACGGCGTTCTCGGCCCCGCCGCTCGAGAGATGGGTGAAGGCTCCAGTCGCGACCTCGTTGAGCAGCGAGGTGACCGGGGTGGGGTCGATGGAGGGGAGAGACGAAGAGGGGGCGCCCCCCTCGGCTTCTCTTTCGGAAGTGGCGGCGGCATCGGCGGCGGCAGCGGCGGCAGCGGCAGCGCTCTCTTCTTCCGGCTTCTCGTCTCCTTTCGCTTTCGAAAGAGCAGGAGCAGGCTCCTCCTCGTCGTCCTTCTTCTCCTTTTCCTCCTCCTGAGGCTTCTCCGCGAACGAGGGAGGCGGAGGCGCGATGGCCGCGGCAGCAGCGGCAGCAGCGGCTTCGTCGCCGCCGCCGCCCTCGCTGCCGCCTTCGCTTCCGCCCCCTTCGCTCAGGAACTCCTCTTTCGAGGCAGCAGCGACAGCGGGGACGGCTTTCTCCTTCCCCTTCCCGCCGCGAAGCGAGGAGAACGCGATGACAGCGGCCGCGGCGGCGGCGTCGGCGCCGAGCAGCCTCGGGTCAAAGCCTGTGGCATCGGAGGCAGGAGGAGGAGGAGGAGGAGGAGGAGTGGGAGGCGTTGCTGCTGATGCTGCTGATGCTGCTGATGCTTCCCCCCCCCTCGCTGCTGCCCCCCCAGCAGGGAAGCCGCTCCCGCTCCCTCCGTAGAAGGTCGGACGCGAAAGAGATGCCTTGCTCGCCGCAGAAAGAGGAGCGGAAGTCGAGACGACGCCCCCGGACGCGAACGACGGCGCCGTCGTCGAAGAAGAAGAAGAAGTGGAAGTCGTCGAAGAAGAAGGAGAAGAAGAGGGAGAGCCCGTCAGCGACGCCGCCGGGAGCTTGAACCTGGGGGAGGTGGAAGCGTCGAAGCGCGGAGGGGACGCCTGGGTTGAAAAGGAGGAGAGAGGGGAGAGGGAGAGGGCGTTTGTGAGAGCGACGGAAGAGAGGAAGTAGGAGAAAAAAAGGAAGAAACTTTGTTTTCTTTTCGCACCTCGGCAATCGTCGCCGCCGCTTCAGCTGCAGCTGCTGCTGCTGCTCCTGTTGTCGTCTTGCTCGCCTTGGTCGCCTCCACCACTTCCTCGACGGCCTTCTTCTTTCTTGTGCGCGTCGTTGGCGCCTTGGACTGGATGACGATAGCGGGAGGATTCAGAGGGAAAGGGAAGAAGAGGACGAGTGAGCATCGATCGGGCATCGGTTTTTCTCGATCAATCTCGCTTCTCCTTCTTCTTTCTCTTCAACTCCTTACCTTTACTGCGGCCGCCTTTTTCGCCGACGCCGCTGCTGCTGCTGCTGTGATGTTGCTCTTCGTCGCCTTGGTCGCCACGGTCCTCGCTCCGGAGAGCAGGAGCAGGGCCAGCGAGCGCTGCTGACTTGAAGCCATGGTGAGGTTTCACTCGATGGAAAAAAAGAGAGTGCGAAGGGAAAAAACTCGCTCGCGCCTCGTCAAAACTCGACAAGGCAAGAAATCAATGACGACCTCTTCCGCGTCGTCCGTCGTCGACACCGCGGGGCGAGGCGACGCTGACGTGCGCGCCTCCGTCGATACCGCCTGCGCGGGGCGAGGCGACGCCGATGTGCGCGCCTACGTCGCCACCTGCCTCGCCGACGAGGACTTTGACTGGGAGGAAGAGACCGACGGCGGCGACGGCGGCGACGATGCCGATCTCCTCGCAGCCGCCGTCGCCAAGGCTGCTGCTTCGTCGTCGACCTCGACCTCGAGTCCTTCCCTCCTCGCCGCCGCCTCGGCGGTCCGCGCCGCGTTCGGCGAGATGCTCTCCGGGTCCGGGTGCTGCACCTCCAGGGAGGACGAGGCCAGGGTCTGCGCGGAGCTCGCGCTCAAGCTGTGCCCGAAGAAGAACGGGAACGGACACGGCGCCGGAAGCGGCGGCGTCGGAGGAGGCGGCGAGCCGAGCCGCGGCGCCGCCGCCGCCAGCGCCCGGGGCCCGATCCTCCTCGACGACCTCGACAAGCTCACCATCCACGCCTCGGAGCGCCTCGAGGCCAAGGACGCCATCCGCATAGCGTTCCCGGAGGCCGCCGGCGTCGTCAGCAGCGCCGTGGCGTCGGAGAAGGACCTCGCGAAGCTGAAGAAGCGCGAGGAGGCGGCGCACGCGGCCGCGAGGGCTGCCGCCGACGCGCACTCGCTCGCCGCCGCCTCGGCCGCGAGAGGGTCCAAGCCCGCCATCCGGCGCAACGCCGGGGCCGGCGGCGCGCGCGACCTGCGCCTGGGGAACGTCTGCGTCAGCAACGGCGGCTCGGACCTGATCCGCAACGCCGACCTGCTGCTGGCCGCGGGGAGGCGCTACGGCCTCGTCGGCAAGAATGGCGCCGGAAAGTCGACGCTTTTGCGCGCCCTGGCCGCGAGGGAGGTGCCGGGCATCCCTCCCAACATGCAGATCCTGCACGTCGAGGCCGAGGTCCCCGGGGACAAGGAGGCGACGCCGCTCGACGTGCTGCTGGAGGCCGACGCCGAGAGGGCCGAGCTGTTGGAAGAAGAGGCGGAGCTGCTGCGGAGGCTCGGAGGGGGGGCAGAGGGCGGGGAAGTGTCCGCTGCTGCTTCTGCTGCTGCTGCTTCTGCTGCTGATTCTGCTGATTCTGCTGATTCTTCTTCTGCTGCTGCTGCTGCTGCTGCTGCTGCTTCCGAGAACGGCGGCGGCGACGGAGGAGAGGGAGAAGGAGAGGGCGATTCGTCGACGGCAGCCACCTCGGCGCGCCTGTCCCTCGTCTCTGCCCGACTCCAGGAGATCGACGCCGCGGGCGCCCCGGCCCGCGCGGCCTCCATCCTCTCGGGCCTCTCCTTCGACGCCGCCTCGATGACCAGGCCCACCGCCAGCTTCTCGGGCGGGTGGCGCATGCGCATCTCGCTGGCCCGGGCGCTCTTCTGCGCCCCGGACGTGCTCTGCCTCGACGAGCCGACCTGCCACCTCGACCTGCACTCGGTGCTCTGGCTCGAGGACTATTTGTGCTCCTACCCGGGCACCGTCGTCGTGGTGTCGCACGCGCGCGATTTCTTGAATGCGGTCTGTACCGACGTCATCCACCTGGCGAGGAGGACGCTGGCTCCTTACAGGGGGAACTTCTCGACGTTCGTGTCGACCGCGGCGGAGAGGTGCGGAGAGGTTTTTTTTTTCCCGATTTCTTTTTTCGGGGTCGAGGGAAAACTAAAAAAACTCACCTTCTCCCCTCTCTCGCGCGCGCACTCTCTCTCTCTCTCTCTGTCCTCTCTTCCGAACTCGCCTCCGACAGGAAAATCAACGCCGCCAAGGCAGCGGCCTCGGCCTCGGCGCGGAGGGACCACATGCAGGCAAGTCAACGAACCTTGTTCCACATGCGATTGAAATGCTGCGAAATGCTGCGGCTCTCAACAAATATTTTTTTAAAAAACATGAAAACAGGCCTTCGTCGACAAGTTCCGCTTCAACGCTAAGCGCGCCTCGCTGGTCCAGTCCCGCATCAAGGCGATCGAGCGCATCGACAACGGCGAGGACGCCGGGGAAGACGCCAACGACGCCGGGTGCTGCTCGGACGATTCCGACGACGACGACGAGGAGGGGTCGATGACGTTCCGGTTCCCCGACCCGGGAGTCGTGCCGAGCCCCATCGTCTCCTTCAGGGACGCCGCGTTCCGGTATTCCAAGGAGGATTCTTGGCTGCTAAAGGGGCTCGACTTCTCGATCGACGCCGGGACTCGGGTGGCCCTCGTCGGGGCCAACGGGGCGGGGTGAGTTGCAAGTTTATTTGAGAAGTTTTTGGAGGTTTTTTTTTTCAAGGTCTTGAGGTTTTTGTTTTTTTCAGACGTTTCCCTCTCTTTTGTCTCTCCCTTTCTTACATTCTATTCCCACTTTCCCTCCGAAATTCCCCCTCGATAAACCTCAAACCCTCGATACCAAACAGGAAATCCACGCTACTGGGCCTCATGAGCGGCAGGCTCGACCCCGAGGCCGACGCCGCTCCCTCCTCGGCTGCGGCGAAGAAGGCCAGCCGCGGCGACGGGGGGAGGGTCGAGCGCTCGTCCGCGGCGCGCGTCACCACGTTCGCGCAGCACGCCGTGGACGGCCTCGACGTGGCCTCGACGCCGCTGGGGGCGCTGAGGAAGGTCGCCGAGGCGCTCAAGGCCAGGGGGATCGGAGGCGGGGGCGGCGGCGGCGGCGGCGGCGGCAAAAACAACAGCGACAGCGGCAACGACCGCGACAGCAACAAGCCCCAGGCCTCCTCCTCCTCCAAGGACGCCTCCACCGCCGCCCCCGCGGACCGCTTCAGCGACCAGGGCCTCCGCGGCCACCTCGGCTCGTTCTCGATCTCGGGGCCGCTGGCGACGCAGAGGATCTACACGCTCTCGGGCGGGCAGAAGGTCCGCGTCGCCCTGGCCGCGGCGACGCTCGCGAGGCCGCACCTGCTGCTGCTCGACGAGCCGTCCAACTTCCTGGACATGGCGAGCGTCGACGCGCTGATCTCCGGGCTGCGAGGCTACGAGGGCGCCGTCGTGCTCATCAGCCACGACGCGTACCTGCTGCAGGCGGTGGCGCCAGACGCGCTCTGGGTGGTAGAGCGGGGCCGGGTGGAGCGATACAGGGGGTCGTTCGCGGAGTACAGGTCGGCGCTGAGGGCCGCGGCGAGCGCGGAGAAGGCGAGGAAGGGGGGCGGGGGCGGCGGGGGGAAGTGAAGGAGGGGGGAAAAAACGTCTTTTTTCCCATTTTCTTTTCGGTTTCTTTTTTTCGGCTCTTGACTGTCAATTCTTCACAACATCAGAATTCCGTTTTCTCTCTCTCCCTGTTTTGCACTTGCCGTGCTGCTCAGAGGGTCGAAGGAGAAGAGACGCGATCGAGCGATTGATAAAAGAGGAGCAGTTGGGCGGAAGCGTTGGTTGTCAGAGGTCCCGGCCGTCGGCGAGGAGGTTACAAGTCAGAAAACGTTCTCTTTTCTCATGCTCGCCATCTCCAGCCGAGCCGCCCTCTCCGTCGTCGCCACCTCCTCCTCCCGAGTCTCGCTCGCCTCTCCCGTTCTCTTCCGCTCGCTTGCCTCGCGCTCGGTCGTCGCCGCCGCCCTTCGTCTTCGCCTCGCGCAAGACAGAGACGCCCCTTCGCTCTTTGGCAACAGGAGAAGAACGACCACCGCTGGCGCTTCTTCAAATCCCGATCGTCTTCGACAACAGCCTTCAAACACTATGACTGCCTCCACCCCGACCATCGGCACCCACAACGGCTCGTTCCATTGCGACGAGGCCCTCGGCGTCGCGCTCCTCAGGCGCACCGCGGCCTGCGCCGGCGCCAATGTCGTCCGCTCGAGGAACCCGGAGATTCTCGACAAGTGCGACGTCGTGATCGACGTCGGCGCCGTCTACGACCCGGCGCGCAACCGCTTCGACCACCACCAGAAGGAGTTCACCGACGTGTTTGGCCACGGTATGTTAGGAGATATATTTTTTCGAGTTTGTTTGGGGGGGAAAGGGGGGGAGATTGCAAGGCTGTGGCCCGAGCTCTTCTCTTCTCTGCGACATTCTTTTCCTCCCTGCGACATTCGTCGTTGTCGTCGCCGTCCTTCTCTTTCTCAACCCCTTCCACTGCACCTCCACCGCAACAGGCTTCAACACCCGCCTCTCCTCCGCGGGCCTCGTCTACAAGCACTTTGGCCGCGAGGTCGTCACCAAGCTCATGGCCAAGTTCTCCGCCGAGAGGGCCGAGAGGGAGGCAGGAGGAGGTGCAGCGAGCAGCGGAGACACTTCCATCGCGCCGCCGATGCCTTCGGACGACGACGTCGAGACTGTCTTTCTCGCTGTCTACAAGAACTTCATGGAGGCCGTCGACGCGATCGACAACGGCGTCGACCAGTACGAGAATGCCGGGGAGCCGCGGTATATCTCGCAGACCAACCTGTCTGCGCGCGTGGGGGGGCTCAACCCCTATGTGAGTGTTTTTGGTTTTTTTTTCGTTTTCGGGTTATTTCGGGACGCGAGAGAAGAGCGGGAGGGAGATGGAGAGAGGGCTCGTTCGCCCCCTTTTCTTTCCCCGCCTTTCCTGCTCTCTCTCTTCCTCTCTTCCTCTCTTGCTCTCTTTCTCTCTTTCTCTCTTTCTGTCTTTCCTCTCTTTCTCTCTTTCTCTCTTTCTCTCTTTCCTCTCTTTCCTCTCTTTCTCTCTTTCTCTCTTTCCCTCTTTCCCTCTTTCTCTCTTTCCTCTCTTTCTCTCTTTCCTCTTCCTTTCATCAAAAAAAGAGAAAAAAGAGATAAAATTGGAGGAGAGAAGCGGCATTTCGGAGTCTTCCCCAAAGTCACTCCTCTCACCTCGAGAAAAAAAAAACTCGAATGAAACTCAAAAAAAAAAAAGTGGAACGAGGACCAGTCCGACGAGGCAGTCGACGCCGCCTTCGAGCGTGCCGTCGAGCTCACGGCCCTCGATTTCGAGGACGCCGTCCGCTACGTCGTGCTCGCCTGGCTGCCCGCCCGCGCGCTCGTCGTCGCAGCGCTCGACGGGGCATCAGACGTCGACGGCGCCCGTGGCGAGATCATCGAACTCCCAACGCCCTGCCCCTGGAAGGAGCACCTGCTGCAGCTCGAGAAGGAGCGCAACATCGCCGGCAGGATCAAGTTCGTCGTCTTCGAGGACGCCAGGGCGCAGAACTGGAGGGTGCAGGCCGTGCCGGCGGCCGTCGGCGGCTTTGGCAACCGTGTCGACCTGCCGTGCAAGGGGCTGAGGGACACAGAGCTCGACGGCGCCGCGGCGCTGCTCGACCCCCCCGCGCCCCCCGGCGGCGTTTTTGTCCATGTGGCGGGTTTCATCGGCGGGCACGCGACGAGGGAGGGGGCGCTGTGCTACGCGCGGGCGGCGCTCAAGGCGGTGGAGGAGGGTAAGGCGGCGGCTCCGTGAAAGGAGCACGGGGGGAAGCGGTGGAGAGAGAAGAGGGAAAGAGAAGACACAGAGAGGGGAAGAAAAAAATCACTCGATTTTGAGGCTTTACGGTTGGTTTTTTTCCGCTCTTGCTTTTGCGAGCTTCTGCTGTAAGCGCAAGAGGGCGTGACCCCCTGCAGGTCGAGGAGAGAAAGAGCCAGCAAGGGCGCGGGTGGCGAGGGAGGGGCTGGACGCCGGGTGAGACTGAGTTTTGGGAGGAGGCAAGAGAGAGAGAGAGAGAGGCTCCTGGAGAGGAGAGGGGACCGCCGTTGCTTTGGGGAGGGGGGGGACTGTTTCTCTCGCTCCCTCCCGTCACGCGTCGCGTCGCGACGTGGTGTGCTTCCCTCGCACTTTCTCGAGCGCGCTTTTTTCTGTCCCACTCGGAAGTCCAGAGAGGCGGGCGCGGGGAGTCGCCCAGGAAGAGGCGGAAGCGCTGAGACAGACGGAAACACGGAAAGCTTCCGGATTTTGGGGGGGGGCGACGAGGGCGAAAACAAAACTCGCCATCGACGAATCTCACGGAAACTAGCCGCCCCTCTCCCTCCGGATTGGCCCGCTCGTATTCCTTCATACCACCTTTTTTCGATCTCATACATTGCGTTCTATCGTTTCAGGGGGGTAAAGAAAGCGCGGAATCAGAACTGAAGGCGCGAGGAGACGCAATGATCGGGCGCTTTCTTTTAAGGCGGGAGCAACGGCGAACGGCTCTCGAGAGAAGAGAGAGCAAAAAAACAAAATCGAAGAAAATCAGTCTCCCCTACGCTCACTTCTCTTCCGTTTTTTCAAGTCTCCGATCCTACTTTCGCCGAATAAGTCTTGTCTTCGCCACCAAGGTGAGTCGTTCCTTTCCTAGCCTTCTCCTCCGCGCGTGCTCTGCCACCATAATCTAACCAATGTGATCGCGAAGCCCAGCGGGAGAGCAGGGAGGGAGAGAGGAGGACGAGTTGAGAGCGAGAGCGAGCCGTCGGCGAGAGGGACGAAACCGATGCCCCCTTTTGCTGCGAGGAGAGGCCTTTCTGCTGCGCCTTCCGTGTCCTCCCTTCGCAAGCGGCCGTGAACTGCGACGACAAGAGCTTATGCGGCGTTGTCGGGGGCTTTCGAGTACCGAAACGCCCCGGGAAAGGGACGGTGATTGAGTTTGCCGCTCCTTGTCTCGAAGGAAACCTTCGTTGTCCGCGACATGACAGACAGAACAACTTGCCGCCGTCTTTTCAAGACCCCCTCTGGCTTTTTCCTCCCCCCTTCCTCGCCGCGGGGACGGTGGCGAGCCTCGGAGGTCCCAGTGAGCGCGCGTGGGGACCGCAGTGGCGCATGAATCGCCCGGGCGCGAGCTCGGGTAGAGAGCATCGTCGTCATGGGCTCTCGGACGCGTCGCCGGAGGCGCGCCCTCGAAAAAAAGATTTTCTTGCCTCCTGGACTCCTCCTCCTCCTCTCAACTCGCCTCACTCCCCCCCCCCCGTTTCCGACGGGACGCCCTGCGATCTTCGGATGAGAATCGTCGCCGTATTTCTCTCCCTCTCCGCCGCTTTCTCGGCCTTGCTCTCACCTCGCTCCTTTATTTCCCCTCTCTCAAAAACCCTTCCTTCACTCACAGCCTCAGAAAAAAAAACGAAAAAATCAATAACCCGACCTCACCAACAACTTTTTTTAAGATGTTCCGCCTCGCCCTCCCCTGCGCGCTCGTCGCCTTCCTCGCGCTCGTCTCGCAGGCCAGCGCCGGCGTGCTCACCGACTGGACCACCGGGATCGCCACGCACTACGGCGGCGCCCAGGAGGGGATGAACCCCGTACGTTGGTGTTTTTTCCCTTCGAGGGGGCGTTTCTCTTTCCTCTTTTCGAAGCGCGGCGGCCAACAGACCTCGAAAACTCACGGCGCCTTCTTCCTCCCTCTCTTCCCCCGAAAACCGGGAAAAAAAAATCCCCGACAGTCCAACCCCTCCTACGGCACCAAGGAGGGCAGCTGCGGCTACGGCAGCCTCTCCAAGGACCAGTACCCCTTCTGGCAGGTCGGCGCCTTCGCGACCTCGAACAAGTTCTTCAAGTCGATCCCCGGCTCGGCCTGCGGCACGTGCTGGGAGATCCAGTGCATCGAGGGCAAGGAGTTCAGCGGCCGCTGCCGCGACGGCGGGGGCAAGTCGGTGACCGTGACGATCACCGACTCGTGCCCCGAGTGCGCCTCCGACCACATGGACCTGCAGGCGCTGGTGTTCGACAAGCTGTCGCCGATGGCGCTGGGCAGGATCAACATGAAGTACAGGTGAGGATTTTGAGGCGAGGCGAGGTGGCTCATTTTTTGGGGGGTCTTTTTCCTATTTTTGTTTTTCTCTCTCGACTGCAAAACTCACTCTTCTCTGTTTTCCACTCTTTTCTCCTCCTCTCTCCCTCTCC
>Ga0114918_10005390_pt1 | contig 10990 bp, 8 predicted proteins | sample LantaG_FD_87015 | JGI IMG/M metagenome (GOLD analysis project Ga0114918, IMG submission 87015) | Deep subsurface microbial communities from Baltic Sea to uncover new lineages of life (NeLLi) - Landsort_02402 metaG | ecosystem: Environmental > Aquatic > Marine > Oceanic > Sediment | place: Baltic... | reverse complement strand
GATCTTTCCACACAAACCCCAAAGCCGAAAGGAAAGCGGAAGGGGGGGAAGGGGCGGGGCAAGCGGGGGTTTTCCCCCCCCCCCCCCGCCCGCGCCGCACTGGCCGCGGGAGGGGGTTGAGGATGGGGAAAGCACGCGTGTCTCTCAACCCGGGGCACCCCTCTTTTTTTTGTTAGGTTCTGGTTAGGTTCTGAATCTGACCACGGCCCCCCGCTCTCTCCCTGTCTCCCGGGACAACACACACACACACGCACACGCACACACACACACACACACACACACCACAAACACAGGCGCGCGCGCGCGCCACTGCTTTTTTGGATTGTTCGATTTGTTTTTTGGGCGGCTGCAGGGCCGAGCAGGGCGCGCGCGCGCGCGCAGCCCCTGTTTTTCTGTTTCGTCCATCTTTTCACTTCGTCGCTGCCTCCTCTCTCAAGCTGCCGCCGGCGGGGGCGCCGCTGCCGAGCCCGGCCGTGCCAGGGTCAGCCCCCCATCCACGGACATGCCCGTGTTGGTGGCGCCGGCAGCGCCGCCGCCGCCGCCGCCGCCGCCGCTGCCGCCACCACCCCCGCCACCCCCACCGCTCAGGGCGGGCAGCGCCCACGCGCCGCTGCCCGCAAAGCCGGTCGCCGCCGCCAGGACGCCGCCGAAGGAGCCGGACCGCCACAGCGGGGACAGGGCGACTGTGGACGCCCCCGGGTCCAGGGGCGCGGTTGTGGAGCCGCCGCCGCCGCCGCCGCCGCCCGCGCCGCTGTTGTTCAGGGCAGCGAGGAGGAGGAGCGAGCCCGACCCGCCGGACCCGGTGCCGGCGGGTCCGCCCGCCCCGGACGCCGTCCGCAGCAGCCCGCTGGGGGGAGGCACGTTCAGCGGGGGTAGGGCCACCCCGTACGGGCACAGCGTGTGCAGGACGCCGCCGCCTGGCGTGGGCTGGGAGGAGGCCACCATGAGCGGGGGCTGCTGCTGGGGCTGGGGCGGCGGCGGAGGAGGCGCCGGCGCGGGCGGGCCGCCCGTCGCGGCGGTAATCTCCACCGACGCCCGCGGGCGCTTGAGGCCGCCGCCGCCGTCACCGGTCGCCAGGCCCAGCGGGGAGGGGCGTTTAGTGCCTCCCGCGGGAGCAGCGGCCGCAGTCGCAGCGGCGGCGGGGTCCCGATTGAGGGAGTAGGCGACGGCGTGGGAGAGGAGGAGCGAGGCGAGGCCGCCGCCCGCGGGGGGTGTGGGCACGGGCGCGGGCTGGGCGCCGCCGCCGCCGCCCGTCGTCGTCGAGGTGGGCGCCGCGCCGCCGGTGGGCCGCCGGGCGGCGGGCCGAGCCGACCCTGGCGCGGCGGGGACACCGCTCATCACGGCGGGGCGCGCGCCCGGGGCGGAGCCGGCCGCCGCGCCGGCCGCCGCGGCCGCGCGCGCAGCGAGCGCGACCCGGGCCGGCGGGGTGATGCCAGGCGCAGGCGCCGACCCGCCACCCCGGGCCCGCGACCGGCCCGACCCGCTCTCCAGCCCGCTCCCCGCAGCCGGCGCGGCGGACCAGCCCGCCCAGTCCGACCGCAGCGGCAGGGTGAGCTGGATGAAGGCCGCCCCCGTCGGCACGTCATTGTTCGCGAGGACGCGGATGGGGGGCGACACCGACGAGCCCAGCAGGGCCGTCCCCGCCGCGTCGTACGCGCCCAGCACGAACCGGAAGGCCCGCGCGCCCACGTGCGTGCCCGCCTCATCGATGGACAGGTACAGGAAGCGGGCCTCCTTGACCTGCTGCGTGTCCAGGGGGCCGCCGGGCGAGGCCGAGCCCGGGAGGGGGGGCGGCGCGGCGGTGGTCGGCCCGCCCTTGGCGGCGGGGTTGCCAGGCGAGGCCGACCCGGCCTCGCCCGGCACCCCGGACCGCCGCCCCAGGCGGCCAAACCGCTGGATCGAACGCAGGACGGGCCCAGTGCAGCATTTGCGGCAGGCGGCCCGCGCGACTGCCTGCCACTGGTAAAATGTCTTGTCGGCCGGCGCTGGCGCCGCCGACGCCGACGCGGCGGCGCCCGCGCTGGGAGGGCCGCCGCCAGGCCCGCCGCCCCCGGCCCCGGGCTTGGCCCGCACCGGCTGGGCCGCGTCATACACCACGTACACCACCACCCGCAGGCGCTGACCGTTGGCCAGGCGGACCTGGTAGGTGACGGACGCGTCCTCCAGGGGATTGCCCGACCCTTCCAGCAGGGAGCCGGCGGCGCCTGCGGCGTAGGGCAGCGGCACGCCTGGCGGGTGGTGGTGGTGGTGGTGGTGGTGGTGCGGGTGGAGGGAGGGGACCGCGTACTGGACCGCCTCCACCACCTCGATGCCCGGGCCACCGCCCTCCCGCACGATGGCCAGCTCGCACTGGTTGTACGACCACCGCCGCTTGCCCAGCTTGTAGGCCCTAGGGAGAGGGAGAGGGGAGAGAGGGAGAGAGGGGTGAATGAAGAGGAAGCGGGGCGACAAGGTCAGATTGGGGGCGGTGCGTGGCCCGGCAGGACATCTCCCCTCTCTCTGTCTCTGTGCCCCCGCCTCCCACACAGAAGCACTCACTTGATCTCCGCCACCATCCCATCGGGGGCCGCCAGCTCAGCGGGTGACTTGGCGGTGGTGGTCAGGACGGGGACGACCGTGTCTGGGCCGGCCGAGGGGTGGGCCGTGCCTGCCGCGGCCGCTGCGGCGGCGGCGGGGCCGGACGCGCCACCTTTGGGGCGGGAGGCGCCCATGGAAAAGAAAGAGCGTGTGCGGGCTTGCGTCGCTCTCTCTTTTATTCACACACACGTGCGCAGGGCTGCGTGTGTGTGCGTATGTGGTGGACCTGAGGAGGGGGCGCACGAGGGCGTGAGAGAGAGAGGAGGCGTGGAGACACAACATTGGAGAGCGCGACCGAGAGAGCGGGCGGGTGCGCGTCTGCCGCGCCGGCGGGCCGGGAAGGCGAGTGTGTGCGCACGCGAGTCCTACGGGCGCCCGGGACACGTGCTCATTCACACAAGGCGTCACCAGCACACAAACTGTGCATCAGGGTGGATGGACGCGGGTACCAAGGTCGGGCGTCGGGCGTGCCGGCGCCCAAGAGCGAGGCGTTTCTTTTCCTGGCCGCAAAACACACGGGGCGAATCTGCTCGGCTTTTTTCGACGTGCACCTCGCGGCGCCTCCCTTCGCCTGCACGCTCCCTCCACCACTCACCGAGTGCGAGGTCCAAGAATACCGTGCTCGCGCGTGCGCCTGTCTTTATTCGCAGGATACGGCGTACCGCAGTGGAAGGGATTTAGGGAAGGCGTGTCGCGCGAGAAAAGCAAAAGTAGAGCCTGAGCCTCCCCGCTCTCTGTCTCGCTCGCTCGCTCTCATCTCCTGCTCTCTTAACCCCCGCCCTCGTCTACAGCCCCGCCCGCACCTCTCTCTAAATCTCCTCCCGCTCCACCTCGGCCGCTTCCGCCTGCTCATCACCCCCACCCCCATCCTCTCCATCCACCGGCGCCCCCGGCGCCCGCGCCGGCGCCACCTGGGGCGCGTTGATGGCGTTGCGCATGAACGCCCGCCCCCGCCCTTTGCCCGCAAACCGCTTCTCCACAGGCGGCGGCGCGGACCGAGCCTGGCCGCGGACAATGGGCGTCCACACGCCCGCCTCGCCCTCCCGCGCCACGATGTACTCCTCCTCCACGTCCACGTACTCCAGGACGCGGGCGGGCACGCCGCCCGCGGAGACGGCGAGCAGGGCGGCCTCAGCGGCCGCGACCTCGGTCCGTTCAGCGGTCGGTTTGGGCGCAAAATGCCGCCGCCGGGCGTCCGCCATGGGTGGGGTCACCCCGTCCCGGGAGTCAAAGGTGGACGGGGCCGTCGCCCCCGCCCGCTGGACGAGGACGATCTGCCCCACGTCCCCCGCCTTCACCAGGTGCGTGTCGTCCAGGGTCGCGAAGGCTTCAACGGCCGCGGGCGCGTCCAGCAGGGCGACGGGGAAGGTGTCGGGGCCGAGGGTGAAGTTGCCGGTGCGGACCTCGCCGGCCACGCGGGCGGAGTCTGGTTGTTGGAGTGGTTGGTGGAGTGGTCGGTGGAGTGAGAGAAGGGCAGGGGAGACGGGCGATGGAGACTGGAAGCGCGAGGTTGAGAGAGGAAACGCCAACGCCCCGCCGCCGCCCTCTCTTTTTCTCTCACCGTCCCAATCCAGCGCCATCTCCGCGTCCGCGGCCGCCGCGCCCTCTTCCTCCCTCAGGACGGCCCGCACGCGGGCGGCGACGGCCGGGTCCTCGAAGCGGAGCAGGTACTGCTCCTCCCGCTCGCCGACGGTGGCCATCGTGTCGTCCTTTCGCTCGCCCGATGCGGGAGTGTGAGAGTGAGCGGCCGCCTGCTCCCCCCGACCCCTGCACACTTTCCATCCTTCACATCATGGGCGGCTCGTCGTCCTCCTCGCCCTCCACGTCGGCCCCGTCGGCCCCGCTGCGGGACGCCATCGCGGGCGCTTTCGCCGGCGCCGCCGCCCGCGTCGTGGTCGGCCCCCTAGACGTCGTCAAGATCCGTCTCCAGGTCCAGCTCGAGTCGCCTGGAGGGGGTGGAGGCGGAGGGGCAAAGGGGAGCGCGCCGACGGCGTCCGCGCCGTCTGCGCCCGCCCCGCCGCCCACCACCTCGCCCGCGGCCCGCCCGCCCGCCGTCGGCCTGCCCAAGTACACCGGCATGATGCATGCCCTGCGCACGATCGTGGCGGAGGAGGGGCTGGTGGTGAGTTTTTGAGTGGAGAGAGAGAGAGAGAGAGAGATGCGAGCGGCGGTGTCGGCGGCGCACGCGTTTTTTTGAACCTCGCCCCCTCACTCCGCCTTCCTCTCTTCCTCTCTCCCCCTCGCCAGGGTCTCTGGCGCGGTACCGTCCCGGGCCTCCTCATGACCGTCCCTTACACAGCTGTCCAATTCGTGGCCCTCCAGGCCGCCCGCGGCGCGGCCCGGGCGGCCGGTTGGGAGGACACACCCCGGGGCGCTCGCGCGGCCGCGTTTGCGACCGGCGCGGCCGCGGGGACAGCCGCCACGGTCGCCTCCTACCCCTTCGACCTGCTGCGCACCACGCTGGCCGCCCAGGGCGAGCCCCGCGTCTACACCGGCATGCTGGACGCGGCGCGCGGCATGGTCACCCGCGCGGGCGGCGGCCTGGCCGGGGCACGTGCGCTGTACACAGGCCTGGGCGTGACGCTGGTGGAGATCATTCCGTACGCCGCCCTCCAGTTCGGCCTGTACGACGCCCTGACTCGGGCGGCGGCCGCCCAGCAGCAGCAGCAGCAGCAGCAGCAGCAGGCGGGAGGAGCGGGCCGCCCGCCGTCAGCCCTCGCGGCCTCCACCTCCACTAACCCGCGCCGCGCGCACCGGCGGGTCCCGCTCCGGGGCGGGCGCTCGTCCGACCCGCCCCCCACGCGCGCCCCGCCGCCCGCCGACCCGGCCACCCGGTTCGTGTGCGGCCTGGTGGCGGGCACGGCCGCCAAGCTGGCCACCCACCCGCTGGACGTGGTCAAGAAGCGGTACCAGGTGGCGGGCCTCGAGCGGGCGGCGCGGTACGGCGCGCGCGTGCCCGCCGCCATGCGAGGGGCGCCGCTGAGGGCCGCCCTGGCGAGCCTGGCGACGGCGGAAGGCCTGCGGGGGTGTTACAAGGGCGCCCTGCCGTCCTTGTTGAAGGCCGCCCCGCAGGCCGCGGTCACGCTGACGGCGTTCGAGTGGGCGGCGGGGTGGCTGGCCGGGGTGGGGTTGTTAAAATGATTTAAGTATTTTATTTTCATCCTCTGCTACCCTCCGCCCTCTTCGCCGCCGCCGCCCGCCACGCTGTACAGGTGGCCCGGGGACACGCCCTCAAAGGTGGAGGCCACGTCCACGCCGGGCGCCGCCCACCACAGCGCCGGGTCCGCGGGCGGCGGCGGCAGGCCGCCTGACGGGGGCGACACGGACGCCCGCCTGCCCGGGCCCGGGCCCGGGCCGGCGCTGCCGCCCCGCCCACGCCCACGCCCGCGCCCACGCCCCTGCTGCTGCCGTGCCAGGGCGGCCGCGATGCTGCCCGGCCCGGCCTGTAGCGGGCCCGCCGCCGCACCAGCACCGCGCTCCCGCCCGCCCGTCACGGCCGCGTCGGGCGTGCGCTGGATCAGGGGGGCAGCCCAGCGCGGGGCTTCCAGGGACGCGGCCGCGGCGGCCACAGCTGTCACCAGGGGCGCGCCCGCGCAGGCGGCAGCCAGGGCGCGCAGCTGGGAGGCTGGCACGGCGACCGCGCCGGCCGGCAGGGCGCCCGCGCACACCGCGTCCGCCGCGGCGCCCGCCGCATCAGCCAGCGTCGACGCCACCGTGGCCTCCACCGCCGCGGTCGGGGGCGCCTGCCCGACCAGGGCAAAATAGGCCGACCGAACCGCGTTTTTAAGGGGCACCAAAGCCGGCGGGTCGGCGGGCACGGGCGGCAGCGGCGGCGGCGACAGGCGGGGCTGGAAGGGGGGGCATGGCGACGGCGGTGCCGCCGCTGCCTCCGCCCCGCCCGCCACCGCCAGGCGAGCCGCCCGAGCCGCCTCGGCGCCCAACTCAACCGTGGACCCGCACATGTGCACGGCACCCAGGCTGGCGGCGCCCGCCCAGGCGGACGCGGCGGCCGAGGAGAGCAGGGTGGTTGCAGTTGGGGCGAGGTCGAGGAGGAGGAGGGTGGCGGGTGCGGCGCCCGCTGGCGCGGCCAGGGCGGCCAGGGCGGCCGGGGCCGAGGCTGGGCCCGCGACCGGGTGCGTCCCGGCGGGCCGGGCAATGATAAGGAGGCGGGGACCGGGCGCGGGGGCGGGGTCGCCGGGCGGACCGTCCTCTACGCCCCAAGCGGCAGAAACTAAGGCCGGCAGGGGCGCCGCCGCCGGCAGATCCAGCCTCTCAAAGGCGTCGCAGCCGCCGCCGCCGCCCAGGATGGTGGCTACCGCGTCTGTCAGGGCGGCCAGGTCGGGCGAGGAGCCGGCCCGGGCGAGCGTGGTGCGGCTGTGGATGGGGGAAAGGGAGAGAGGAGAGGTTGATGGGATGGAATGGAAAAAGAGAGCGCGGGACGCGCCCGGCATGCGCTCTTGCTCGTACCTCCAGGGCCCGGCCAGCAGGGCCTCGGCGGCGGAGGTGGGCGTGGCCGCCATCGGCGTAACGCCGTGCGGGTGCGTGCGCCCGTGTTCGAGACGGAAAGACAAAGGATTGAAGAAAGACCGGGGAGGAGAGTGGCCCTTCACTTTTTTTTTCCGTCCTACTCTCACTTTCTCCCACAGGGGCTTGGCGTCGCCCCTACCGAGGCGTTCAGCCCCGCACACACGCTTGTCACATACACTCCAGGGTCAGGTGCTCTGTGCGCCCTGCTGACGTCGCTTGGACAGCGAGCTAGACACACGCAAAGGTGAGAGACCGCGTTCCACTCGCACACACCTAGCCGCCGGCGGCCCCGCATTCGCTCTCTCCTCTCTCCCCCTCCTCTCCTCGCCGAGCGATGACCAAACCTAAAAATTGTTACACACGCTGACTGGGGTTCGGGGGGTCATCTGGCCCCCTGGCCCCAAACTTCCTTGATGTGAAAAATTAGCGGATTTCTCTGACGGCAGACAGAGAGAGGAAAGAGACGAGAGAGGCGAGCGTGCGGGTCGAGCGGGCCGACCTCTCCCCAACCTTTTCCTTCCCCTTCCCACCCTTTTCGTTTTCCTTTCCGCCCCGCGACCGCACGGCCTGCCACCCCAACACCAGAACCACGCCATGTTCTCGAGAGAAGAGACGAGGTCTAGGATGATCCACATCAATACAAGCATAGTTCATCCGAGCATTGCTACCCCCCTCTTTGAACAGGGGGCTGCCTGAGGACACTCTGCATAAACCAATTCTTTCGCTCCTATCTGAGCCCTCTCTCCTCCTCGAATCAAAAAAACAAGGCGGTGGCGTGGGGGTGGTGCGGACGGTCGCGTGCGTGGGGGTGAAGTCCCGGGCGTGGGCGCGACACGAAGACCCCCCTCCTCTCCATCCCAGCCCCCGCCCCCCTTCTCCCCCCCCTGCCCCCCTCCGCCCGCCGGCCCCTGACGACTCCAAAACCAAACTATAGACAAGCATATATCCTAGCTGCGGCCCCGAGCTTAGACACTCGGCGCCGCGCATGCCGAGACGTTTGATGACCGAGGCCGGACGGGGCTTTTTTTCTTTTTCCTTTCCTGCTCGCTCCATCCATCCTCAACCTCTCTCCACTCCCACTCCTTCTCCTGAACAGAAACCAATGCCGGCCGCCGCGGACGCCCGCGCCGCCTCCGGCCGGGCCGCGACGTCCTCGACCTGTAGACGCTCGTCCCGTGCGCGGCTTGCAACCTCCGCCAGCCGCCGCGCGGCGCCCGTCGCCCCAACAACAAGGACGGCCCGCCGCGCGTTTGCGGACGTGGAGCCCTCCCAGCCATCCCCCCAGCAGCCCCCCCCGCCGCCGCCTCCCGCGCCGGCCCGCCCGCCCTCCAACATCACCCCCGACGCCGTCCTGACCGCCCCGGGGGGCGTGCCGATCTACGTGTACGGCACGGAGCACGCGGCGGCGGACCCGGGCGTGGGCGCCGCCATCCTCGGGGCCGCGCCCGCAGCGGTCGTGGTGGAGACGTCCCTGTCCCCCGCCCACGGCGCGGCCCGCGGGGCGGCCATCTCGGGGCTGGCGCCCTGGCCGCCCCCGGACGCGCCGCAGGCGACCCGCGACGCCGCCGCGGCCGACCCGGAGGGCGAGGCCGTCGTGGAGCAGGCCCGGGGGTTGGGGGCGCAGCTGGCAGCGCGCATGCCGCCCGTCCCGCTCTCCCTGCCCTCGCCCGCCCCGGCGTCCGGCCCCCTCCCGATGGATTGGTCGCCCTTTGGCCCCGGCGCGTCCGCCCTGTGGGACGCCCTGGCGGGGCACTTCGCGGGCGAGCAGCTGGCCTGCATCGCGGCCCTGGCGTGCGGCGCGCGCCTGGTGCACGGGGACCGGCCCAAGCGGCTGACCCTGGCCCGCCTGGCGCGCGGGGGGTCGCTCGCGGCCCTGGACGCGGCGGTGGGCGCGGCCAACGCCGCCAACTACGCCGCCATCGCGGCGGGCGGCGACGCGGCGCCGGAGCCGCCGCGTCCGGAGGAGCAGGCCGGGAGCGCTTTCAAGGCGCTGCTGCTGGAGCGGGATGCCTGCCTGTGCTCGACCCTGGCGGCCGAGGCGGCGTCCTCCGCGGCCACCGCGGCGTCCCGGGGCGACCACCCGCGCCCGGTCGTCGCGGTCGTGGGCGCCTGGCACGTGGCGGGGCTGGAGCACCTGTGGGCGGGCGGCGCCTGGAAGGGCCTGCTGGCCGAGGCGGAGGCGGAGCCGCCGACCGAGGAGGCGTGGGGCGCCGCCGAGGCGGCCCGCTCGGGCGGGGCCCTGTCCCCGGCCGCCGCCCTGGGCGCCGGCCGGGCCCTGGTCAACGCCCTGCTGGCCTTCACGGCCACCGCGGACGGCGGGGTGGGCGAGGTGGACTCGACTGCCGGCGCCTGCCCGGGCGGGGCGGAAGGGGCGGCCGCGGCCGCGGCGGTCGGCGAGGTGTGGGGCTCAACCCGCTCCCTCCTGGCCGCCCTCCCCCCCGGCCTCCTGCCCCGCATCGCGTCCGGGTGGCGGTGCGACTTGTCAGCCGACGATGGGCCGCTGGCTCCTTTGCGGGCGGTGCGCCCCGTCAATGGCGGGCCCGGGTGGAGCGACCCCGTGCTGGCCTCGCTGCGCGGGCTGCACTTTTTGCTGTGGAAATGAGATGGCGATGGGGAGAGAGGCGGGAGGCGTGTTAGGAGAGTGTTTTTGATCCGCTGTTTGATCCAGGAGATCTCGCTCGCTCGCTCTCTCTCTCTGGCTTTTTACACATGCACGCTACTAGAAGGAAGGGAGGGAGGTGGTGGCGTTCCCTCACCGGGCGGCGGAGGCGGCCGCCTCGCGCGCCACACCCCTTCCTCCTCCACCCCCACCCCCCAGCACCCGCTCCGCGCAGGCCGCCCGCGCGCAGGCCTCGAACGCCGCCACCGCGGGGCCGCACGCGATGGCACCGCCCGCGTCCGCCAGGCCGCCGCCCGCCACAGCCTCGAGGCAAGCGGTCACAGCGTCCGCGGCGGGACCACAGGGCGGCGCGGCCGGGGCCGGAGACCCGAGCGGTCCGCCCACCAGCTGACGCGCCCGGGCCGCCACCCGCTCCGTCTCACCCTCCTCCACTTTGAGGAGCGCGCCACCCACGACCTGGGCCCGGTGCAGGGCGACGGCCAGCTCGGAGTCGGCGTGCAGGAGGCGGAGGGCTTCCGCCTCGGCCGGGCTGTGGTGGGGAGTGGAGAGCTGGTTGAGAGGATGTGCGGGGCATGCGATCGACGGCGCGCCTCTCTCTCTCTCTCACGCGCGCGCGCTTCGCATCCTGACTCCTCTCCGCATGCCTCCTACCTCACGACTGGCCTGCTATCCCCTTGTGACCGGGACGAGGAGGGCCCACGCGACGGCGCCGCGCCGCCCTGCGGCTGCTGCTTCTGCCCCGTCAACGCTTCCATCAGCCCCGGCGTGACGCGCACGCCGTGCTCGGGCGGGTCGCCCGGCGGAGGGGCGGGGGGCTTAGTCAGGGCGGCGCCCATGGTCAGGTGCGCGCGCGCAGGACACGACGGGGGCCGGACGGGGGCGAGGTGTCGCGAGGCGAGAGAAGGGACAATGCAGAGAAAGGACAATGAGGCAGGCGGAGAGGGTCGGCTCGCTCACATAACAAACGAAGAGAGACAGCGACACTGGGGGGCGCCCGTCCACAGACCCCGATTTTCATACACCGCACCCCGCCTCATGGCCTCCATCGCCCTGGCCGCTCGCGCCGCGGCCTTTCGGCCGGGCCCGGCGCCCCGCCGACCGGCGCCAGGCCGGTTGTGCAAAGCAATGCCTGCGGCACCCCGTCACACGCTCCTCGCCCCGCCGCGGGCCAAAGGTGAGAGGGCGGGGGGGGGGGGGGGGGGGGGGAAGGCACCCCAACCCGAGGAGGGGAGGAGACGCAGGCCACCCCCCCACAGACCGAACCTT
>Ga0114918_10005389_pt1 | contig 10993 bp, 3 predicted proteins | sample LantaG_FD_87015 | JGI IMG/M metagenome (GOLD analysis project Ga0114918, IMG submission 87015) | Deep subsurface microbial communities from Baltic Sea to uncover new lineages of life (NeLLi) - Landsort_02402 metaG | ecosystem: Environmental > Aquatic > Marine > Oceanic > Sediment | place: Baltic... | reverse complement strand
TCTGGTTATCCTTCTCGGTTGATATTGATGCGGTAAGAGGGGAGTATTCTGTTTCGGTAAATAATAAAGAGGTCTTGAAGAAAGCTGGTTTTGCCGAGAAGGTTGATTCGGTGGAAAGGCTTTCTTTCAGGACAGGTGCGTATAGGATGCATGGCAGGAAGACGCGTCAGCTTGAGAAAGAGGTGAATGGTGAGCCTGTCGATGAAGTGGAGTATTACATTAATAACGTTTCGATAGCCCGGCTCGCTCAAATAAGCAAGCTGCGGTCGGAACAAAAAAGGCTTTGAGGCCATTGCGCCCCCTTTGCTGTCTGCTACAGCAGACAAGGGGGGAGAAATAACAGCATCTTGCCTGCCGGATACATGCGCAAAAGGATAGATGAATGAGGCTCAGCGGCGTAGCTGAACAGATATAAATGGGAAATCCCAGATAAAAAAACTTAAAATGAAAGGGAACTATTATGTCAGATATGACGCGACGTAAATTCATCAAGGCCACCGGAGCGTCTCTGGTGGCTGCCGCGGCGCCTCTTATCATTAGCAGGAACAGCCAGGCGGCTCCAAGTGAGACGGTAAACGTTGCTGTCGTCGGTGTAGGTAGTCGTGGCGGCGGTCATGCGGGAAACTTCGCGGGCATGAAGAACAGCAGGCTTGTTGCTGTCTGCGATGTCGATTCCAAAAAGGCCGAAAGGGTTGCCCAGGAAGAGTCGAAGAAGAAAGGCCCCGTCAAAGCTTACACTGATTTCCGCAAGATGCTGGAAGATAAGAGTATCGACGCGGTGAGTATCGCTACCTGCGACCACTGGCATACGCCGGTGGCGCTGGCGGCGATTGTGACGGGCAGGCATGTCTATGTTGAAAAACCCTCCAGCCATACCGTACACGAGGGGAACCTGCTGATGAAAGCGGCGAAGCAATACAACAAGTGCGTGCAGCACGGCACACAGCGTCGCAGCGACGCCGGTCATATGGCAGTCAGGGAAGCAATTAAAAAAGGCATAATCGGCGAATGCTATATGGCCAAGGCCATCAATTGCCAGCGGCGGCGCAAAATCGGCCGTGCCAAGCCCGAGAATCCCCCCGAGGGCGTAAACTATGATCTTTGGCTTGGACCGGCCCCGGTGGTGCAGTTCACCAAAAACCGCTGGCGTTATAAATGGCACTGGTTCTGGGATTATGGCGGAGGCGATCTGGTAAACGACGGCATCCACCACCTCGATTTGGCCGTCTGGCAAACGGGTATGGATAAGCAGTATCCCAAAGATATAGTAACATCCGGCGGACAGTTGTGGTACGACGACGACCACGAGACACCGGATACCCAGACGATAATGTATGTTTACGATAAAGTGCAGATCATGTACGAGATGCGTTTGTGGACTGATTATGGTATGCACGGTTTCGGCAACGATACGGTCTTCTACGGCACCGATGGCTGGCTTTCAGGTCATACGGCACACGTAAAAGGCAAGAAGATCCAGGTCAAAGCCGAAGATTATGGTATCGAGCCTACTGAGGGTATCTTTGAGAATTTCATTACCGCTGTACGCAACGATGACCCTTCGATGCTGAATTCACCAATTGAGGTCGGCGGCGTACTCTCGAATCTTTGCAATCTGGGCAATATCGGCACGCGGTTGAGCAATGCCGTGCTGACCTATGACGGCAAAAGCCAGAAGATCACCAAGTGCAGTAAGGATATTAACAAGGCCAATGCCATGCTGACCAAGGAATACCGCAAGCCGTACACGCTTGCCTACACGGGATAAACGCTTTTAGACAGAATGACATTCCTGGCCAAAGAAGCAGGCGAAACCGGCTATGTTTGTGCTGCTCGCCCTGGGTGCGGTGATTTTAAAAAAAAGATTATGGAATGTACGTAGCGAGTTATTTGGGAAATCCCAGTTAATAACAGAAAGGAAATGTTATGAACAAGAAAACGCTTTTGGCTGTCGTGGCTGTGGTTGCGGTTGTAACTTCTTTTTTGGCTGATGCCGAAGCGGACGAAGCAAGCAGGCCCGGCCTGATTGGAATCCAATATGGTTCTGAGGATTTTTCCGATGCCGAGGACCTTGTCAAACTGAGCAGCTTGGACCAGACCTGGGGCCAGGACGACGGATTCGGCAAGCAGTGGGCAGGCAGATGGCAGGGTTCCATAATCGGACCTGTAACCGGAGATGTCAAATTTACGATTGAAACCGACCAGGAAGCCAAAGTCGAGATAGCTGGCAAAGTGGTCCTCGATTCGAAAGGCGGATTGACCGCCGGCAGTATGAGAATGGTCAAGGCCAAGAAGTATCCCATCGTTTTGACTTATGTCAAGGAAGGCTCGGAATTTGATTGCGCCTTGAAGATTCAATGGAGCTGGGCGGGCCAAACTCCCAATACAATCGAAAGTGACAGTCTCGTTTATTCACAGCAGACTGAGGTTGAGCTTAATATAATTGTCCAGGCAAACGATGATGGCGACGATGACGAGGAAGATGATAGCGACGAAGGTGATGGTGACGATGATGATGTGAGCGTCGACCTTGTCGAGGGCGTTGTTCTTCCTTCCAGTAACGTTGTAGGCCTGTGGCTGTTTGATGAGTCTGACTATCCGCACACCACGCTGACCGATGCCAGTGAATATGCAAAGGCGGACCTGTGTCTGATGGACGGCGGGAGCATGCTCGCAGGAAAATTCGGAAACGCCCTGCAGGCCTCCGGCTCAGATTACGCAGTATGCTATGCGGGTTTTGCCGGCAAAGTATCTGAAGAAGAACTCCGTGAACGTGATGGGACTCCCAGTGCCCTTTGGGGGCCGACCGAAGGGCCGGAGGCGATTCTTAGTGCCCTTGCAGCAAGCACGTGGACAATCGAATTGTGGCTGAATCTTTCGTCAGTTGCCGGCGGCATCTCAATTATCGATATGGGACAGGCCTATGACCCCGGTTTATCCTTGAAGTTCAACGGCACCGCTTTCGAATTGACAAATCACTACGCAGGCGTCAAGGCCGCCTGTCCGACCAAACTATCTGCGGGCAGATGGCAGCACGTAGCGTTTACGTGGAATGGTTCAAAGGTCGAATGTTTTCTGGATGGCATCAAGCAAGGAGCTTGCACGATATCATCGATTACAGTGCAGCCCACACCGGACATTCAGAAACCGAAGGACAGAGAGCATGGACACCGAGGCTTCAAGAGTATGACTTTCGAGCAGCGAAGGCAGAACAGATTCAATTTTGCAATCAGCTCCGACCGTCACGCGAAAAACTTGACGACAGGTAAAATTGATGAGATACGAATATCAAGGGTTGTCCAATACAGCGGCGGTTTCAAACCTGAGAGCTTCTCCAGGAACTTTGGTGCTGGTGCTCCCCGGCCTGCAGTGGCAAACGGTCCTGCTTTGCTCTTTGACCCTAAACCGGTTTCTGCCCCTGGGGCCAAGCTTCCACTGAATTTCGGTGCCAGAAAACACGTCTTTATTGACGATGCCATTATTGACACAAAAGAAAACATGCTGATAACAATGAACCGTCCCTACGGCAAACAACCAATCGTCAAAGATTTTAAGATAAAGAAATCCGCATGGCGCCCGAGTGTTTTTGATGTTGATGGGAAGACCTTTATGGCTATGCCGGAAGGCTACAGCTCCGAGGGAGGACTAACCTTTCTGGCAACTTCAGAGGATGGTCTGAGTTTTACCATAAAGGGAACAATCATTCCGGAAACTCCTATGTATGGCGCGTTTTTCAAGGACCTCAATCCTAATATACCACCTGCAGAAAAGTATAAGGTCAACTCATTTGTGGCCAACCGTGGTATGTACTTCTACACATCGCCCGACGGGATAAACTGGCGCAGAAACGAGACGATTCAACTGCCGCTGCGAAGCGGCGGCGAAGGCGAATGTTTCTGGGATGACCAGCGAGGAAGATATGCAAGCTATATCAAGCGTGACAGCAGTTTTGACGACCCCGAATGTACGGACGCCAGTGGGCGTGTTGCCGTCGGGTTCTGGACCGATGAAATTCTCAAGCCCTGGCCGTTCCATCATCTCCAGACACCTTACTTTGAGGGATATCCGTTCCCCTCTGTTACCTGTGAAGGACCTGTCTCATTTGATGTTACCGAGGCGACTCAGGTCTATAGAACCCGTGCCATAAAGTACCCGTGGGCGCCAGATGTATATCTGGCCTTTATCTGGAGGTATCCCGGTGACGACGGCCCCAGACATATTGACCTCGGAATCAGCCGGGATGGCCAGAATTGGTCCTTCTTCGGCACTAACTGGTATATTCCGCCCGGCTCAGGAGAGGAAGAGCTCACGATGTACGGCCTGATTCGACGCGGCGACGAGATATGGCAGTACGTCGACGAAGGTGGAGCCCATGGCGGCGATGCCGAAAGGTCTTACTATCGACACCGGCAGCGGCTTGACGGCTTCGTCTCGCTCGATGCCGGCTCCAAAACCGGAACCGCGACAACTCTGCCGCTAAAGTTCAAAGGCAGCGCACTTACCCTGAATATCAAGGCAGCCGGCTCGGCAAAAGTAGCAATTACCGACAAAGACTCAAAAGCATTTCCAGGATTCGGTCTCGACGACTGCGACCAGATCAAGGGCGACTTCGTCGAAAAAACCATTACATGGAAAGGCAACGGTAACGTAAAGGCACTGGCAGGAAAAACCGTGCGCCTTAAATTCCAGATGCAGAATACAAAACTCTATGCTTTCGAATTCACAACGCCGGTTCTGCTGGTTGGAGATTCCATCGCTCAAGGCTACATTTCCGCTGTCAGGCGGATACTGAAGGAAGAAGCACAAATCCGGATGGTGGATTACAGTCACCCAATCATTATCGACAGCGAGTCGAGCGATCGGGGAGCGCAACAAATGGACAATTGGCTCGGCAAGAAACCCTGGGGTGTGATCCACTTCAACTCCGGGCTCCATGACCTCAAATACGTTGATAAAGAGGGCCATAAAACCTCGGTCACCAAAGGCAGACAGAATATTCCTGTAGATCAATATGAAAAGAACCTTGAAGAGTGGGTTCTCCGGTTGAAAAAGACCGGAGCAAAACTTATTTTCGCGACGACAACACCAGTCCCTGAAGGTGCAAGCGGGCGGGTCAAGGGTGATGCCGCGAAGTATAATGCCTCGGCAGTGAGAGTAATGGAGAAACACGGGATACCGGTAAACGATCTCTACGCCCTTGCAATTGCAAGACAAGAGGAAATACAACGGCCAAGGAATGTTCACTTCAAAGAGCCGGAGGGTTACGAAGTTCTGGCCAGACAGGTAGCATCTTCTATCGAGGAAGCACTCAACTAATCCTGTATGAAAAAGTAAATCCGATTCCTGGTTTTACTCAGGCCGACTGCGACCCGATTAAAACCGACGCCATCCGCCACGTGGTTACGTGGAAGGGACAAACCGACCTCAGTCCCCTGGAAGGGACAGTCGTACGCCTCAAATTACAGATGCAAAATGCCAAGCTCTATGCCTTCGAATTCAAACTTTAGCGCGACCTCCTGTTGAGATGAATTTTGGTACCCTACGGGAACAACAAACGGGAGATAAGTAAAATGGTAAACGAATTGTCCCGCCGCAGGCGTGTTTGCAAAATGGTATTGTTCGGTTGTGTGTTGTCGGTTGGGCTTGCGGCTTCTGCGGGTGCGGTCGAGGTAGGCGAAAGAATCGGCCCGCTTGAATTGACCACGCTGGAAGACCCCAGGTTCGTTATGGACAACTACGATAAACGCGTTGGTACGGTCATCGCGTTTCTTTCGAGCCGATGTCCGGTTACGGACAAGATGGCCGAACGCATCAACTACGTCCAGGAAGAGTATCGACACGATGATATTCTCTGGGTCGGCATCGGAGCCAATCCCGCAGAATCCGGTGATGAGCTTCGCGACTTCTGCCAGAAGCGAGGTATGATATTCCCATTCTATCAAGACCCACAGGGCAAGATTCGAAAACGGTTCGGGCCGAAGGTGACACCGGAGGTCTTTCTGTTAAACGCAAACAGCGAGGTGGTCTATCACGGTGCCATCGGCGACGACGAAGATTACGCTCTCGAAGCGGCGGTAAGAGCTATGGACAAAAATAGGGAAATTAAGGTAAAGCATGTCCCTGCAAAGGGTACGCCCATCGATAAGCCCGGCCCAAAGCGAGAGATTGACGATTGGTATGGAACTATCGCGTTTTCTTCGGAGGTCATATTCGAGAAGATCCCCGGTGCGGGTGATTGGAAGTTGTATTCCGGTAATCCCATTTAAGACAAATTGGCGAGAAGCTAAGGGGTATCCCGCTTCATACGATACACACCAGACAATACGAAAAAACAACCGGGGCCTATGCTGTTTATATCAGCATAGGCCCCGGACTTCTGCAAACCTTTATGTCATTCCCGCGAAACCTGTCCTGAGCGAAGTCGAAGGAGCGGGAATCCACTTAGCCTTGTAGCAGCGCCGATTATGGCGGCCACAACTGCTTTTTAAGCCAGTCCTTCGCCAGCTCAGCAAAGTCCTTGAGGTTGACCGCTCCTTCGCCCCGCGGCTCCTTGTAGAGATCGGCAATCGATTCCAGTGCTAAGATGCCAGTAGTGTCAGTGGCAATGTACCCGATCTCCTCTTCCGACAGAGCATAGTTGTAAACACGGACGTCGTCTATCGTACCTGTAAACCGCCCACCGGAGTCGCCCCATCGGCCAGCTATTGCGAAGCCATCATTTGCATCGGCCGCAAGCTTCTCCCAGAGAGGGTGTACGGAATTGGCGGCGACTTGGCCGTTCACATAGACGGTCAGCTCGTTGCCATCGTAAGTTCCAGCGACGTGGACCCAGGAGTTGACGGGCAGCTCATCCGGGCTGTCGACGGCATACTGATTATCAACGTCGTTAGCGTCGCGTACGAAGAACCTGGCGAGGTTCTCATCGCTGACCTCCAGGGCATACGTTTCCCAGTCGTTACGGCCTTTGACCACTACTTTTTCCTCATCATCTACGGAATGTGCACGATTGAGCCATGCCATCACGCTCACCTTGCGTTTGGGCCTTAGCTCCGGTGTATTTCCGTCATCAGCTACCGTGACCCAGCCGCCGTCAAACTCCAGAGCATTGCCATCATTGACACCGGCAACCCACCATACGTTGACATCTATCGTTTGTATCACGCCGTTGTGGTCGTAGCCGCTGGAATCGCCGGCAACACTGCCCTCGCCCTCATCGAGCTTCCACCGGCCGACAAGGTTGGCGTCGTTGGGCGGTTCTACCGGCTTAAGGTTGACATCGCTTAAGAGCCACTCATCTGCCATTATCTCAATGTCTGCAAAGTCAACAATGCAATTGCCGCTCAGGTCAGCTTTTGGTCCCTCCTCAGGAACGCAATAGGGCGGATACACTCGGATATCGTCGAAGTATACCGTACCCGTACCACCAGGGGTCGAACTACCCCTGGTACCAAAGCCGATAAAGAGCGTCTCGAGCTTGGCCATGTTCACGTTGGTGAAGTCACTCAGGAAGATCTGCCACTCGTACCATTCTTCATCGCCTATGTCATCCATATCTTCGAGCGGGTACCTGGCCTCTGCATAATTGGCATCGTCTTCCAGACCCACATACATCTGCTCAAGATAAGTAGCAGCATTGCCCGTCTTGCCATGGAACCACAGCGATAATATCCTTCCATCGAAGACATCCCAGTTATTCGGGTCAAGGTTTGTGGTTTGGGCCTCAGCATAGAAGGGAGACCCATTATTGTAGTACTGATACTGCATCGACTGGTTGCCGCGGTTGACTGGGTGATAAGGGGCAGCCCCGAGGTAGACGTATGAGCAGGTCATGTTTATGGACCCGTCAAACCACCCAGAAGGGACTATTGCCCCCGTGTAGTCTTCAAAATCGTCTATGACAATGTAGTTTGCCACCGTAAACCGCCAGAGATTGCCTCGCCAGCCGTTCGGGTCGCAGGCGTCGTTGACCTCATCGACACGCCAATAGTAAGTCTGGCCCAACTCAAGAATGCCGCACGGGTCATAGCTGCAGACCTCCCGTTCGCCTTTGTAGACGGTGGTACCAACGTCCCAGGAATTATTGGCATCCTCGACATCCTGTTTACTGGTGCCGAAGTAGACCTCGTGCGAAGATGCCCAAGCTCCCGGTTTCCAGGTAAGGTCGGTAGTAAAGGAGACATTACCCTGACCATCGTACGGGCTGGGAAACCAGGCAGGTGTAAGTTCGCCGCCTCTGAAGATCTTTTCTATCTCTTGCTCGTTCAGAGCTTTGTTATAGATTTGGAAGTCGTCCAGCCTGCCGTGGTAACCGCTGTCGTTTTCAACAAAAGCGCCGAGCTTTAACTCGGCATCGCCGCTGCCATTCACATCGGCTAAACTTGTAGTATTGCAATCTGTCTTAGTGGCGACTAACTCAGCGTTGAGGTATATATACATGTTGGCATCATTGTCGTTCTTGATAAAGACAAAGTGCTGCCAGGTGCCTCTCGCGGCCAGAGGCTCAAAGCCAGTCCATGTCAAAGTATCTTCTGGGTAGACGCCTGCACGGAAGACAACATCTCCCGTTTCTGTTGGGACGATTGCGAATATCTTAGTGTCATTGGGCTCACCATCGATATCGTCATCGTAGTCATCGTCGCAGAACTCGAAGACCACCATATCGTCGTCGCTGCGCTGGTTAGGGTCGCCATTCACCCACACGGAAATGCTGATTTCCTTGTTTATCATATCAGCCATCTGTGCTCCATAATCGCTCTCGGTCTCGATGTTCCCCGGTTCTTCGTTTATCCAATCCCACTCTTCATCGTCGTCATCCCACCCCCACTCCATCGAAAAGTGCATGCAGCCGCCGTACCTGCCGTTGTCGGGTTCCCAGTGTGGGTCGTCGTCGCACTCTGCATCAAAATAACGGCCGGAATAATCATAAACATCGTCGCCGCTGGTCTCATCTAACGGGTAATAGACCACAATATTGGGATCATAAAGCTCAACCTCGGTTTGAAATTTCCAGATGTGGCCTGGATATACGTCGAGGCCGTTGACCTCATCGACCCGCCAGTAGTAGGTGGTGCCTATTTCAAATGTCTCACTGTGCGTCCAGCTATTGCTGTCGTGACCTGTGACATTGGGGTCTGCGCTTTCGTTTACGTCATCCAGGCTGTCACCGAAGTAAATATTGTGCCCATCCACAGTTGCCGCATATTTTCCCGGCCTCCACGTAAAGGTTGCTAAGTTCACATCGTCCGGTTCCCAACCCCTTGACCCATCCGGGGGATGGGGCTCGGAGGCAAATTCAGGTACCTGCTCAAGAGCAATGTCCCAAATCTTTAGCTCGTCAATCTTACCCTCGAAATAGTGGTCAAAGCTAAAAGGCGGCGGGTTCGCCACGCCCACGCCGATGCCCACGGGCGTATTATTGTCGGCAGGATTTGTGCTCCGGTAACTACCGCTGTCAACTATCATACCGTTGATGTACAGCTTATGCGTCTCTTGCGCAGTCATGTCAAACACTGCGGCGATGTGGGCCCAATCGTCGGAAATCTCCGGGAGGATGCCTTGCGCTCGGAGGCCTTTGAGGGGGCCGCCGCCAAAGTACCACCTGATATCGTCGTCCTGACATGGGTCATGAATTTGAATCCTCCAGCCGTTTTCTTTTCCGGCTATCATATACCATCCCTCCTCTGGGTACACTCCCGCCGGCAGGTATACCCACATCTCAATGGTGTATTGCCAGCCGGCCAACCGGAGAGGGTCGCTCTCGCCGGTATCCTGCCTGTACAGGCCTGCGCAGGGGTCGAAAACTGCCGACGTACCGGTTTTACGCCCGTCGCCATACTTGACTGAGCCATCAGCACAGGGGTCGTGTAACGCAGAATATGTTGTGAAGTCCAGTTGGTTGCCGCTGGTGTCGAGTTCCGTGGCTGGAAGGTCGGCACCCAGGCTGCCCTCGAAGAGCATTTCCAGCAAAAGCCCTCCAAGACCTGTACTGAACCTCCAGACTTCGGTTGCACCTGTGCCGTAGGCGCCGCTTCGAGTCGTTTCGATTCGCCAATAGTAAGTCGTGAATTTTGCAAGGGTGGGGGTAATGTTGTTATCGGTAGGACCTAAGCTGTCGTACAGCGCGTCGGGGTGCATTGTGTTGACATCGCTGAAATCGGTGCTGAAGTACACATCCTGCGCGGCTGCAACACAGGATGGCGTCCAGCTAACATTCGCATCCGGGTTCAGACCTGCGCTACCATCGGGAGGACTTGGGTCACGAGCGTTTCCGTCCTCGGTCGTAAAGCTCCAGATGGAGCCTGTCCATGTATTCGTGTCATTAATCTCATCAACCCTCCAATAGTAAGTGGTCATGAGGTCAAGCTGAAGAGGGTCTTCGCCATCTTCAGGATACTCGTTGCTGTCCTGGCCCTCCGAATAAATCACGCCGATGGGATGATTACTACGATTGGCATCAGTGACATCGTTGAAATCTGTGCCGAAATAGACATCGTGGCCGTTCGCGTCGTTCACGTCAGCTCCCGGCACCCAGCTAAGCTGCAGGTCCTTCGGGCAAACGTCCGTTTCGGCATTACTCGGGTTGGGGCTCGTGGCCCTGGTCAGTGCCGCCTCAGACCAGAGTTCGAAAGCATTGAACCTGACGTCGCAACCATTAAACATGAACACCACATTCGCGGCAAAACCGTCGCCCTCTGCTCCGCCGGTAGTGAACTGTATCACTCCCACATTGGGGTGCGCAAGAAGGATATCATCATCATCAGTGTTCACCACTTGTGGCCCAGTGATGATGTCGCAGCTATCAGCACCTAAAATGGTTACGGGGTTTACTGAGTTAAAATCGCAATCATCATCATCCCAGGCGTGGTATGTGTACAGGGTGTAGGTGGTGTCCGGCTCGAGATCCCATAACTCCAGCCGGATCAGGTCATCTCCGCAGTCCCCCCACTCCTGGTACCAACTGGTATTACAAATAGGGTCGGCGAGCTCACGAGAC
>Ga0114918_10005388_pt1 | contig 10993 bp, 9 predicted proteins | sample LantaG_FD_87015 | JGI IMG/M metagenome (GOLD analysis project Ga0114918, IMG submission 87015) | Deep subsurface microbial communities from Baltic Sea to uncover new lineages of life (NeLLi) - Landsort_02402 metaG | ecosystem: Environmental > Aquatic > Marine > Oceanic > Sediment | place: Baltic... | reverse complement strand
TCGTTTTTAACGGCCTGCCACCCTCGCCTAAAACGCTGCCGAATGGAACGTGCTTCAGCATATCCGGCTTTGCCCAACCAGCCATCTTTGCCACAGAAAAGACCATCTCAAAGTGCAGCTTCTGCCGGGCATCGGTCACATAGATTATCCGGTCGGCCTTTAGCTCATCAATACGGTAACGAATCGCCGCCAAGTCCGTCGTCGCATACAGATACGCCCCGTCAGACTTTTGCACAATCAACGGCAGCGCCTCGCCCTCTTTATTCTTAAACCCTTCCGGGAAAACACAAAGTGCACTGTCAGATTCAACAGCTAAATTCTTTTTCTTCAACTCCGCAACAACATCCGCCAGCATATCTCTATAAAAGCTCTCACCGCGTATATCTTCTGGTTGTAGCGTCACGTTTAGTAAGTTGTATATTCCCCGATAGTGTCTTTGCGATTCTTTTACTATTGCCTCCCAGTAATCAATCCAGACTCCGTCGCCGGAGTGCAAACCAGCAACCGCAGCACGAGTCGTTTTGGCGAATTGCTGGTCAGTTTGAAAAAAAATATTGGCCTCTCTATAGAATGCTTCGAGTTCGCCTAATACCTCTGCCGTTGAAACAAGGTTGCCTCCTTCACTCATTTTCAAAAGTCTCTTGTCAAAAAGAGCACAGAGCATACCGAATTGTGTTCCCCAGTCTCCGATGTGGTTTTGGCGGATGACCTTGTGGCCGGCAAATTCAAGAACTCGGCAGATACAATCGCCGATTATAGTGCTTCGAAGATGCCCGACATGCATTTGCTTGGCGATATTTGGCCCGGAAAAATCAACTACGACGGTTTGTGGCTCGGTGGTTTTTTCTATACCAAGTCGGGCAGCATCTTTATTTATTTCCAGAAGGTTTGCGGCGACAAATTCCGGCTTTAGCCGCAGGTTGATAAAGCCCGGCCCTGCAACCTCCGGCGGCTGACAAATATCGTCAAGCTCCGATTTCTTTACCACGTCCTCGGCAAGCTTGCGCGGGTCGGCTTTAAGCTGCTTGGCAAGCGTCATCACGCCGTTAGCCTGATAATCACCGAACTTCGCATCTGTAGCCGGCCGCACTATCGCTGCGCAGCCACTTTGACCGCTGACAGCCGCCATAGCAGCGCTAATCCTATCCTCAAGTATGTCAATTACAGCTTTCATTCGATAATCAATCTCTCCGCGTCTCCCCAGAGAAGCTCCAGGTCGTAGTAATCGCGATATTCGCTGTCAAAGATATGAATTACAACGTCGATAAAGTCGAGCAGAATCCAGCGGGCCTGCTCGTAGCCCGCCCTGCCGAAACGCTGCAGGCCTTGCTCTTTCGCCGCCTCGCAGATTTCATCGGCAACGGTACGCATCTGCCTGTCGCTTGTGCCGGTGGCTATTACAAAATAATCGGTAGCGGGCGATTTGCCTCTCAAATCCAGAACCACAATATCGCTGCAACGCCGGCCAGCAGCCACCTCGGCTGCTTCCAGAGCAAACACCTTTGCTTCTTTGTTCGGCTTTTTGCCCAGCGTCCTATTCCCTAATAAAAAAACGGAGCGGCCGACTTGGCCACCCCGATAGATTACATTCAATCAAGCTCAAAGTCAACTACACAGGTCCCCTGCGTTAGTTTCCGAAGCCAATCCAGCTTCCAATAACCGGCGCGAATTTTACAATTACACCGGCAAAAACAACACTGACCATACTCATCAGCTTGATAAGGATATTCAGGCTTGGGCCGGAAGTATCCTTGAATGGGTCACCGACCGTATCGCCGACGATGCTGGCCTTGTGGGCGTCTGAGCCTTTGCCGCCGAGGTTTCCTTTCTCGATATATTTTTTGGCATTGTCCCAGGCCCCGCCTGCGTTGTTAAGAGTAACAGCCAAGACGAAGCCGCACGTAAGGCCGCCGGCCAGAAGACCCATGACCCCCGCCACGCCAAGAATCAGACCAGTGATGACCGGAACGAAGATGGCCAGCAGTGAGGGCAGAACCATCTCCCTCTGTGCGCCGCGGGTTGATATGGAAACGCAGCGTGCATAATCGGGCTGACCCGAGCCGTCCATAATGCCGGGTATTTCCCTGAACTGCCGACGAACCTCGTTGACCATATCGCCTGCCGTTTTGCCGACCGCCTTCATTGTCATAGCACAGAAGATAAATGCCATCATTGCGCCGATGAACAGCCCGCAAATAAGTTTCGGGTTCATTATGCTCAAATCGTATGCAGCTACGAAGTCCGCTACAGAGGCCGTTGTTACATTGATGGCCCCTTCAATCTGCTCTGCGGCGGAGCCCTTGAAGAATGAGACATTCCCTACGGTATACAATCCATCCGCACTCTCGATGGCAAGCCGGCCAATCCAGTTGCGAATACTTTCAATCAGCGCCGCCAATAGAGCCATAGCCGTCAAGGCAGCCGAGCCTATGGCAAAGCCCTTTCCCGTTGCCGCTGTAGTGTTGCCGAGGGCATCGAGAGCGTCGGTTTTTTTGCGGACCTCTTCGCCGAGCCCCGACATTTCTGCGTTACCGCCCGCGTTATCTGCGATTGGGCCGTAAGCATCGGTGGCCAGCGTAATGCCGAGTGTAGCCAGCATACCAACCGCGGCGAAGCCGATACCATAAAGACCCAGGCCAACGTGGCTAAAACCACCGGCAAAACCAAATGCGCAAAGGATACAGACACCAATCGTTATTACGGGAAGTCCCGCTGAGTACATGCCGGTAGCGAAACCGTTTATAATTGTTGTCGCAGCTCCCATTTCTGCCTGCTCAGCGATGCCACGCGTCGGCGAATACTCATCGGAAGTATAGTATTCCGTGAATTGGCCGATAAGGACGCCGGCGACCAGCCCGGCTACGACCGAGCCGAAGATGCCCCAGCTAATCCAGCCGGTGCCGGCCATTATTGCCACAGCGCCGATAATCAATACAGAGCTGCTCAGAGTTCCGGTCAGCAGAGCACGCAGCAGATTCTTCTGTGTCGCGTCCTCCCTGCAGCGAACAAGAAAGATGCCGACGATGGAAAGAACAATACCTATGCCGGCAACAAGTGTCGGGGCCAGGACGGCTTTCAAGGGGTCCATCTTGCCTGCCAGCACGTTCACCGACAGTGCCGCACCCAGCGCCGCTGTCGCCAGTATTGAGCCGCAGTAACTTTCGAACAAATCGGCACCCATACCGGCAACGTCGCCTACGTTATCGCCTACGTTGTCGGCGATTGTCGCAGGATTGCGGGGGTCGTCTTCGGGAATACCCGCCTCGACTTTTCCGACCAAATCGGCGCCGATGTCAGCGGCCTTGGTGTAAATACCGCCGCCGACACGTGCAAAAAGCGCCTGGGTCGAGGCACCCATCCCGAAGGTAACCATTGTGGTAGTAATCTCGACGAGCTTGTGTTCCGGATGCATTCCCTTGGGCACCAAAGTCAGCCCGAGAAATTCAAGACCCTGACTCATGTGCTCGGCTGTGTAGATGAGCTTGTCTAAAATCAGATACCAGATGGTAATATTGAAAAGCCCGAAGCCGACCACAATCAGCCCCATTACAGCGCCGGAGCGAAAGGCCACCTGCAAAGCGCTATTTAAGCTGCGGGTTGCACCCTGGGCGGTCCGCGACGAGGCGTTGGTTGCCGTCTTCATACCCAAAAAGCCGCAAAGGGCGCTAAAGAAGCCAGCCGTCAAAAACGCCACCGGCACAAACGGATTCTGCAGGCCGAAATACGCCAGAGCCACAAAAACAACAAACAGTATCACGAAGACCAGGGCCACAATCCGATATTGACTGAAAAGATACGCATACGCACCTTCACGGACGTGCCCGGCGATTGCGACCATTTTCTCATTGCCCTCGGGTGCCGTCATCATCCTCTTGTAGAAGATATAGGCAATTATCAAAGCAACCACTGAGCCGACAGGGGCAATCCACCACGCAGAGGGGATGCAGCTCGCAGCAGCCGACTTACAGACCTCCGCCGCCATCGCTGTCGCGTTGAGGGCAAACGTCAGTACGGCAAATACACAGGTGTTTCCAAAAACTTTCATCTTTACTTGCTCCGTTGAAACTTAACTTTAACTTCCTTATCGCAGACGCTGCAGACAAGACAAAAGGGCCTGTAGCTTAACCAATAATAATCATTTTTCAAGTATTACCACGGAAAATCCCGGCTGTTGCGCTGCCGGGCCGATTCAGGGCTCGGCTACGTGTGGTACTTGGCGTTAATTGTTACGTACTCTTTACTCAGGTCGCAGCCGTAACAAAAATCGCTGTAATTTCCTGCTCCCAGATTGACCGTTATTGTGTGTTCGCTTTGCGAGACGACCCTGCCGGCCTTTTTTCGGTCAAATTTCACAGGACTACCGTTGTTGAAAACGGTAATATCGCCTAATTTGCACGAGAGTTTTTTGAGATTAAGTTTTACACCAACCGAACCCACCGCGCAGATAATCCTGCCCCAGTTCGGGTCGCCGCCGTTTACCGCGCATTTAACTAACGGATAATCAGCTACCGCCCGTGCCGCCTTTGCGGCGTCGGCCTTTGTCGTAGCACCTTTAACAACGACCTTGAACATCCGCGTTGCACCCTCGGCGTCAAGCGCCATCTGCTTGACTAAATCATCACACAGTTCTGTCAGTGCCTTTGCAAATTTTTTGTATCGTGGGCACTGACTCACTATTGGCCGATTCCCGGCAAGACCGGAAGCGAGAATTATCGCCGTATCGTTAGTGCTTTGATGGCCGTCAACGGTCAGCTTGTTTAATGAATTACCGATCGCCGACTTCAACGCTTTGCCTAACAATGCTTTGTTTATTGCCGCATCGGTAGTAATAAAACAAAGCGTCGTCGCCATATTCGGAGCAATCATACCAGCCCCTTTAATCGCACCAGCTATTGTTACTTTTTTGCCTGATATTTCGATTCGACGGACAGCATATTTTGGTTTCGTATCAGTTGTCATTATCGCCTTTGCGAAATCCAGCCCAGCCGATGCCGAATTTGAAAGTCTCACCGCCGCTTTAGCAATACCAGCTTTTATCCTTTCCATCGGCAACTGGTGCCCAATTATCCCAGTTGAAGCAACAAGCACATTTCGTTCTTCGTCCTTCGTCTTTCGTCCCGCGAGTGACGAGCAACGAGCGACGAGCGACGCCGTAAGGCTGCACATCTTTATCGCGTTCTTGATTCCCACCTGGCCGCTGCAGCAATTGGCGTTGCCGGAATTGACCACCACCGCATAGACGGTTGCGCTTTGGATATGCCGTTTGCTAATCTCAACCGCCGCCGAGGTAATCTTGTTGGTTGTAAACATCGCTGCTGCTTTCGCACCGGCAGGGCAGACAAGCAAACCTAAATCCGGTTTACCGGATTTTTTTATGCCGCACCTTACCCCCGCCGCCAGAAACCCCTTCGGCCCTGTAATAGTATTATTTGTCATTTTAAACCTTAAAGAATTATAGTATTTTTTGAACGAGGGTCACTGATAGTTTTTGGGCCGTTGCTGAGTTTGCCGGCTATCGCCATATCTCTGAAATTCGCCATTGGGTCGTAGAGTTTTTTGCTCAACTCCACCGTATTTATCATTAAGCCAGCCTGGTTCTGCTTTAGCTGTTTTATAATCTTACCATCAGGTTGGATAAAACACGATGGATACGGGCTGTAGTATCCGCTTGAATTCGCCATACTAACCCAAAAATGGTTCGTGGCTGCCCGGCACTGCATTGTCTGGCGCATAATATGCGTGTGTACGCTCGGCCCTTTCTGGCGGGCATTATAAAACGACTGCAAAATGCAATTTACGCCCTGTTTATACAGCTCGCGGTAAATCTCCGGAAACCTCGCATCAAAGCATATCAAAAGTGAGCATTTAACGCCGTTAATCGTAAAGTTCACAAAATGGTCGCCGGGCGCAATTTTACGAATTTCGCCGGAGATGCAGAATCTTTTGTCATAGCGGTCGACGATTTTGCCCTTCGGGGAAATCAGATACAAACTATTGTGCGGCTTATTCGGCTCAGCCTGCCCCCGAATGTTTCTGTCGGGGGTCAATCGGTGCGTACTGCCTAATACAACCCAAAGCCGCAGCTTTTTGGCAAGAGCCATAATCTTTTGGGTCCTTTCAATGAGAAGTTCCCAGTCATAGCCTTCAAAGTTCGCAAAGTCCGTTCCTACATAGCCGCTAAGAGCACATTCGGGAAAGTGCACTATATCAGCCTTGGTTTTCTTTGACTTGCGCAGAAACTCACCAATCTGCCGGGCGTTTCTTTTTATTGAAGCCCCGATGGCAAACTGACACGTCGCGACCCTCAGAATACCTTTAGCCATCATTGCTCCTACAACAGCCCGAGAGTCTCGTCAAGGTCGAAAATGATATTCATATTTTGAATTGCCTGGCCGGAGGCGCCTTTAATCAGATTATCGATTGCTGAAAAAACTACGATTTTGCCTTTCACGCAGCTAACAAAAATATGGCAGTAGTTTGTCCCAGCGACATCTTTAACTGAAGGGCTGTCTTGGCAAATCTGCACGAATGGCTCATCGCCATAGAAACTTTCGTAAAGCTTTGTAAGTTTTTCGGTCGTAATTTTTTCTTTCGGTTTACAATAAACGGTCGACAGTATCCCTCTGTCAAAAGGCCCTGCGTGTGGCTGAAACAATATATTGGCATCGGTACCGGCAATTTCAGAAGCTACCTGCTCCATCTCCGGCATATGCCGGTGTGTGCCGATGCCGTAGGCAAAGAGGTTTTCGTTCATATTTGGAAAGTGAAATTTGCTCGATGGGTTTCGGCCCGCTCCTGATATGCCGGTTACGGCGTTGACGATAATCGAATCGGTCTCAACAAGACCTTCTTTCAGCAGCGGCGCCACTGCTAATAGCGCACCGGTAGGGTAACAGCCGGGATTGGCAATCAAATCAGCACCTTTTATCTGCTCGCGAAATAACTCCGGCAGACCATAGACCGCCCGTTTAAGATTGACTGTGTCGGTATGCTTTACCTGGTAAAACTTTTCGTAAACTTCCGTGCTCTTAATGCGATAGTCCGCACTAAAGTCAACAACCTTTAGTCCTGCGTCCAGAAGTTTGGGCACAAATCCCATAGAGACTTTATGCGGCAGACAGCACAGCGCAACGTCAGTTGAGCCGGAGAGCTTGTCGATATCCAGCGGCTCAATTTGTAAATTACATCGGCCCTTGAAGCGCGGAAAAACTTCCTCAACTGCTCCGCATTCTTCGGGCAGTGCACTTAGATAAACAAGCTTTGCCTGGTTATGGCGCAGGATTATCTCTATTGACTCGGCACCGGTATATCCACTTGCCCCGATTATGGCAACTTTTATCATTTCTTATCCTTTCTGTTAAAAAAACAGCCGCCGGTATCAGCTCTCGGCGGCTATTGTAATCATCGGCGATTAAGTTTGCAATTAGCGTTTCGAGAACTGGAATCTCCTTCTTGCGCCTCTCTGGCCCGGTTTTTTTCGCTCGACCATTCTGCTGTCTCGAGTAAGGTGGCCGCCATCCCGAAGAGGCTGGATATAACCTTCGTCATAGTTTTTCAGGGCCCGCGCGATTCCAAGCAAAGATGCACCGGCCTGTCCACTTGTTCCGCCGCCCCTGACATTAATAAAAACATCGAACAATTTTTCTGCTTCGACGGTTTTTAGAGGAGCCATCACCGCTTTTCGGTCCTGTTCTCTCGTGAAATAATTCTCAAGCATTCTTTTGTTAACCAAAAGCTTTCCGTCGCCCGGCCTGATACGAACGCGGGCAACCGAACTTTTTCTCCTGCCGGTGCCCCACCAGTAGCCGCCTTTTTTGGTCTCCTTATTGCCGAGCTTTGGCGAAGGCTTCATACCCTCAGTTCGTGTCTCTGCCATATCTGTATTCTCTCTTAAACAAGTTCTATCTTTTCAGGCCTCTGGGCCTGATGTGGGTGCTGTGACCCGCGATAAACCTTCAGTTTTTTGAGCATTTTTCTGCCTAATTTATTCTTCGGCAGCATTCGTCTTACGGCCAATTCGATTACCTTTTCCGGCTTTTTTGCCATCATATCCGCGAAGCTGATGAATTTGTGTCCGCCCGGAAAATGCGTGTAGAAATCATACTCTTTGTCCTGTGCCTTTTTGCCGGTAACCTTTATTTTGTCGGCATTCACCACAACCACATAATCACCCGTATCGACATGGGGCGTATATGTGGGCTTGGTTTTGCCCATCAGTATTGGTGCGATTTTCGCCGCCATTCGGCCTAGAATCGCACCCTCGGCGTCAACGAGCAGCCATTTGCTATCAACTTGGCCCTTTTTCGCCATAAAACTCTTCATAGAAAGACTCGAACTAACCGGGAAAACCTTGTATTTTAAACGGCTTAGCCAACTTGTCAACCGCTTTTTGACGAAAAAGTGGAGCTACTCCGCCTTGTGGTTGAGTTCAAAGGTTCACCTGCCACGGGCAAAAGCCTATGCCCTTCTCAGGAGGCCCGTTGGCGGCCGGCCTCTTTGCTGTACTCTTTGAGGAATTTGAGCCAATTCAGCCAGGCCTTTTTGTAAGTTTCGCTGGAGACCAGGAAGCCGTCGTTATGGCTGCCGAAAATCTCGATGAACTTGTTCGGCTCATTTGAAGTTTCGTACAGTTCCAGGCCGAACTCGAACGGAACAACTTCGTCGTTGCGGCTGTGGATTATCATCACCGGACAATGGACAGCTTTGATATAATCAATTGTGTTGTAGCTGAATCTTGCGAACCATCGCACGGGCATATAGGGATAAAATTTCTTGCCTATGTCAGTGTATGATGTAAAGGCGCTCTCAACAATCAGCGATTTCGCCTCCACCTTACTCACTAATTGTGCTGCGATAGTGCCGCCGAGAGACCTGCCGAGAATAATAATGTTATTAGGCGAAACCTTCTTTACATCGGTCAACCATTCGTACGCCGCTCTCGCATCCAGATATGTTCCTTCCTCGCTTGGTTTTCCGTCGCTTTTGCCGTAGCCGCGATAGTCAAAGATAAAACAATTCAATCCGAGATTATAAAGGATATTGATGCTGTCCAGACGGTGCATCATATTGCCGCCGTTGCCGTGGCAAAACAATACCGTCAGTTTCGAATTCTCTGCGGGCACATACCAGCCGTTTAGTTTCAGGCCGTCCTCGCTTTGGAAGACCACGTCCTCAAAATCCAGACCTAACTCATCCGGGGTATAGGTAACTTCACGCAGGGGGCTATACAAAAACTGCGGCTGCATAAAATAAAGTATCACACCCAGACCCCAGTAAGTGATAAACAATACCACGGCGATAGATATCAACATTGGTTTTATCCTTCTGTTCCAAATCAAAGCTTCGTTTCCAAATACCTAAACATAGCTTTCCGGCTACAGCGTATTTTAATTTGCTCACAAGCATAAAACAAGCTACAATTTAAGAACACGGAATTTTGTTGATATGATTATATGATTAAAAGAAGAAAAACAAGAATTGTCCGCGTCGGCTCGGTAAAAATCGGCTATTGTTCACCGGTCGTCATCCAGTCGATGACTAAGGTGCCGACCACCGATATTGCCCGTTGTATAAGACAGATACGTCAGCTTACCCGGGCAGGCTGTCAACTGGTAAGAGTAGCCGTCCCCACGCGGGCCGATACCGCCGCCTTCGCAAAGATTGTCCGAAAGGTGAATGTGCCTTTAATCGCCGATGTGCATTTTAGCCCAGCCCGGGCCATTGAAGCTATCGAAGCCGGTGCAGCCAAGGTGCGACTCAATCCAGGCAATATAAAAAATCGAAAAGACATTCTACGAATCATAGATGCAGCAAAGATGAACAAAACCGCTGTGCGCATCGGCGTCAATGAAGCAAGCATCCGAGACCTGAAAAAGAAAGATGTCCACGTTGGAAAACGCACCGCTTTGATGCTGAATGAGATGAAAAGATACGTTCGACTTTTTGAAAGTCGTAATTTCACACAATTGGTTCTAAGCGCAAAAAGCAGCGACTGCTTGCGAACCATCGAAGTCAACCGCCGGATTGCCGAGACATTCGATTATCCAATTCACCTCGGCCTAACGCACGCAGGCCTGCCGAAAGATGCCCGGATACCTTCCGCTGTTACCTTAGGCACGCTGCTTGCTGAGGGTATTGGCGACACCATCAGAGTAAGTGTCGCTGGCAATCCCGTGATAGAGACCCAAATCGCAAAGCGGATTTTAATGGCGCTCGGCCTTTATGAACGTAGCGGCGCCGAGCTGATAGTCTGTCCTACTTGTGCACGGGCCCAGATTGACGTAATCAAGCTGGCCCGGCGAGTTGAAAAAGCCATAACAGCAGTCAATAAGCCGCTCCGTATTGCAGTAATGGGCTGTATCGTCAACGGCCCCGGTGAAGCCGCCGACGCCGATATAGCCGTCTGCACCGCTAAAAATAAAGCCTATTTTTACCGAAGAGGAAAAAAAATCTCGATAGTACCGGAGAGCAAAATCATCCCGGAATTGCTGAAGCAGTTGAAAAAATTCAAATCAGAAGGACAAAGCCCCGAACGTGAGTAAGGGGTCAGAAGTCAGAGGTCATACCAATTGTGCTTAATAATTGCGCTCGACATATTTTGCTCGGCAGACTGATTTAATAATCTTACGGAAAAAAAGGAAAATCAAATCCTTTATTTAGCCCCCACCCCTGTGGTGGGTGGCTGTCATTATTTTTAACCCCCTGCACCGCAGGGGGTTCTAACGCAATACGCAATACGCAATACGCAATACGACATACGAGGCCTAATATTTTCGCTGTTTCAGCCTCTATTTCCCCCTTGCTTCATCATGCCAAATAGCTGTTGCCCAGTTGAATTTTTTGTACAAAAGTGCGGTTTTTTAATGTACATGAAAAAAATTTGGAAAATTAAAAAATTTCTTATCAACATTGGAGCTTTCAGATTCGTCTTCACAAGCAGAGGAGCGGTTTGCACGAAAATAGCCTCTAAATACATTTATTCCAGGATTATAGG
>Ga0114918_10005387_pt1 | contig 10993 bp, 10 predicted proteins | sample LantaG_FD_87015 | JGI IMG/M metagenome (GOLD analysis project Ga0114918, IMG submission 87015) | Deep subsurface microbial communities from Baltic Sea to uncover new lineages of life (NeLLi) - Landsort_02402 metaG | ecosystem: Environmental > Aquatic > Marine > Oceanic > Sediment | place... | reverse complement strand
CCCCCACACACACACACACACACAACAGAAATGCGCCATGGCCAACCAGCTCCTGGGGCCCATCCCGGCCTGGGGCTCCCTCACTCTCGTCGGCTCCGCGGGTTTCCTCCTCGGGGCGGTCCTGGCCGGTCTGCTCTCCCGCTGCCTCTCTCGCGGTTCGACCGCCGTCGCCCCCGCCCGCGCCTTCGTCTCCGCCGAGGCCGGAGAGCAGGGCTCCCCCGCGGCCGAGTGGGGCAAGGGCGGCGGGCCCGGGGCGGCCAACGCTGTGCGCGCCTCGGGTGTCTCGGGGCCCCTGGGCGTCGGCGTCGTCGTGAACAATTCCAGCAATGCCAACTCGACGACCACCACCCCGGCGGCGGCAGCGTCGTGGCCCGCGGCCGCCCGCGTCGCCGGTGGCGCCTCGGGCAGGCCGCACCCTGCCCTGCAGATCTCCAGCCCCTCCGAGGGGAACACCACCCACAGCCACAATTATGCTTCTGCTTTTGCTGGAGGCGCTGCCGCCGCGTCCTCAGGGACGATGTCGGTGGGAGCGACCGTGGCCGTGAGAGACGCGTACGAGCTGGAGGAGCTCGACGACGAGTGGCGCGCGCTCGTGCAGGAGGTCGACGACAGGCTGGTCGCGGCCCGCGCCCCCAAGTGCGGCGCGGCCGAGAGGGCCGCCGTGGTGCAGACCCTGCTGGCGTCTGCCCCCGACGAGAGCGCCGAAGACGCGCTCGACAGGGCCGCGAGGCTGGTGCGGGCTGCGAGGAGGGGCGGAGCCGCGGTCGCGAGCGGGTTTGCTTGAAGGGGGAGAGAGAGAGTTTTATTTTTCTTCTTCTTGTTCTTTAAACTTTTTTTTCTTGTTTCTTTTTTTCTTCCACCCACCACCACCCACCTTTTTTCCCTGCCTAAACGAACTTGAAACGGCGCACGAACACTTGAGGAAGAACGAAGGAGAGAGAGAGAAGTAAGGAGTAAGGGAAAGAAAGAAAGGGAGAAAGGGAGAGAGAGAAGCGTTTTGGCCCCCGTTCTCTTCTTCTTCCTCCTCTTTCGTTTTCGTTTTCTCTTTCTCCTCGCTCTCTCTTCACCTCCCCTCTTTGTTTTTTAAAGAAAAACTGCAACACCAAGAAAACACACTGCGACAAAAAGAAAACTTCCCCCCGTGAAAGAGGGAGAACAGAGCGTTGGCAAATCGCCCCGAGTCGGAGCGTGAGTCGGAGGAGTCAGGGCACCTTTCCTTTTTTTCCCCTCTTCTCGGAGAGAAGAGCTTCAGACTACTATTCTTTCGAGACACACGCCCTCTTTCTTTCTTCCTCTTCTTCTTCTTTCTTCTTTCTTCTTCCTTTTTCCAGGTAAGCGTTCTGTTTCTCCCTCTCCAATCCTTCAAAGGACGTCATTCGCGAGCATTCTCTTGATTGAAAGGGGGCAATTGTGTGGAGGGGAGAGGGGCGAGAGAGGATCGCGGGGTCTTTTTCTCAGAGAGGGAAGCGACGAGCGGAGATCGAAAAAAGGCTGCATGGGAGCTAGCCAGCGGCCGTCTTTGAAATGTGCGATCCCCCGGATTCTACCCCTTCCCGTCCTTTCTTTCGCTTGATCTGCATCGCGATGCCTAAGAACATCCATAAAGTCTCGATCTTTGCACTTTGAGAGAAGAACAGAAGCGCACAGCAGCCTCAAGTTTGCCTGTCGAAAGTCGTTCGAAAAAAAGAAAAGAAAAAAAAGGTGGCCTCTCATCGAGCGAGCGAGCGAGAAGAAGGAGGCCTTCAAAAATTCTCACCTCGCTCCTCCTCTCCTTCTCTCTCTCGGCGTCCTCGTCACCCTCCACGCAGGCCCCTGCCTTCTCGCGAGAGCAAAACAAAAACAAACCGAAAACCAAAACAAAAATGAAGGCTTCTTCGCTCTCCTTCCTCCTCGCCGCCTTCCTGGCCGTGCTCCTCTTCCTCGCCTCGGCGGTCTCCGCGCAGGATTGCGCCGCGACGATCGCGAAGGTGCCCAGCGGCTGCGGCTCCAAGCGGTTCTGCGAGCACACGGCGTGCAACGGGGGCTCGGAAGTGAGCGCTTACGCCAAGTGCTGCTGCTGCCAGGGGTCTGGGAAGTAGAGGGGGAGGACGAGGCGAGCAAAAGAGGAGAAGATGACCGGAAAAAGAAAAGAAACCCGGGTCCGAAAAAAAAAAGTTGAAGTGTTGAAAATCCAATTTCCAATCCCCCCTTACCCCCACCAACGCTTTCTCTCTCTCTCTTTTCGATTGTTCAAAGTGAACCGATCGAAAGAAAGAGAGGCAGAAAAAAAGACACCGAAGCGGGGATTAAAGAGAGAGAGAAAAGAGAAAAGAGAAAAAATATTTCATGTTTTTGTTTCCCAGCCGCTTTCTCTTGCGTTCTCCCGCTTTCCCCTCCCCAGGGGGGGGTGAGCGAGGGAACGAGTTTCAATGTAAACAGAAGGGCTAAAGCAGGAGATACAACGTACTAAAACGAAAGGAGAACGAAAGAGAAAGGATAGAATAAGAAGACTTTTTTTTTTTTTACAGCAAGTGAAGGACGGACGACAAAGAACTAAAAAAACCGAAAAAACTCGAAACTCAAAAAGAAAGAAATTCACGACGAAGGCAGAAACCGTACCTCGGACACGGGCATCGCCGCCACGCCCACGAAGAGCGCCTCGACCGCCGCCACCACGGCCCTCAAGGCGGGCACCAGCGCCTTCTCGACCTCCTCCCTCGCCGTCTCCTCGTTCTCTCCCAGCGACCTCAAGAAGGAAGCCCTGTCCGGGAGCAGATAGGTCGAGGCCTTGACGCCGGCCCTAAGGAACGCCGTGTGGTAGTTGGCCAAGGTCTTGCCGTAGGCCGCGCCCGCCGCGGCGCGGAGCGGGGTCGCCGGGTCCGCGGCGAGCGCCGCGAGCAGCTCGGCGGCGAACGCGAGGCCCGACGCGAGCCGGTGAAGGTTCCTCGCCGCGGAGCCGCGGACGGTCACTCGCTGCGCGGCGACGTCGGCGTCGACGACGGCCTGGAGGGTCGTCAGGGTTTCCTCGACCGCGACCAGGGACAATCGCTGTTTTTGGGTTGAGGGAAGGTGGGGGAGAAGAGGTAAGGAGAAGAGGTAAGGAGAAGAGAAACCTCGGAACAGCGGAAGCGTCGAGTTTTTTGTTTTGTTTTTTCGTTTGAACAAAAGGCGTTGCCTTTTTTATCTTCTCCGTCTCCCTCCTTTTCGACAAGCTGCGAGCTCTCTTTCCTTCTTCTGCTCGCTCGAACGATCTCACCTTGGTCTCGAGCTCGTTCTTGGCAAAGTGGAAGACCGTTCCTGGGGGTGTGTGGAATGAGTAGGGGAGAGAGAGGAAAGAGAATGAGCCGATGAGACAACGCAAAGAGAAACGAAAAAAGAACCAAAACAAAGACATGCCGCTTCGCACGTCTCGTTCGACCTCTTCGAGGCTCTTCCCACTTCTGCATCTAATCCCAGCACCTCCGCAGCTCTCATACCTAGGCTGTCAAACAGAGGAAGCAGCTCCGCGGTCGCCCTGGTGAAGCCCGCGGTCGACAGAGCTCGGCCCTTGGCGGCATCGTCGGCAAGTGGAGCAAACGCCGCGGAGAGCGCAGGCAGGAGGCGCGCTGGCGGGGGCGGCATCGGCGCCGTCTGATGCATGGGGGGGAAAGAGCAGGTCAGGGGGGTTATTCAGAGGGGAGAGGAGCGATGGCTTTCTCTCTTCTTTCCTTGCGCCGGTGAAAGGGGAGAAGAAGAGGAAGAAGAAGAAAAAGGAAGAAAAAGTGAAACGAATGTCGCTGGCTCTCTCTATTTTTCATTTTTCGACCGACGGCGACGAGGAGAGAAAGAGAGGGAGAAAAAACGACTCTTCTTCTTCCTCCGCCTCCTTCGCTCTCTTTCTCTCCCTCATCTTCTCTGCGCCTCGCCCCGATGGCTCCGACGCTCCGCCGGCGGTCCAGCGGCGGCCGCGTCGCCAAGTCCTCGGTCACGGACAGCGAGACGGTGAGTAGATGGGAGGTTGATGAGAAGAAGAGATGATGATGGAGCGTTTTTTTTCTTTCGCCGCCGTCGATTGCCCTCGACCTCAACCTCGACCTTCCGTTTGTCAAACCAAAAAAAAAAAAAAAACAGGAAAACGAGCCCAAGTCGCGCCCTTCTCCTGCGCAGGTAACGATAAAGGAGAGGATTTGCCCCGTCGAGCAGGGAAAAGGTAAAGCAGAAAGACCTCTCATCTGGATTCGATCAAAATAATAATAATCATATTAAAAAAAACAGCCCGCCTCGAGGATGAAGTCCTTTGCCGTCCGAACGGGCTCCACCGTCGTGCTCGTGGGCTCCTTCGCCGCCATCGTCTACCTGGGCCACGTCCCCCTGGCGCTGATGATCCTGGGGATCCAGGCGCTGATGGTGCGGGAGCTCCTGGCGCTGGCGGCCCGGGCCCGGGCCGGGGAGCGGGCGCCGGCGGCCAACGGCGGCAGCGGCAACAGCAGCGTCGGAAGCGGAAGCAGCAGCGGAGGTAAGAACGCCGCCGCCGCCGCCGCCGCCGCCGCCGCCGCCGCCGGAAGCAGCTCCCTCCCCACCACCACGGGCCTCGGGGGCTCGGGCCTGCTCGGCGGCGTCGGCGGCGGGTGGTACTTCTTCTGCGTGGCCGCCTTCTGGATCTACCTCCGCTTCATCCACAAGCAGCTCGAGGTCGAGGTCGGCGAGGCCGCGGCGACGGCCGCGCTCGAGGAGGCGGCGGCGTACCGGCTCGAAGCCGCCGAAAGCTCTTCTTCTTCCTCTTCTTCGGCGCTCTTTCTCACGCCCTCCATGGCCTCCTTACTCCTGGCGACCCTCCGCGCCCGCTCGGCGAGCCTCGCCGCCTGGCTCCTCCGCAGGCACACTTTCGTGGCCTTCGCCCTCTACACGCTCGGATGGGTCTCGTTCGTGCTGAGGCTCGAGCGCGGGTGCTACCTCTACCAGTTCCGGCAGTACGCGTGGACGCACCTGATCCTGCTGCTGGTCTTCGTTCCCAGCTCCTTTTTTGTGTCCAACATCTTCGACGGGATCGTGTGGTTTTTGCTGCCTGCGTCGCTGGTGGTGAGGAGGAGTTTTTTAAAACTTTTTTCACACTTTTTTCCCAACGAAAGAAGCAGAAAAAAAAACTCATTCTCTTCTCTTCCTCCCTCTCTCTCTCCCTCCTTCTCTCTCATAAATGCAGGTCATCAACGATATCGCTGCCTACGTCGCGGGCTTCTTCTTCGGCAAGACCCCGCTGATCAAGCTCAGCCCGAAAAAGACCTGGGAGGGCTTCGCGGGCGGGGCCGTCGGAACCGTTTTAGCGTCTTGGTTCCTGGCGGATGCGATGTCCCGCTCCTCCTGGCTCACCTGCCCTCGCACGGACCTGTCGATGGGAGCGCTCAAGTGCGACCCGGGCCCCACCTACGCGCGGACGACCTTCCGAGTCTCTGAATTACTTTTACCAGAGGGGGCCGAGAGGGGGGTCTTCGGCTCGGCCTTACAGCGCCTCGCCACCAACTCCTTCGGGAGCTTCACCTTCGTCGCCAGGCCCATGCAGCTCCACGCCGTCGCCCTGGCTGCCTTCGCCTCCCTGGTCGCCCCCTTTGGCGGCTTCTTCGCCTCGGGGCTGAAACGTTCTTTAAAAGTCAAGGATTTCGGGCACTCGATCCCGGGGCACGGCGGCATGACAGACAGGATGGACTGCCAGGTCGTCATGGCCGTTTTCTCTTATCTTTATTACCACGCCTGCGTGTCCGCCGAGGACGATTTCGGTAGTGGAAGCAGCAGTGGGAGGAATAAGAAGGCGGCGAGCGCCGCGGCGCTAGCGGCAGCCGCGGCGGCGCTGCCCGCGGTTGAGAGGCTCCGGCTCGCCGCGCTGTTGGTCGCCGGGGTCGCTTCGGGAAACACTTCCGCGACGGGCGGTGCTTCGCCGCTTTCCGGGATCGCGTCGGTGCTGGAGGCGGCCGCGGCAGAAGAAGCGGCCTCGGGGGCGGTGGTCACGGCGGCGTGAGTATTAGAAGAAAAGTATAATGAAAAAAAATCGAGGGTCGAAAAAAACAAAGTCTTTGCTCAGAAGCGATCGAGACGTCGTTTCTCTTTCTTTTTCCTCTTCTTCTTCATCTTCTCTTCTCTCTCTTTCTCTCACTCCATAATGGCCGCTCCCTCCACATCGCCGGCCCTGCTCTACCGTCAGACGGCCCTGGGCGACGCGCTGGTCGAGAGCCTCGACGCGCTGATCACCGCGGGCAAGATCGCGCCGGACCTGGCGCTGAAAGTGTTGGCAGAGGTAAGGAGAGATTGAAGGGTGTTTTTTTCCTCCACTTCCATCTTCTTCTCCCTTCTCTTTCTCGCTCGAGATGGCGTCGGGCTATTTTCAGCTTTGCGCTTGCGTGCGGAGAGAAAGGGCTCCAGCTCGGGCGACAGAGAAAAAATAACGAGAAAAACGAACGAGCGTCGAAGCAAAACAAAATCGTCGTCGAGAGAAAAAAGAAAACGCAACCTCAACCTCTTCTCTCCTCTCCTCCAAAAACCCCTCCACCAGTTCGACTCCGCCTTCCTCGCCGCCCTCTCCACCAAGGTCGCCGGCAGGGCCTCCTTCAAGGGCGGCCTCGACATCTACCGCTTCTGCGACAGCGTATGGACCTTCTTGCTCCGCGACGCGGTCGTCAAGCTGCCCGCGGGCCCGGGGGGCCGCCCGCCGGCGAGGGAGGAGATTGTGAAGAAGATCAAGATCGTCGCGGTCGACTCGAGGCTCGCAGCGACGACGACGGCGGCGGGGGCGAAGTGAGGGGGGATTTGTAGTATGCAGCTCGCTTTTTGTATCATGAGAGAGAGAGAGAGAGAGAGAGAGAGAGAGAGAGAGAGAGAGAGAGTAGAGAGAAAGAAATGAAAAATGAAGAAGAACTTGTGTGTTTTCACTTTGAAAATAAAAAAAGAAACAGAAAAAAGAAGAAAAAGTCTCTCTCGCGCGCGCTGTCTCTGTCTCCCCGATCTCTCCCTCTCTCTATAATAATAACAATCTCTCTCTATCACTCTCACGAGGTAGCAGCGACGTCTCTCGCTGCGGCCACGGCAGCAGAAGCAGGAGAAGCATTGCCGTTTCCGAAGTTTGCTCCCACTGCCGCTTCCGCTCGCGCTGCCACCGCTCCTCCTCAGCTCCCGCCGCCGCCATTTTCGCCGCCCTTCCCGCCACCGCCACTCAGGTAAGCCCGCACCAGGTGCCTCCCGCTCGGGTCCAGCATCATGTGCTTCACCAGCGCCGCGCGCACGCCCATGGGCGCCGCGACGAACGTCGCCAGCGCGAACAGCACCAGCTCCGCCGACGACAGCCTCGACGACAAAAAGCCGCGCCAGAGCCTGGCGGGAAGCGCAAAAAAGGCACCGAAGAAGGCGTCGGTGTCCGCAGGTCCCAGCTTCGCGAGGAGCTCCATGCCGAAGACGTGGAAGGCCGCGGCCCTGCGCGCGTCCGCGGGCCACAGGGCGCCCCAGAAGGCCGAAGATAGGGCCTCTGGCGCGATCCCCGAAGTCGCGAAAGGAGAAGAATTAGAAGAATCAGAAGAAGCATCTGTCGATCTTTTCTTCTTCTCCTCCTCGACTGCCTTCGCCACCGCCGCGGCCACCACGGGCGCCTCCCTCAGGCTCCTCGCCACGCTGTACCCCGTCGCCGGGTGCACCAGACCCCCCGCTGCCCCGAAGGCGGTCAGCAGCTGGTCGCCTCTCGGCAGAGGGCCGCCGACGGGGATGAAGGACCATTCTTCGTCCTCGATCGAAATCACTTTGACCCCGGCCGCATTGAGCCTCCGGTGGAGCCGTCTCTGGAGCGTAGAGAAGGGCAAAGGAGGCCTGGAGACGAGGCAGGTCTCCTCGAGGAAGACGCGGCGGCGAGTCGGAGTCGGAGAAGAGGAGGAGGTTTCGTTTTCTTCTTTCTCTCCTTCCTCTCCCGGCATCGCGTAGAGGAAGCTCGGCGCCTCCCCTCCGGTGCCCCAGAGGCCCCCGCCTCCTCCCAGCGGGTGGTTCCCGGACCGCACCTTGCTGGCGGTGCCCTCCCAGAAGCCCGTGTGGTGGCGGCGGTAGTCCATGAAGAGCATCGAGTGGGGGTCGTAGGAGGTCGAGGAGGAAGAGGAAGAAGATTTCGACGACGACGGCGGCGACGACGACAAACTCTCATTCTCGCTCCCTCTTCCGCTTCCTCCTTCGCTTCCTCCTTCGCCCCCGTACCCTTCGACCACCGCCTCGATCCCGTAGGCGGTCTGCGCCGCGACGGCCGGGGCCCCGCCCTCGTACTGCAGCAGCCTCGCCCCGGAGGCGCCGCAGGCCAGCGTGACGAGCGAGGCGGTCGCAAACCTCCCGTCGGAGAGGCGCGCGACGAGGGGCGGGGGCGAAGACGACGACGAAGAAGAGGAAGAGGTCGAACTTTCTCCCTCTCCTTCTCCTCCTTCCCTCCCTGCCGAGACCACCTCGCCCGCGGCGAACCGCACCCCGGCCCCCTGCGCCCTCCCGACCAGGATCGAGCGCAGCCTGGCGGCGTTGACCTTGCCGTACCCTCGCCGGACCACGGTCGGCTCGGCCCCGGGCCCGAAGAAGCAGCGGGCCGAGGGCCACGACTGCGCCAGCACCGAAGAACTCTCTCCTTCTCCTTCTCCTTCTCCTTCTCCTTCTTCCTTTTCCTCTTTCAAGAGCCCCATGGCCTCGAACTCGTCCACCCATACGCCGTAGGTGTTGACAAAGGGCTCGTCGCGGGCGACGATCCCGACGGAGAGCCCGCGCTCGGCGAGCTCCGCGGCCAGCGCGAGGCCGGCAGGCCCGGCGCCGACGACGAGCGCGTCGACGAGGAGAGAGGAGGTCGAAGTCGTCGCTGCTGCTGTTGCTGCTGCTGTTGCTGCTTCTCCTCCCGTTTGTTTCTCTTCTCCTCCAAACAGCTCCAGGGCAGGGAGCAGGGTCGCGAGAGGGGGCTGGTCGCCCGGGGCGGGCTTGGCGGCCTGTTTTGAAGGAAGAGAGGCAGGAGAGAGAAAAAAGAGGGTGAGGTTGAAGATGAAAAAAGAGGATGAAATTTTCTTTTCCGTGGCCACGACGTGGCTCAAGCTTCCCCCCGATTAGGCGCGCTTCCACCCCTCTGATCGAGCCCCTCTCACCACGATAAGCTACAACTCACCTGCCTCCTGACGTAGCGCGATTCGCTTCCTCCATCGCGCATGAAGGCGTCGCTGGAAGAAGGCGAGGAAGATGATGAACTTGAAGAAGGATTCGGCGGCGACGGACCGCCGGTCGACGATGATGTCGTCGTCGCCGCGGTCTCGAGCGGGGGCCGCGTGTTGACGACGACTGCCCTTGTGACGACGCTCAGGGATTGACGCGATCTCCTTCGCGGCGTGGGGGATTGGAATCGGGAGGCAGCAGTAGGAAAAGAAGAAGAGCAGCGGGAGCTGGTGGAGGCGATGGAGGCCGACGCCGACGCCGACGTTGCTGCTCGAGCGATTCGGATCTGTTGCTGCGACGAGGAGCCTGTCGCCGCTCTGGTGGAGCCTGCCGCAGAGGCAGCTGCCGACCGAGCTGCCGCGCGCATTGCGTGGAGATAGAGAGAGGGCTCAAGAGGCGGGCAAGAGAGCGCGCAAGAAGAGTCGAGTTTTTTACTAGAGCTCTTGAAGAAGAAGAAGAAAAGATAAAAAAAAAAAATGAATTTTGAGTTTTTGGAGTTTCGTCGAAGAGTTTCAGAGGGAAAAAAAACGACGTCAACTCTCTCTGCTCTCTCCACTTTCCCTCTCTTTTTTCCCTCTCTAACTCTCCGCGCGACCTACGGTAAGTTTTTCTGCTTCTTTCCTCCTTCTCTTTCTTTTGAAGAGGCCCGCTTTCGATGTCTGCTAGACGATGATGGCGCAATCGAGCCTGTTCGTCAGCTCGAAAGACTCCCAGCGCCCGACGCGGATTGTTGATCGACGTCGGATTTTCGAACGGTTGATGCCCGTCGCCCGCCGTCGTCGCTCTTCTCTTTCTCTTCCCTCTTTTTCGCCTCGAGGAGCTGACGCGATTGTCCGTCTTTGTGCACGAGAGCATGTGTCTCGATTCTATCTTGCCATTGTGCACAAGAATTGCGATCAAAAAGCCAGTGGAGAAGACGCGCGGCATCGCTTTGATTTCGATGGATGATTTCGCTCGCGCGCCCTCGCAAGCGGCGACGGCCGACGTGAAAACTTCACTCACAACCTCCTCTCTCTCTCTCTTCTCTCTCTTTCTTCCTCCTCTTCAACACAGCTCCACCACCACCACCACCTCCAACAACCATGGTCTCCAAGGAAGCCACCGCGTCCACTGCAGCCATCGCTTTCGGTAAGAAGGATTCGAATTCGACTCCTTTTTCCATTCATCGCTCCTCAGTTGAAAGCTTTTCTTCTTCTCTCCCTCTCTCTCGCTCTCTCACTCTCTTTGCTCGAAAAAAAAACTCTCAACAGCTTTCGGCGTCGCCACCGGCTGGCTGCTCAACCGCTACGCCCGCGAGAGCATCGACAAGGCGTACAAGAAGTTCAAGGCGGCGCTGTAGAGGGGAGATGGGAGTTGAATAGATGGATTGGAGGGAGGGAGAGAGGGAGAGTTGGTTGAGGAGGTCGAGAGGAAATTTTTTCTCTCTTCTCGATTCTACTTCTTCCTCTTTCCTTCTATCTCTCTCTCTTTTCTCTCTCTTTTCCCTCGATCCATCCGAATCCAACAGGGCCTCTTAGATCGTTCTCCTTGTCATAGTTTTTAGTTTTCTCCTTCCTTTTTTTTCGATTCTTGAGGTGGGGGGTTAGAGAAGGAATGGAGAGAGAGAGGGAGGCGAGAGGCGGCGGCAAGCAAAAAAAAATCTTTTGCTTTGTTTCCTTCTCCTTCGCAACTTCTCAACCTCTTTTTCTCCGCTCCGCGTTCCCCTTCCTCCTCCCCCCTCCCCCCCCCCCCCCCCCCCCCCCCCCCCCCCCCCCCCCCCCCCCCCCCCCCCCCCCCCCCCCCCCCCCCCCCTTCCTTCTTCTTCTTCCCCCTTCTCTTCCCGGCCTCCCCGCTGTTCTCT
>Ga0114918_10005386_pt1 | contig 10994 bp, 27 predicted proteins | sample LantaG_FD_87015 | JGI IMG/M metagenome (GOLD analysis project Ga0114918, IMG submission 87015) | Deep subsurface microbial communities from Baltic Sea to uncover new lineages of life (NeLLi) - Landsort_02402 metaG | ecosystem: Environmental > Aquatic > Marine > Oceanic > Sediment | place... | reverse complement strand
ATTTCTCGTCACTCTCTCCACATGTAAGGTTAGCAGTTTTACTTCCACCTTCCTTGACACACCAACGACCATTCCGAATCTGTATCTTTCCTGCGAACACTGCCGGGACTTCCGGTCTGGAATCGACAATGTTCTTGTGACAATCAAACGTGTTGCAGGCATCACAGAACAAGATAACCCCATCAGCGAAACGGACATACTTGAACAACCACGAGTTGTATTCATTACTCTCAAGCCATTCAGCCGGATTAGCAAATACTCTTTTCATTATTTCACTCCTCTTACAGAGAATGGGATTCCTCTGCTGACAAGTAAGCTATATCACTAGCCCACCCATCAGCCTCCTCATTCCCTTCCATCCCTAACTCCTCAAGACGGCGTATAAGGATTGGAATATCTTTTGCCCCGAAATACATAACAAGTCGAGGTTGACCGCTGACCATTTTCTCCTCAAAAGTTGATTCCGTAAATCCTTCAAGGTGAGAGTCAATTCCTTGTTCAATTACACTTTTGAATAAATCGTAATCGGAAGTAAAAGTAGGTACGGCGATTTTAAACGGTTCATCATGATTCATAACTTAATCCCTATCCATGTAAATTGCAATTAATCCTATTGCCTGAATAACATTTGAGCCAATCCCCATCTTATAGAAAGCTACGGATCCCGTCATTATACCGGAACAATAAGCAATCAATGCTCCAAATAACCCTATAATTGTCATAATCAGTCCTAATGTCGATATTCTCATAATATTTCTCCTATCGTTTAATACACCCTATCACATTCAGTGGGAATGTCAAGATTTATTTACGATAAAAATTGAAAAATAAATCTATGGCAATCGTTACAAAAATCCAATTCCAACTAAACTGAGGTACGAGAATATTAAACAGTATGAAGACAGGTGTAAGCCTGAAACATATACTTTTTGTCATGACTACTCCTTTGTAAGTATTTCGTTTCTATATATGTAACGTATCACATTCAGTGGGTAAGTCAAGACTTTTTTAACAGTGATTTTATTAATCAGGAGTGCCGTTTTTGTTCTGAAGACCGTCCGGGTTGAGGCTCATGGATCTAGAAATATGAGCAGCAAAAAGCCCCCGACAGATGTTGGTCCGTCAGGGGCTTTTTATTTCACTCCTGTTTAATCGATGTAATTCCCATGCTTTGTTTTGTCTTTAGGCTGAGAGCATCGATGATTCCAGTTACTTATTGCTTCTTCCTCCGTAATGCAGGGAGGATAGCTAACCCATTCTCCGCAGTTATCAGAACATCCAACTAATCCGTAATAAGCTCCTTCGGGGGGTATGATTTCCCCTTTTGCTCCGCATCTGCAATCTTGTATTTCCATAATTGACTTTCTATCGTATGGGTTTGATGGGTATTCTATGCCATTGTGAAATAGCGCATCCATATACCATGTACCAATAATGGACAGCAGCTTTCATATCAAGACGGGGTAACTGGAAGAAACCTTTTCGAGCCAGCCGTCCCTTGATAGAAATCTTTTCGTCTAGGGTTAGTTTTCTCATTATTTACTCCTCTTTGTGATTTGATACTACATTATCACAATAGGATTAGAAGTCAAGTCTTTTTACAATAAATATTTCTATGTTCGCTTGCCCCCCCAAAGAGGGATTCATTTCCAGTGCTGATAGCAAACGCTTCTCTGCCTCCATAGAATTCGCACCTTGAACAACTCAATGACCCAACTTTTATGTCCGGGAAATGTTTACAAGGAGTATGACAGCAAGAATCTCCGAATGAAGCCAAGATAGGTTCACCCTCAACGGGCTCCTGTTCTAGGCAATATACAATCTTTTGTCCCTTGGTATATTTTTTAGTTTTCACGGGCATCTTTCTAGTGTTACCCCTGCAAAGTAATTGCATAGAGAGGCTTTGAAGTTTACATCTTTGGAGGGACTTGATGCAAGCCATACACCTATTGACTCCTCCATCACTCCTTTACTGCAATCCCAAGTTCCTGAATCAATTCCAAGAGAAATGCAAACCTTTTTCGTTTTTTCTTTTAGTTCAGGAAGTTCAGGAAGTTGGTTTGCAGGTTCGAATCTGAGAGTATAACCACTACGATCCCCAAGACGGAAAGCTATATCAGCAACATGACCGTCATACGTCCCGAGGTTTTTGGTTGTGCGTCCTTCACAGTCTCCTTCTGTAGTAACTTTCCATCGTCCTATTGGTGATTTAGGCCAAGAGGCAGAAAGAGGTCGGGGTTTTGCTTTTTCAGGCTCTTGTTTGCGTCTTGCAAGTTCATTTTCAAGTTCTTTAATACTGAAATCTTTAACACTTGTCATTTTATATTCCTCTCATTTGATGTAGACATAGTATCACACTTGCATTGAAAGTCAAGTCTTTTTTATAGAAAATCCCATATCATGCAACTTATTAACTAGCTCCACGGTTAATGAAGTCCTAGTGGTTGATTCGAGCCATTTATAAACAGCCGTCTTCTCACACTCCTCTTTGGTGTCATTATCTTTACCACACTTATGAATGGCATCGTAGACTGCTTGATATTCTTCTGAGTTTTCACCACCAAACATTTCACTCCTCCTTACTTCAGCATCTTGCCGTTAATTCCGACAAGGTACACTCCCTTTTTACATTTGACATAAGCAAGCATTTTAGATGGGGTCTTTGTTCCATCCTTCTCGACATTTTCCCCATACTGTACGGGATGCTTATGGTTACACCTTGGGCAGTTATATTCTTCTGGTATATCGGGATTGTTATCAAGTTCTCCGTGTCCTACAGCTATAAATGGTATTGTCATTTTACTTCTCCTTAAAGTCTTCGGGGGTTGTCCCATTAATGCAATGCTCAAAATTACTCAAATGATCAAGCAAGCATAATTTTTGAGATGTTTCTGCTGTATCTCCCTTATATGGCATACTCTTATTAACAAAGTTATAAAGCTCCTCATACATATATTGAGCCTTCGCTTTGAAATGCTTGCATTCAGCCATTGCTTCTGTTTTGTCTTTAGCCATTACTCCTCCATTCCAAACGCTCTGTTTTTCTGTTTATTGTAATCAAAGGCATAATCTAGCCATTGAGTATACAACTCGTTCCACTCCTCAGATTTACGAGGAGGTACTTCATGCCCGTTTTCTTTCATCCAAGCTTCGGCATGGTCGGCTAATGTTAGGTCTTGGTTGTCCATCTATCCCTCCTTTGATACATGTACCCTATCACATTCAGTTAGTAAGTCAAGGATTAAATGTTAGTTGAGATTCAAAAACGTCATAAACATCATCGTCTTGATCTCTGACTTGAAACCAATACTGATTTTTGATTCCAATGATTGTACCTTGAAATTCATGAAAGGAGTCATCTTTATTTGGGATAACATCTACGGTCAACCCGATTAAATCATTTGGTGTTTTAATGTTGGTCATATCCATTACTCCTCCTCGTTTGTCTTCATTACTTGTTCGTTTCATGTACACCCCCTTAATTTGATATATACATTATCACATTAAGGGTGTAAGTCAATAACTTTTATCATATTAAGTTCGACTAACAGGAGTGACGAAAATAACGGAGGATGTATCATCACGCGGAGATCACGCGATCATCACGCGATCATCACGAAATCATCACGCGGAGATCACGCGGAGATCACGCGATCTCCTCCACCTCAAATTCGTTAATTTTTACGACACTCCTGTTATGAATATCTAAAAACCTTAATGTTTTGATGTTTTATCTCCAAGAGGAGTGGCGTTTTTCGTCCTGAAGACTCCCCGGCGTGCGACGGGTTGGGATCCTTTGGACGTCATATATGATCATAAAAATACCCCCCAAAGGAATATGCTTCCTTTGAGGGGTATGGGAGGAGGGACTATTGAACCATGATTAACTAACGGTAAATGGGTCTATCACTCAGTTTCCAGTATCTTAGTGTCTTGAATCATTGGGTGAGAGAAATCATAGTCCATCTCACTTACAATGTCCTGTACTTCTTGCTCGTCTGCGTCACACTCCAGATAAAGAGCGACTTTTAAATAGATAATGCCTTTACTCATAATGAAAACCTTTCATAGCTTCGGATTGGAGTATGTTCTTGAAACGACTCTCGAAATTTGAGTTCAATGCCTTTTTTCTTGAGGGCATCAATGAACAAAGAAGCATCGCAATCTTCTTCCAGATATGCCGTCTTACCTTTTTTGTAGGAGCAGGATGATACTTTGTCCATTATTTCGAGTTCAATCAGCTCGGATATCTTAACTGCTAGCCATCCGTGTCCCGGGTCGCTATGAAAAACGTAGGTCTTAATTTCCTTCATGCTTCACTCCTATCAAGAGATGTTCTTGCCCAGTCGTTTGAGCTATCTCTGTTGCAATCTCTTCCTGACAATCGACACAAGCCCCAACGTACTCTTCATCTTCTCCTATCAGTATGCAACCGCATTGCTCGCATAACTTGTTGGGTGTTAGTTGCTTACCTTCGCTTGGATTCCCCATAATTTACCTCCTTCTAAAAATCCATTCATCCAAAAGGACGGTCTTCTAACAATATAATTTCATGTCTTGAACCACAAGAAGGACAATTAAACTCGTCACAAATTCGCCTCCCATCGTCAATATCACTATAGATAGATGCTATAGTGTATATATTCAACTGGGACATATTAATTTCCCTATGAATCGGCTCATTCATCAAAGGACAAGTTGCATCGTAAATGATTTTTACTTCTGGTATTTTCATAACCTCTCCTTAATATGTAACACATGCTATCACATTCGGTGGATAAGTCAAGCACTTATTTAGTTTTATTCCTATGTCTAGATTTGTCTGACATTGGACCACCACCATAGCATTTATCCATCCAGCGGTTTACTTCCTTAACGGCTTTACTTACATCTTCTTTTGTTTCAGAAATTTCAGAAGTTATAATTAATCGGGTGTTTATGTTGACTGATGCAACCAACTGCTTACCGTTGACTTGAAGTCTGCGAATGATAGTATATGAATTTGAGTTTCCGTAGCCAGTCTCGGCATTTGCTATCTCACTTTGAGTTAATCTTATCTGTTTCATGTATGTAACGTATCACATTCGGTGGATAAGTCAAGAATTAAATCATGATTTTATAGGTCTATAGTAATAAATTGATTAAACATTCTTTCTGGCAAGGTATTAACAAACCATATTGCATCATTGACATCTTGTTTAAATTGATTTTCAATATTCTCTTGAGTCCATCCATAGCCATTTTCTTCGTTATAGTTTTCAATAAAAAGTTTCCAGTTGATATGTCTAGAGTTAGCCCATCGGTCAAAGCAGGTTCGTGGGCAAGCTGAAAACTCATGATATCCGTCTTTTTTCTCAACCACATTGATAAGTATTTTTTCGTTTGAGAATTGAAATACTGGCTCTGACTCCCAATCCAACTTGAATCCCATTTCTATAAGCAACTCTTTGTAATCCATAGTTCCCTCCTTTAATATCTATCACCCTATCACATTCGGGGGAAAGTCAAGGATTATTTAGTCCTCAATTAATGTAACCAGTTCGCTTGCATAATGGTATACTTCGCTTAATCCTGACGAATGCCCCATATTCCAAGCAATAGCTGACAGTTTGTGACGTTTAGGGTTCTCGCTAATTCCAAGGTCTTCATACATATCGATGTAAAACTGTTCGATCAGTTCTGCTTCTTTTGTACTTCTTTCTGCCATATGATTTTTCCATTCAATAATTTCTTTTTCATATGCTTTTAATAGTCCCAAATACTTTTCAGCATCTTGAGAAGTATGACCATGTTTAAGTAATGGCTTGCGGGGCTTTGACCTATACGGGTCGGGGTTTCGGTATTTGTTAAAATCTAACATTAGTATTCCTCCATTTGTTTAGTCTATCCTTAATATTAATCAGATTCGGCGTTCGGCAGACTCACGGTGATAATAGTTCCACCGTCAATCGTAATTCGGTAAGTTTCCGCATTGTTATCTTGGGCGATTTTCTCCAGTGCCAATGCGGCGGCCATGCCGGTGATACCCTGAAATCCCACGCTGTCATGCAGTTTGGATGCCAGACATCGGACACCCCTAGCCAGAGTGGAGTCACTCCACTCGGTAAACGTCGGTGCGTCCCTCTCTTCGGGTGTCAGTGTTTCGTCAAAGTTACCCATATTGTCCATGATCTAACCCCGAGTCATTTGATTAGGTTTACAATTCATATAGTATCTCACAAGTATAATAAGTCAAGAACTTTAATCGCTTGTCGTCCAGCACTGGAAACCATTAGGTAAACGTGTCACTCCTGCCCATTCCCTCGCATAAGCCCGTACCTCTTGCTCGTTGACTTCATGGTTGAAACGAACTGGACCTAAGGCATAAACATCACCGGGAAACATCATATACCATGCTTTTGATTTCATAACTACTCCTTATTTGCCTATATAGTATCACACAGGTATATGAAGTCAAGCATTTTCTTTATGTATATTAACTTCTTCATAATCAAAGCTGAATATACACCACCCATACTTATCTGAAAGAGCATCAGCCCCATCAAATGCAGGGTCATGGTCGTCTTCGAGTTCAAATATAGTCTCAGATGGAAGGTCTGTTTCTACCCCATCTGTGTCCCATTTAATGTTTGTTGCTTTGTATTTTTTCATATTCAACCCCCCAATACGGAAGGGATATTACCTTCATTAATGACATCGTTAAATATTTCAGCATCTCCGTATTTCTTTCGGATATGCTCTCTCATTCTGTCGTCACAAGGGGACGGAATAATACTATAACTACCCCTGTTTTGTTCAGGTGTCCTAAAAAGAGTTTTCGTTTTGCATTGTTTTGCCATTTTACGAACATCCCTTTGCAACTCGAAATAAGTCACAAGGTCTGTCACAAACCACCCTTCGTTAACCGTCAATTCTATATCCCTGTCTGTCTTGACTTTAGGAATAGTCGTTATATGTTCATCCAAGAGTTTCTGTTCCGCTTCAGCATCTACATTTCGTTCCCAAGAAATCGGGTACATCTCTCCCCCTGAAGCATCGTCAATACAAGAGCCGACTTTTTTGCCATTACGATAAAGAGTACAGTTGAAACCATACCCTTCTCGACCCTGAAATGATTTGACGTTTTTGACTGAATAATCTCCGAACTGCTCTGGCTTAACTGACATACCCATTGATTTCCTCCCTTTTCGTTTGATTTGAGACTATACTAACACACCCTTTATATAAGTCAAGAAGTTTATTAAGATAAAAATTAGACAAGAGGAGTGGGATATTATTTTTAAGACCGAGGCAGTTGGTCGGGTCTGAGGCAAGGGACTTGAGGCACAAAAAAAGCCCCCGACTTGCGCCGAGGGCTTGGGGGAGGAGTCACTCCTGTTATTCTACTTTTCTGCGTATTTTTACGTCTAATCCTTTTTGAAAATATTCACCCATGCTTAGACAGCTAACTTCCCTCCAGTGCCAATCGTCAAGTTTAGCATCGTAAATCCACTCCTCATCCCCATCTTGAATAATGTCGTTCTCGGTAAGTAAAGTGTATTGCTGATCCATTGAAATCCTCCTATTATTCTACTATGATGTTTTCTTTATCCAGCTTACAGCCATCCATCTCTAATATCATATCCTCTATTGTCTCTTTCCAATCTTCGATGACCCCATTTCGATAATGAGTAATATCTGCTTCACACTCCTCTGCGAACTCTTGGATGTTTTCGTCAGGAATCTCGACTACGATAGGGAATGTCATTTTCATATTTTAATCCTCATCATCTTGATGCAACCAGCTTTTGTCACGGCGGTCGTATTTCTTCTTTGGATTGATAGCCTTTGTAGGCGGTGGCATTGGCTTACGGGTGCTTTTCATAACATCGTAAGAGCTAACATGCCTGTTTGGTTTTGTCGTCCGTTTCATTTCTTTCTCCATTTGATATTGCCATAATACCAAACGCACAGTAAATGTCAAGCCGCAAGTTCAACTTTTTTTATTAAAGTTTCTTTTTTATAGTTGTCAATTCTTCCAAACTCCCGGTACCTATCTTTAAGGTTGTTGACTTCTTGAAACTTCTCAATAGCATAAACGGCTTCAAGATACTCCTCCTCTTTCCCTGCCATCTCGCAAAATTGAGCAACCTCAGAGCGACAAGTAAGAGTGTATCCAAGAGTCCTGCGAGTATTGCTTTTATCCTCATTAACAATATTCACTCCTGACCTCAAGGTTTCCAAGATAGTATCGGTAGGGACATCATCGATGATTAATTCAAAAGATATATCCCTGTTTGTAACCCTGCTACCTACAGATCCTATCTTCAATGTGCTGTATGGAAGTAAACTTTTAATATCGGGATTGTTGCTACCTTGAAATTCGGAAACGATTTTTTGTCTCCTATGGTCTAACTTTACAAAGTCAACCTTTTTCATCTTTAAGAGTCTCATAAATTCAGGTCTTAAAGATGGTATGGACATCATATTGTATGACGGGACAAGATAATCATCGTGCAATGAGATACCAATCATATGATTACCACCATTTTTACTTAATGGAATTTGGGATGGTTGCTTTAAAGCTAACTCCTCGAATGATTTTAGGATAACCTCCTCGGATTGATCCTTGGTCATTAGTTTGCCAGTTTCTACATCAAACAGGGCTATCGAATTATTTGGTATTATCCTAATCATTTTACTCTCCTCTATGTTTATTTACTATAATTACTGTCCCCATGTTTCCTAAGAGACTATCATCTTCACAGTAAATGTCAACAATAAAATGAATGAAATTAAAAATAGGGAACGGCGGTTACTAATGTCGGTGTCATCAGGGCTTTGGACACCCCGTAGACTGCCAACCTGTTACTTTTTTGGGCGGGTTTCGGGAATGATTACCCTCTACGGCCACAGGCAGGTTGCTGTTATTAACTGATACCATTTTCCCTATAAGTTATTGGTTATCAGCTCCATAGCTCGTTTAAAGTCAGGGTGCTTACTATTCCTTACTCCAAGATTACGACTAAGCCATCGCATATCATTCATACGCATAGAGGGTACATCCATATCCGTAAGAATAGATGCTAACTCTCTTATTGAGCCACAATCTTTTTCTTTTTCGTTTTTCATGGCTCTCCTTGGTTAATGGTGGCGGTGGTAGGATTCGAACCCACGTTCTTCGAGTTATCAGCTCGATGCTTTAAGTACTTTCGGTTTACGCTAGTTCGAATCTAACGCTCTCCAACCGAAGTAAAATGAGATAGCAATTCTCTAACTTCCATCAGGCATAGAGCGCTCTATGACCTGCTTTCCGTTATTGATTCACTGTCCCCCCAGCTAAGCTACACCACCATTTATTATTCAACTTTCAATACTGCTTTAATCAATGTTTAGGATAAATATATCATAACTACATTTTTTGTCAAGAACTTTCCTTCATTTTTTCTTGAAGTTCAAATATGCTTTCTATCCCCTTTGCCGATTTTTCTCCTGCAAGGTATTTTATCCTATCATAAACAGATACATACTTGTCAAGAGTTTTAACGTATTTTTCATGGTTTAGCCCACATTTATGAAGTATTAGGCTTTCAAGCATTGAATCAAAAGTAATCGGATTAAACGACGGGAGGATACGACCTCCTAACACGTGTCCTATTTTATGTTCAATATGAAGCATCGGATGAAGTTGTACTTTATCATAAACCCCATAAAAGCCGACCAGAGACCCAAAAGTGTTTTCATCCTTGTAATTATACCATAAACCTTTATGTAGTAGACTAAACCCCCTTGATGTTAGCCCCTTGATAAATTCATCACCAATCTCCTGAACCTTGTCAGTAAATTCATCATAAGAATGTCCAAGAGTTGCCATATTAGCAACTTCAAATATAGCAAGGGTAAGTCCATAAGATCTATCATTAAGCAGACACCCCGAACCCCAACCTTGAACCATAGCTAATGCCCCGTTAATTCCGTACTTATCAGCCACTCCTTTCAGCCCTGCTGCCGTAAGTTCCTTTAGAGGTTCAACGGTTTCATGCTTCCATTTTTTAGTCTTCTTTACATAACCTTTGCCTATAATAAAGATTTCCCCTTTTTTATACCCATTATCGGCATACCATTTATTTTCTTCTGGATAAAAATGCAGTTCAACAGCTTCAGTCATTGGATCCAATTGAAATGCCCTACTCATTTTCTTAATAGCCATAAAGTACCTCCATTTGATGATTGCATACTATCAAATTGAATCTATAAGTCAAGAACTTTTTACTAATGCCCACCCAAAAATTCCAATAGGTTTACCCTTATGACACTCCTTCTCGTGAGCTTCAATCTTCATGCGAGCATCAGTTACGGAAGTAGCCTCTTCATAGTAGTCCTTGCATTTAGGACACTTAGAATAAAATATTTTTTCCTTTTTCATAATTCTCTCATTTGCGTATCATACTATCACATTCAGTGGGTAAGTCAAGTACTAATCTATTAATCTATTAAACTTTTGTGTACTGTCTGCCCATCTACTTCAACCAAGGTATTTTCGATTTGCTGGACTTCATCTCCGTAAACTACATACATGGGGATATTACCAAGACGAATGCTATCTCTCATTATATGCACTCCATCTCGGAACGGGGTTGTCAAGGTCTTCCCATCATAAGGAACTCTACATCCGCTACATTTCGTTGCTCCCATCTCAACCGACACCACTCCTTCTGACGGGTTTCCTTCTTTGTCATTAGCTCGAACATCTTTCAAAGATTCTTTTCCCTCATACAGAACCATCTCATAGGTCGCAATATATCCATCGGATTCTTTTGTCCATACGATTTGTAGTCTTGGCACTTCTAGTTTACTCATGGTTTTTCCTTTGTTTGAGAGTACATTATCACACAGTCATTTAATGTCAATCCTTAATATTCATTTACATATGTTGTGTGGCATAATTTACCAAGTAATCACTTAACCATGAGTTAGGAAAATCCCCACACATATTGAGCCTTAGTATTGCAAGT
>Ga0114918_10005383_pt1 | contig 10996 bp, 5 predicted proteins | sample LantaG_FD_87015 | JGI IMG/M metagenome (GOLD analysis project Ga0114918, IMG submission 87015) | Deep subsurface microbial communities from Baltic Sea to uncover new lineages of life (NeLLi) - Landsort_02402 metaG | ecosystem: Environmental > Aquatic > Marine > Oceanic > Sediment | place: Baltic... | reverse complement strand
GATAATGTTCCACCAATATTACCCCAAAGAGCAGCAACATCTTCATTACCTATTTTTATCCAACCCGTTGCAGATTTAACTGCTAAATCACCAACTTGCCAATCAGTAATCCCATCCAAGTCAGTCGTACCACTTACTGATACTCTCCAAGCATAACCAGTTGTTATACTACCCCCAGTTAAATCAGGAGTGTTTGTAGTAGCATTCCAATCACCCTGTAGAACTATTGTTGCTGCAATAGCTGCATCAATAGCATCCCTAACACCCTTTTCACTTGTAACAAAACCATCGGTTGCGACACCATCAATTCTTACATCATTCCTAAGTATTTTTCCACCACTTATAACATTTCCAGTTGCATCAAATATGGCAAGATTATTTGTTACACCAGTTAATTTATCAATTTTATTATTAAGTTCTGTTGCAGTAGTACCAGTATATCCACTAAATGTTTCATTGGTTAAATATTGACTATGTTCATGATCTTCTTCAAAATCTTGTAATGTAGTACCGCTTAACCATGATGGTTTATCAGAAACATCAACCCAAGCAATAGTTGTACCACTTGGCACTGTTGAATAAACAGTTATTTCATTACCATTTTCAAAAATTTGTGTATCACCACTACCAACAAAAGTATATGTTGTAAGACCAGTTAATTCTGGAATAGTATAACCACCATCCTGTAAATTACCATTACTAGTAAATGTTGGAATATTACCTGTTGCACCAGTAAGTTTATCAATCTTAGTTTCAGTTAAACCAGTAACTTCACCATAATTTATATTATCTTGTGGTGTAGGTGGTGATGCAATACTTTCCTCATACAGAATTATTTTTTCATCAGTATTTGGTATAACAGTTACACCAGATACTTGCCACAAGTATAATGGTTGTATCTCAGGAAATACAAAAACTTCATTAGATAATGATGATTCTCCAACATTTGGATTATCAGTTACACTTGTTCTAAGTATTGTACCTGACCAAGTAGTGCCTGTGCTATAAATTAAAAATCTTGCCATTTTTTTATTTTTTTATATTATTATTTTCTTTATTTTTAACCACGATGTATTTCCGATTGTTTTTGATTCACCAGAAACACCTATTCTAAATGCAATTAATTCCACATAATCACCAACACTTAATGAAACAAGATATTGTGACATAATATTAGTGCTTGTGTGATTCATATTATCTAAATTAAATGCTGAAGAACTCAATGGTGTTATATCAAGATTATTATTTTTTCTAATAACTGTCCCAATGTTCTTAGGACTACCAGTATTATTTTTTGCACTTAATGAATATGAAATTTCATAAACACCACTCGCTTCTATATAAATACGACTACCACCACTAAAATTGAGACTAGTACCTGAATATACTTCAGTAGTCCAAATAATTGATGTTGGTATTATTGTATTAACATTAGTATTACCAGTAGTATCGAGTAATTGTAATGTTGAACTACTTTCAGTTGCACTAACGATATTATTATTTATTAATATTCCTGTTCCACCACTTAATTTATCAGTTAGATTATTATATGAATGTGTGTGTCCTGTTTGAAAACCATCAAGTGTTGTTGCACTTAACCATTGTGGTTTACCAGTAATATCATTCCATGTTGCTGTACTACCAGTTGATGGTGTTGAATAAATGGTTATTAGATTACCATTCTCAAACACTTGTGTACTACCACTACCTTGAAATGTTTTTGTTGCACCACTAAGATCATCAATATCTGATTGAAGACCAGTTAAAGTATTATTTAAATCGGTTTGATTTGATAATGTACCAGTAATATCACCCCAAGATACTGTTGCACCTGTTGATGGTGTTGAATAAATAGTTATTAGATTACCATTCTCAAACACTTGTGTACTACCACTACCTTGAAATGTTTTTGTTATACCACTTATTTCATTCTGAACATATTCTTTATCAGCAATTGTTTTTCTAATTGTAGAACCAGTACCACCAGTTACAGTAAAATATAAATTTTCACCATCAAATTCAATAGCACCTAGTTCTGGTGTGTTTAATAAATCACCAGTATTAAATTTTAATGGTGCTAGTGTTGTAGTACCTGCTTTAAGATGAAGAAATGCAGTTGGTTTCATACCACCAACTGATACCCTACCAATACTATCAACATAGAAATTTGGATTGTGGTCAAATTTTGCTGTATATGTTGCTAATCTTATTCCACCATCACGAGAAATATTTGTTGCAATAGGTAGTTGTGTTGGGTTGGTTGTACTTCTAATCCTCAACCAATATAAATTATAATTATCTCCACTTAAATCAGGAAGATTAGCAGTAGTCCAACCTGTAGGGTTTGACCATTCAACTAAACCTGATTCTGTTAAATTATTTGTATTGTCAATATATTTTAGATTTCCAGTTGAAATGTCTGTCCATGATGTACCGTCCCAATATTCTACAATAAGAGTAACACCTACACCGTTTGTTGTTAAATCAAAATTTAATGAATCAAATATTGCATTTCCACCAAAATATGTTGCTGCAACTGTTGTTCCTGTTTTAAATAATACTATATCAGTATCAACATCAGATGAATTAATTTTAAATGTTATATCAGTATATGATATTGGGTTTGCAGAATAATTCTCTGTCTGTCTTGCTTCCACAAAACCATGAGGATATACCACAAACGTACCTTGAGGTGATTGTGGAAAACTAGAAAATCCCCAAGTATCACCTGTTGTATGACCAGTTGGGTTATCAAAATTAACTTTTACACCATTTTCAAGTTCATATTCTCCCTCAGAAACTAAAACTGAGGTTGACCAAGGATTAAAATTTTCACCATTATCATAAGAACTTCTCCAAATAAAACTATCACTAAAATCACTATCTGGGTCATTTTTTATCCATAATGTAGCTTTATTACCCTCTGGTTTATATAGTGTGTTTCCAAAAACACCCACATATGGAGCATATGTATCTTCATTAGCATTTGTTGTTAATGAATCACCACTTACTTCATACTTACCACCACTTCCAGTCGATGCTATTGTATAAGTTTTACCAATATTTGTTATAGGATTATATTCCCACATACCCGCACTTGTACCAGCATATATAATATTGTTACGAATTGTTAAATCATAAACAATAATATGTGGTAATGGGTCACCAATTACTTGATGTGTTCCACCTGTTGTTGTTGTTGTTGGGTTATATAATTTACCAATATTATTTAACTCATCATAGAACCATAATCCACCACCCCAATAACCAATAACGAATATTGAATTTCCTGATAAATCAACAAACCACGAACAATTCTCGGCATCATTATTTGGTGCAGGGTCACCAATTACTTGATATTTACCACCTGTATTAGTATTAGTATTATTTAATAATTTTCCAGTTTCTGTTGGTATATCATATAACCAACCATGTTTTGGAGTTAAACTTGTTGTTCCAATTTTAGTTTTATCTGGATTTAATTGTGTTTGATTTGATGTTAAATATGGATAAGTATCACCACTACTACTAAGTGTAAATGTATTTAAATCATATGACTCATTTAAATTTACATATTTTACCATCCCTTCCCCAATACCTGCACAATAAAGTATATTTGTGTTTGAATTTATATAAATTTCTCTCCAACTACCAATACCAATAATATTAGCAAATTTATGTCCAGTATTTGTATTATAATCATATTCCCAAATCCAATTCAATCCCCCAATATATAATTTATTCGTTCTACTATTATATGTTACTGTATTAAATGTTGATGATGGAATAGGGTCACCATTAACTGCATGTGTTCCACCTGATGCTGTTGTAGTATCGGTTAAAAGTAATCCAGTGTTTGTTGTGATATTATATTCATATACTATACTAGAATTAAAAACTATCCATATTTTTTGTTCAGTAAGTGATTCATGTTGTTCTATTGATTTTATTTGACCATATGTTGCATAATCAGGTAATGGGTCACCATTTACTTGATATGTCCCACCTGATGCAGTATTAATATCATTTAATAACTTAGCTACTGTTGTTAATGCAATAGCAGTATCATCAATCTTTACTTGAAATACGCTAATGAAATCCTTATTATATGCACCAGTTATTCTAATATCATCAAGACCATTCCCAACAATTTGATTTGCTTGGTAATTTGGAACATTACTTGGACTATTTACACCTATTCTACCTGTATCGCTTACGACAATTGGTGCTGAATCAGTTTTTTGATTATGTAAATACCAAAATTTCCCATCTTCATCACGATATGTTTTTGCAACCCAATTAATTACACCATTTTCTGCCCATCCAATATTTTTATCTGCCCCTGCGACACCATCAAGTATAATACCATTCTGTTGAAAACTTAGTTGATCAAAATTACTAATATCTGTACCAAAAATATGGATTTTATTTCGTGGTGTATCAATACCAAAACCAGTTAAACCTGAAAAAGTATCAACATTAATAATATTATTACCTAAAATATCTTGAACTTGAATTGCTGTTGCGCTATCGACACCAACTGGTTTAATTTTTGTTGTTTTAAGACCACCACTCAATGTTGTTTCAATTGTTGTAATTGCACCATTTTCAGTGATCTCTTGTAGTGTTGTACCACCAGTATTACTAATAGTGTTACCACTAATTAAAATACCTGTTCCACCACTTAATTTATTGGTTAAATTGTTATATGAATGTGTGTGTCCTGTTTGAAATTCTTGTAATGTTGTACCTGTTAACCATTGAGGTTTATTGGTTAATGTTGTCCAACTTGGTGTACTTCCACTTATTGCTAAATCTACATAACCTTTATCGACAAGTGAACGGTCATCAAAATTAGAACTATAATCACCACCATATTTTAAATTATAAAGTGATGCACCACCATTAAATATTGTGTCTTCAATTAATAAACCACCAAGTCTAGCTTGTGTACCATATTTTGTTAGACCATTAGCAACACTAGTAAATCCTGATGTTACAATAGTACCACCACTAATAAAATTACCGTTGAATAAATATTCCTTGCTTGTTAATAAATCTATCGCAAATGTTGCCATGTAAAGATGTTTTTTTATAAATACTTTTTATAAAACATTTGACTAATACATAACAAATAAAATTGAAAATAAATTTTATGAATTTATTTATATGAATAACCAATAATTCTATCATCCCAGACATGAGTATACGATTGATCACCATTAGGGAACTCAATTCTCCATATAGTACCGTCTTTCCATATTTTTTTGATTCTCCAATTAGGTTCAGTAGTGTTTCTAGTATTTTTTGAAACTCCTACATAGATTTCTTCCCCAGTCACTTCATCAATTAAAATAAATGGTTCAAGATTAGTTGATTGGACATTATAATCAGTATTGAAATCCCCCATTGTTTTATAGTTTTATTATAAATACTTGTTTTTACATTAAAATCGGAATGATTTATAAAAAATAAATCCCGCTACTATGTAGTAACAGGATTTAAATAAACTGTTCTGAATTACTAACCTACGTTACTAATTCCACCTACTGCGAAACCACCACGATTACCTTTTCCGAGAACTTCCATTTGCTGGATATTCTCCCAAGTGTCAGGTCCGCAAGGTGCAACACAATGCCAAAGATTCCCATCTTCGTGTTCTTCTGAAATAACAATATCTCCTACTTCATAGGTTGCTAATTCGCTAAATTCTGGATAAACTTCTGGTATAATTGCCATAATATATAAATTTAATAATAAATACTAACATAAAATTAATAATTATGTTTATTTTCATATTTATTTGATATTAAATATCAGCAATAGTATAATTAACAATTTGACAAGTGGTATATGTAAAACTATCAGTGAAACTATCAGTCCCACTACCACCAGTACATAATGCCCATGTTTCTTCTTTATTTTCTAATGCGCTTGAAAAATACGCATCCATATTATCAAAACTCACACAATATGTTCCTGCTGGAATATTAGTCCATGAAAATTCACAAGTTCCAGCAAAATATTGTGTAAAACATCTTGATTCAACAACAACCGATGAACCAGACAATAATTCAATAGTACCTGCTGCTCCAGTACTTGCACCAATACTACCTACCCAACAAGCACATACAGTGATATCCATTGGAACATCTGGTAATGTACACCCTGTTCCTATAGCACCATAACCAACGCTATTATTGGCACAATTTATTGCAAACGCTCTATAATATGTTGTCGTAAATGCACTTAAACTACTTGCTGAATTAGTCCAGTCTACACCCACATTTATATTACCATTATAAAGACTTGCTGATATGTTAGTACCTATAGGGTCACTATATTTTAAATTTGAACTAGTACCCACTGTGCTACATTGTGTATATAATATACCATATCTACAAATTGTTGCAGGTACTCCTGCAACAGTAATACTATTTGCATTAACACTAAAACCTGTTGATGTTAAATCAGCAACAGTACCAGTATCAACTGTTGGTGGAAATCCGAATCTATGTGAATTAATTATAAACATATCTATATTCTTATACCTTGTAGCATCATTTTTAAACCAACTCCAGCAACTACACTTCCTATTTGATCAATTTTTACAGTATATTCATCATTATCATCAAAATCTGTCCCATCAAGCACATATGGTACTGAAGCAGTCACACTAGTTTTTTCACCCAAATCTATTGAAATTTTCGTATCGAAAACTGATGTCCCATTTTTCAATAAATCGACAATAATTTTTGCTCCTGTAGGTGCAGTAGTCACATTTATTCTAATATCTTGTATTCTAAATCCGAATCGCATTCTATTTGTAAACGCATTTGTGTTTACTGTTAAGTCGCTAACTTCATCACTTAAAGCAAATTCAATTATTTCAATACCACCTGCTGCCCATTTAGCATTACCATATGCATCAGTAGTTAAAATATACCCTTCACTCTGATTACCATCAATAATATTAAACTTTTCACCAAATGAATATCCTACAGGAATATTTTGAGCTATTGACCCACTAGAATCTAATTTAATTATACCACCAGCAGTTACCCCACTATATGTATCAAAACTACCACCAACAAATATTTTACCATCGTCTTGAAGTGCAATATTAAAAACATTATTAATTACATTATTAGTAAAACCAGTTCCTGAATCCCAACCACTATCAATATTACCATCCTCTGTTAATCTAAGGATTTTATTTGCTGTAGTTCCATCATAATCAGTAAAATTACCACCAACCAATATTTTAGCATCAGGTTGAATAGCTATTGTGTAAATCCAACTATTAAAATATTCACCATATTCCCACCCAGTGTCAAGAGTTCCATTAGAATTTAATCTAAGTAATTTATCTACTTGGGTTGAACCAAATGCAGTAAAATGACCACCAACCCATATCTTACCATCAGGTCGAAGTGCAATTGAGTATACATAACCACCAGCATTTAATTGATTAGTTAAACTAAACGTACTATCAATAGTTCCATCACTATCTAATCTAATAATATAATTTGCTAATGTACCGTCATTATATTGAGTAAATTCACCACCAACTAATATTTTACCATCATCTTGAAGCACAATTGTAAAAATTTGTCCAGTAAATCCACTACCAGAATCAGTATTAAAATCAGTATCAAGAGTTCCATCAGATTCTAATCTAGTGAAATAATTTACAGTCGTTGCACTATATGTTGTAAATTCACCACCAACTAATATTTTACCGTCAGGTTGCTTCACCATTGCACGAACAAGACCATTAAAACCAGTACTACTAACACTAAATGTGTTATTAATCGTCCCATCAGAATTTAATCTAATAATATTACCAACGGGTATTGAACCACAATATTGAGAAAAACTACCAGCAGCCAATATTGTCCCACTACTTTCAACAACGCTAACATAAACACCACCATTAAGATTATTTTCAAACGATTCATCAATTTTCCCATTAGGATGTAATCTAACTAAACTACATACAGATTCACCATTATATTGATCAAAACCACCACCAACTAATAATTTACCATCACCTTGAACTGTAATTCCAAGAACATTATTTGTAAATCCCGTACCAGTCTCAAGTTTTCCAGTTACAGTAGTTAAACTAAGTGTTTCCCCTGTTAAATTAATCACACTACAAGAACTTAAACTACCACCAAGAACTACATTTGCACCACTTTTAGTAAGTCCATTTGTTCCACCAGTAATTACTCCAGTCCCTGCTACTGCCCAACTCGCATCACCACTTGCATCTGAAGTTAATACATAACCATCAACAGCACCACTTGTCATTTGGAAATTAGTGGATTTTACGTTTGTTCCACAAACTAATGGTGAACAAACTGAAGTACTTCCACAAATTGATGGTGAACAAACTGCTGTTTTTCCACAAACAGTTGTTCCTGAAAATAATGGTGTTATGACACATGTGCTTCCATAAATTACTGGTGAAGAAACTGATGAACTACCATAAATAGTTTGTGATGAAATTGAACCAAGAGCACATATACAACTTGTCACACACAATAAATGAGTTGATCTATTGAACGTCATATCTGCTTCAGAGCATATTGTGTTAGAATCAATATAAGTGCCAATACCGTTAGCTGTACTACCTGACCAAGTTATACCACCACCAGTACCACCAGTACTTGGTGCTGCCCAACTACCTAAACCATCAGCATCTGAAGTTAAAACATAACCTTCAGCAGCACCACTACACAATTTTAAATTATTACCAGCAGCAATTAATGGCGAATAAACACCAAGTGTTGCAGAAACAGCATACCCTTCAATACCAAGTGTACCACAAATATATTGTGAACGAACTAAGGATATCCCACATATAGTGCCTGTTGTACATAATAAAGAACCATCAAAAGTTAAATTAGGTTCTGAACAAATTGTATTTGAGTTAACATAACTACCAATACCATTACCTGTACTACCTGACCAAGTTATACCACTAGTACCACCGCTAGTGCTACCGCTACTTTCTTTCCAACTTGCATTACCACTAGCATCCGAAGTTAAAACATAACCATCGGTTGCTCCACTTGTCATTTGGAAATTGGTTGATTTTATATTTGTTCCACAAATTAATGGTGAACAAACTGCTGAACTACTACAAACCAATGTACCAGCACAAATTAACGGTGAACAAACTTCTATTGTTCCACGGACTAATCCAGTACACACTGCTGTTGTAGCACATAAATTATCTTTCACACACAACAAATTACCATCAACAAATGTTAAATTAGGGTGTGTTTTAATTTCATCGGAACTACCATAAATAGCAACACCATTAACATTAGTAGTGCCAGACCAAACAATACCACTAGTATAACCACTGCGCCAACTAGTATAACCACTCGCATCAGATGTTAAAAAATATCCATCTGCCTCAGTACCATCTTTAATTCTTAAACCTTGTCCAAACGTATATTCATATAACGTACCACTATCAATAGTTCCATCTGAATTTAAGTTAATAATACCCTTTGCTGTCTCCCCATCATATGTAGTAAATCTACCAGTAATTAATATTTTATTATTAGTTTGAACTGTGATTGACTGAACAAAGGAATTAAATCCAGTACCAGAATTAAATCCAGTATCGAGAGTTCCATTTGAAAGTAATCTTGCAATACGAACTGCCGTATCCCCATCATATGTATCAAAAAAACCACCTGCCAATATTTTACCATCAGATTGAACAGTAATTTTATCAACATATCCATTATCTGATTGTTTAACAAAACCAGTACCAGAATTAAATGAACTATCAATTGTCCCATCAGCTTCTAATCTAATAATTTCACTTGCTGTTTCACTACTATATGCTGTAAAATAACCACCAACTAATATTTTATTATCAGATTGAACTGTAATGTTTCTAACAACACCATTAAATCCATAACTTGAATCAAAAGTGGTATCAAGATCACCATTTGAAAGTATTCTAACAATTCGTTGTCTTGTTATACCATCATATGTAATAAAATCACCACCAGCTAATATCTTACCATCATCTTGAATTGCAATTGAATAGACACTACCACCAGCAGGAAAATATGATGTAAATCCTGTGTCACGTGTTCCATTTGCTTCTAATTTAACTAACTTATTTCCTGTTACACCTTTATAATCATTAAAATCACCAGCAGCAAATATTTTATTATCTGATTGAACAGCAAGAGAATGAACAGTATTATCAAATCCAGTACCAGAATTAAATCCAGTATCGAGAGTTCCATTTGAAAGTAATCTTGCAATACGATTTGCCGTATCTCCATCATATTCAGTAAAAGCACCAACAGCAATTATTTTACCATCAGTTTGAAGTGCAAGAGAATTAACCGCCCAATCAAAACCAGTACCTGAATTAGTTAAAAATATATTATCAATTGTTCCCAATAAATCTAATTTAACTATACCACCAGCACTATCCCCATCATATGAGACAAAACCACCACCAACTAATATACTGTTATTCTGAACCACGAGACTAGGTATTGAGGCATATAAATTTAAAAAACCTGTACCCGAATCAAACGGTGGTAATGAATCAGTTAAACTAAAAGTATTTCCAGTTAAATTAATTATACTATTTCCAGTTAAACTACCACCAAGAACAATATTATTTCCAGTTGTACTAAGACCATTTGATACACTAACAGTAGTACCAGTATTTGGTGCTGTCCAACTAGTGTTGCCACTAGCATCTGAAATTAATACATAACCATCACTTGCCCCATTTAATATTAAAAGTGTTCCACCACTTAATACCGAAAGAGTTCCATTTATTTCAGTACAACCAGACAAATTTATAATATCATCTGAACATTGTTCAAATTGTCTATCACTAAAATTTGATTTAGTATCTATTCCCATAATAATTTATTTTATTTTTCTTATAATATACATCAAACGCATGTCGATGTAGTTTTATAAATAAATACTTTAAATT
>Ga0114918_10005382_pt1 | contig 10996 bp, 16 predicted proteins | sample LantaG_FD_87015 | JGI IMG/M metagenome (GOLD analysis project Ga0114918, IMG submission 87015) | Deep subsurface microbial communities from Baltic Sea to uncover new lineages of life (NeLLi) - Landsort_02402 metaG | ecosystem: Environmental > Aquatic > Marine > Oceanic > Sediment | place... | reverse complement strand
TTCATTGTAATAGTGGATTATATGGGTCCAATCCACTATTACAATGAATAAAAAATAATTATATGATAAAACCCCTTGAATATCAACAAGGGGTTTTTCATTTTAATATATAATTAAAATAAACTTTTGTTAATGATATTACTATCTAATTATGACGAATATATTGTTGAACTTAAATTAATAGAAGCTTTGAGAAATTTTCCACTATTTTTATCGAAAAGGTTAAGGGATATGTTATCTGAAATTGACCATAATATTGCTAGAGATTTATTATCTAAACATTCAGATTTAGATACAAGGGTTAAACAAACATTTATTGATATCCATGAAAATAAAGCTGATGCTATATCTTTCATTCAATCAAATAAAGCAGCACAATTATTAGGTTTGGAAATTGATAACGATGATGAATTATTAGACGTATTAGCTATATCAGATATTGATTTAGAAAAATTACAAGACGGGAGTGTTGTCTATAATCAATATAGAGGTGAAACTCGTTGGGGAAGATTTATTAATAGTTCTTTTCCAAGTAAATATGTTATAAATAAAGGTGGTGGACAAAACAAAGAAGATATTGAATCATTTGTGAATCTATATAAAGCACTTTATAATAGAGTAGAAAATTTTAAAACATTAGATATTGTAAGTGGTGATGATATTGCTAAATGGTATCATTGTGATAGATATGCTAATACTACAGGAACATTATCTGAATCTTGTATGAAAAATGTTGATGCTAATTTTTTTAAACTTTATACTTCTAACCCAGATGTGGTTAATATGATAATAATGTATGCTAATAAATCTAAAACAAAAATTAAAGCTAGAGCTTTGTTATGGAAATTATCTACACCAACTGGTGATAGAAAGTTTATGGATAGGATTTATACAAATGATTATTCTGATGAACAAACATTTATTGATTTTGCTAAAAAAAATAATTGGATATATAAATCTAGACAAAGTATGGGTAGTGAAATTGAAACAGTTGATCCTGAAAATTTAGATGATGTTAGACAAAGAACATTAATGGCTGAAGTAAAACCAATAGATTATAATCGTTATCCTTATATGGATACATTGACTTATTATAATACCCATACGGGTAAAATATCTTGTAAAAAACGATATAACGCAGAATATGATTTAACTGATACTAGTGGGGGTTTTTATGAATTAGATAGTTATAATTATGAACCTGAATATATAACTAGTCGTTATCATAACGATGAAATTGATAAAAATGAAGCTATATATTGTATATTTGGTGATGATTGGGTAGAAGAAGATGTCGCTATACGAGTTTATAATAGTAGTGAATGGGGTTCAGATGAAAATTATGCTGTACCTGGAAATCCTGAAGTAGTACAATCTAAATTTGAAAAACCTAATGGTCACATATATAATAGACATTTCCCTAAAAATAAATGTATTTGGTCAGACCATCTTAATACATGGTTATTTAATATGGGTTCTACATCAGGTGCTAAGAAAGTATGGACTGATATCGAAAGGTCAAATTTTATAATCGAACATACGAAACGAAATAATATGTTTAAAGAAATTAATGGTGAATATTGGAGTGTGAATATGCTTAATAATGGTGAATTTGTAGTTGCACCAGAACCTAAACCGACAAGACCTGTCGGTAAACCTACCCAGGGGTGGCATCGTAAGTTAGAATTTGTTGATGAAGCTGGTAATATTTTCAGTAAAGGTAAATTTCTAAAAAAACAATAATTATTTATAAACAAAATAGAAACCTTCAACTATAATTAGTTGAAGGTTTTTTTATGAAAAATTTTATAGAATATATTGACAATGGTGATAATTATGAACCACCTGAAAGGCATGATGAAGGTCAAGTGTTAGACATTCGTTTATATTGTTTTACTGGTAATGGTGGTTGTAATACTTATATTAAAGGTAAAGAAGGTTACAATGGTAGTTTTGTTGCTGAAACAGGTCAATATGCCGATTTAAGAAATCAAAGTTTTGTTTGTCAAAAACATATCAAAGAAAAAATAATTCGTAAAAGGATACAAAAAATCAATAAAATAATAAATAAAATTTAATTTGAATTTTATATATAAGTAAAGTATGTGTTATACGGATATGATAAAAGAAATAATGGATGGTGAAAAAGCTAGATTACCACATTGGGGTAATGATAAATATCTATGTGTTATTAGAAATTGGAAAACTTCTTATACAGATAAAACACATGTTCCTTTTATAGCTATCGTAGATGGTTCTAAGATTGGACCAGCAATATTACATAATTGTGATATGTTTAAAACAGATTGGGAAATAGTTTAAGCTGTTATTTTTATTTTGATTTTTTGAAGTCGTTTAGCTCGTTTAGCTTCTTTGGAATTATCCCATCGTAAAATTAAGTTATTTATCAAAACAGAATCTTCTAAATGTTTCTGTGTTTCTAAACCAGTATAAACATAACATAACCCATCGAAATTATTTATTTTATTAATAATGGGATCTAAATAAACACGACTACCATTAAAATTTTCTTGCCAAAAGAATCCAGTTTTTTTTTCAACTAAAATAAATGAATGTCTTAATGCGCCACTCATTAATAAAAACCTTAATATGACATTACCACCTTTTTTATTCATGACTTATAATTTTTTGTAATCTATTAATTTTCATTTTTCTTTCAAAAAACTTTATTTCTTCGGATGTCAATAACACACCATTTTTAGCATATATTTCTATACCAGAATGACCAGGTTTATAATAACAATATGTTTTATACGAATGATAATATCCATTTTTAAGAAACATATGAACACCGTTTATATTCATTATTTCAGTTATCTTAGGTTTATTTACTGAAATGATGTGATAAAAATTTTGAATTTTATTAGAATCTTTTGTTTTTGGCTTAGAATATAATTTATCATCAATGATAATCCATGAAATATATTTCATTAAAATAGTAGTTTCTATATATAATCCTTGGTTTATATAAGCTACTGACATATTTTTAGTTGGATTAAATTTAAAATCTATATCTAAACGCATTTTCATTGTATAATTCTTTTTATTTTAAAACTAAAAAAAAGGGGTTAATATACCTTATTAACCCCTTTGCCCTTATAATACATATAGATTTAGTTATCTATTTTTAGTCATCTATTTCTGGAACGTGTTGCTGAATTGCTTCATAAAACTTCAAGAACCTTTCATCAGATAAGAAATCTTCAAGCATATCATTATCAGTATCATTGTTCTTCATATACTTATAGTCATCATCAAGTACTTTCAAGATGAACGATACTGCTTCATCTTCTGACAAAGTAAGGATGAATTTTTTCAAGTTTTCTTTCTGGTTTGGTTTCAAACCATTAAGTTCCATTCCTTTAAGTGCATTAAGAAGTTCTGATTTCTTATCACGATTTAATCCTTCAAGCATTTCTACGATTTCATCATAGCGATCAAGTAAATCTTTTACACCGAAACGTAGACTTTCATCCAGGTAACGAATAAAACGTTGATTTGCACCTGTGCCAACATAAGATGTGCCAAGTTCACGAATATCATCTGCCCATTCTCTGATACTTGATTCAATACCATAGTTTTCTACGATGTAGTCACTAAGGAAAGTCCAAGAACGGGGTGTTGCATATGCAACAGATTCCATTGAACGTCTTGAATCAAAACTGTGAAGGAAATGTTCTTCATAAGTTTTAAGGAAATTAATGATAGTTGGGTGAATACGCCCTTCTGCAAAATCTTCAATCCATTCAGGGATTGTGATTGTATGTTCAAAATGGATAAGACGATTATCAAGAGCCCTATCAAATTCTTCAACATCAGTACCATCCTTTTCACCTAAGTTACCTGAAGAAACCATCAGAACGTTATTATTGAATTTAAAATCAGTTCCAATTGCACGTTCAAGCAAAAGCTGAAGTGCAGCATTTCTTACTGCTAAAGGTGCTCTGTTCAATTCTTCAAAGTGAACAATTGATGGTTTTAGATTAGCTCGATATGCCCATTCTGGAATAGCATATGACATAACACTAATAATTTTCTTAACGGTTTCTTCACTACCGTCATCCAGGTCAATTTCGAATTCAACATCTCTACGATATGGGAACAACCCCACATCAATTTCATCTACCATTGAAAGACGAACATCGAAATATTGATATCCAAGTTTAGTAGCGATACAACGCATAATGGCTGATTTCGCAACACCTGGTTCTGCTGTAATGAATAATACACCTGATTGTGCTTTCATTACTTTGAAATATTTTTTCTGTCTTTCTGTAAGGGTGTTGAACTTTTTTTCATCCACTACCATTTTGATTGTACTCATAGTTAAATTGTATTAAATGGTTAATATTTTTTTAATATTCTTTTAATTTTATAAAGATAGTTATTTTTTTGGAAAAATCCAAAAAATTATACAATATCTTCATTATATTCTTCAAGAAGATTTTCAGCGATAGCTTTAACTTTATCATTATTGAATATGATTTCATATGATGCAGGAATACTATCATCTGTCATAGTTGCTAAATCAATTTTATCAATCACATCAACGACAGCGTTTTTTAAATCTTCTTCGTTAAGTTCTAACAATGATGTAAGAAAATCATTTGCACTTTCTTCGTCCATTGTACTAAAATCTAAATTTTCAATTTCTTCTTTCATGGTTTTAATTTTTATTTTTATTTTTTAATTTATTAGTTACTATGTAGTGAATTTTCTAAATCAATTTTAATCACTTTAACAATTCCTTTTGGATCTTCTATATTAGGTTTCTTATTTGTTGTAAGAATTAAAGATTTACCTTTAATATTAGTAAAATTAAGTGTATCTGTATAACCATCAGTTAAAATAAGATTATTAAATGTTGAAATCCTATTTTCAATAAGAACTACATAATCAATTGCTGGTTGTAACACTGTACCACCCATACCTTTGATTACAACTTTCTGTAAATCCCTTTTATTTTTAATATCTTTTACTTCTTTAACTGTTGTATCAATTTGAATTAAATTGATGTGAATATCATTTTGGAAAATATAACTCAATACCTTTTCGAAATCACCACACATAGAACCAGATGTATCAAGTATAACATTAATAACATTCTTGAACTTCTTTTTTCCTTTGATTCCTTCAATGCCCCTTCTATTAGGACGGGTAATTGATTTTCTTTTACTTGCACCAATGATATGATTAGATATTGTTCTTTTAATTTCTTTTAAATAATCTTTTTTTGATTTTCTCAACTTATTAAGAATAGCTTCAACATCACCTGAAACAAGTCCTCTGTTTTTAAGTCTTGTCATAAAATCATTAACGATTGATTTTCTTGATTGTTCTTGAACATCATCATCAATATGACTATCAAGTGTAAGTTGTTCACCTTTTTCCATTCCATCAAATATAGAATCTAATGAATTACATTTAACACCATTTTGACCATTTTTACCGTATGATGGTTTTCCAAAGCTATCAGTTGGTTCATTACCACCTTGCCCTTGTCCACCTTCTTGTTCACCTTGATTCTCACCTGAACCATCTTGGTCAGAAGAATCACCCTGTTTTCCGTCTGAACCATTACCTTGTCCATCACCTTGTTCTTTTTCACCTTCTTGATTACCTTGACCGCCATCACCAGGTTTTCCATTTGGGTCTTGTTTTCCACTATTATCCCCTTTTTGATTACCTTTTCCACCTTGTTTCTGTTGTTCTTTACGTTTTTGATAATCTTCGTGTTGTTCTTTCAACCACTCGTAAAGATTTTCAAAAATAGCTTCACCTTTATATTCTTTTGGAATGAATAATGCTGTATTCTTTCCATACATAGGATTAGGTATTTTCTTCCCATCGGGTGTTGTAATTGGTTTATTGTCAGGTCCCATCACAAATTCATCGTGTGATTTAGGAATATCAATTATATCACTTTTTTGTCCACCTACATTTTTAAATTTTTTGATAATCTCATCAGTGATAATTTGGTTAATAATCATATCCTGTGCAATATTAGCATATTCTTTATTGTAGAATATTGACCTTTTAGTATGGTCAAAAAGAAGGTGAAAATTTTCATGGAGTAACAAGAACATTGATTCTTGTTTTGTAAGACTATCAACAAAATCACGATTCCAATAAAAATTCATACCTTCTTTAGTAATATTTACACCACAAGTAGGAATATTTGTAGATTCGTAATAATTCATAAAAGTGCTAAATTCAGCGTAATACGGTAATGTATTACTTGAAAGCATCATAACAATCAAATCAGTGAACTTCTTATGTTCACCTTTCTTATATAGTATCTGTGATGTGTGACGAATTCTATCAGGTTTCCCACTAGGATTAGTGGAAACATCTGTAGTCGTTTTATCAACAGGTACTATTGCTTCTTCGTCTGTTGTAATTTTCTTAGTCTTTTCTGTCATGTTAATTTGAAATTATATATTACCTATACAAAAATATAGGAAAAGTTTATTATTTTATGAATTAATTTTTTTTAATATTATATATTATTTATGCTACAATATGTAATTCTTTTTTACTAAGTGCAACTTCATCAGAATCACCAGTATTTTTGCCAATGTTATCTGATAATTTAACTGCATTAACCCATTCACCATTAATCCAAACTTTCCATATCTTAATAACCATATTCAAAGGTTTAACCCCAAGGTCATTAGTGAAATATGTACCGATACCAAATGAAGATCGAATCTTACCTACACAGTATTCTTTGATTTCGGTTGCTAATTTAGTATTCAACCCATCAGAAAAAACAATTGTTTTTGTTGTTGGGTCAATACCAAGTGACTTGTAATGTTCTATTACCCTATCAGTAAATTTGAATGCATCACCACTATCATGTCTTACACCATCAAATAATTTAGCTTGTAAAGTATCAAATGTTCTGAAAAATACATCCGTAGTGTAAGTATCAGATAATGCTGTACCTAAGTTGCCATTATACACATCAACCCAATTATTAAGTGCCATTATATTCGCCATCTTATAACCATACAATGCAGCATGAACCATAATCCATTCGTGTGCCATTGTACCAATTGGTTTAATACCACATTTATGTGCAAGGTGTACATTAGATGTACCTACGAAATTACTTCCACCTTCTTTAATGAATAACTGAACAATTCTGTCCTGATTATCATAAGAATATCTTCTACGTGTTCCGAAATCTGCAAAAAATGCGTTATGTGCAACTAGCATTCTTGCTTTTTCAACATCGTTCGCAACATTATCAACTTCAAATAAATTAACTTTCTGACCTGTTTTAATAAAAAATAATTCAGAAATCATTGCCATCAATGCTACTTCCCATTTTATTGTTCTGTACCAATATCCTTCAATTTCAATTTCTAATTTATTATCTTTATCTAATGTTGCAGTAACTTCATTTGAATCATACCTAAAACCATTAAGAAAATCAACATATGTTGGTGGAAGAAAATCACCACATTTATCATTAAGGAAATCGTATTCAGAACGGAGTAATTTCAAATAACCCATTTGCTTAACTTCAAACATAATATCTTGGTCAAATCCATCAGGAAATGATATTTTATTTCTGTCAGTAAATTTATATTTAACCTTTAAATTAGGAAAATGCTTAATAACAGCATTCTGCATTGTTAATTTATAAAGGTCATCATCTATCATACTTTTAATTATCATAATGTTTATTTTTATTTAATACAAAGATAAGAAAAAAATCTTAATCATCCAAATTATTAATGGTTGTTATGTTCTTAAATAAATAATTTTGTTTACTTTTTTCTTTTATTTTTTTCATAATAATATGAATCAAATAAATTAAACCAAATGTTAACACACTAGATATTATAAAAATACCCCATGAATTATTATATGCACTATATACTATGGTAAGTAAACCACATACAGATATCATTATAAATAAAAAAGCTAATATGTATATTTTATTTTTCATTTATATTTTTCAAATCATATTGTTTATCTACAACCAATGTTATTGTTTTACTACTACAACCGCATGAATTACTATCCCATATTTCCCATTCGGAAATTCTTTCTTCTTTTCGATTAAATAAGAAAAATAAATTGTGATTAGGTATTGCGTGTTTTATATGTCTACTTTTATAATTTTTTAAATATGGTGTGCTAGTATTACCCACAACTATTTTAACTGATGATAATGGAATTTTTAATAATTCACCATCAACATATAATAAATAATTATGTCCATCTGTTTGAATATAATTAGAAGTAATTTTAACTGGTTGATTAATGTATTCATCAGTAGATTTACCTATTAAGAAAAATCTACTAATAATGAATATAGTGAATAAAACGCCCACATTTAACCATACAATTGTTGAAAATTTTATAGGTTTCAACAATGTTTTTGGTGAATGGGGTTCATTAAATTCAATTGCATTTTGTTTATCAATTTCATTTTGATTTTTTATTACCGTATTATAAATTAATATTGAAATAAAAACCAAATTGATTAATATAAATCCACATATGTAAAGCATAATTTTATTTATTTAAGTTTATAATAGTATCAATAAATTCTTGTGGTGGAAGATATTCGTGTTCTTCAATATAATGAATAATCATTTCTGGGATATCGTACATAATATTTTTACCTCTACCTGGTACTTCGATTAAGTATTGTTTACTACTTGTTGCATTTTGGCAATATGGGCAATCGTGCCATCCTTTTGTATGAATAACAGGTTTTAATTGTTTTAATTTTTCAACAACTTCTTTAGGGCATTCACCTGATTGGTATGGTGCAATAGGATCTAGCCATCCAATTTTAACTTTGATTACATCATATGTTCCTTTTTCTTCGAATAAATCTTTAAAATACATAATTCTTTATTTTAAATTATTCACAATCATCATTATATTCTTCTTGTATATGTTCATTTGCAATTGAAGCTGCAATAGTATATAATTTCCTACTTAAAAGATAATTACCGTCTTGTTCACCACTTGTTGATGGTAAAAGTATTGTATTAGTACTATACATAAACCAATAAAAACGAACCCATCTTACTAATTCTTTTTTTATTGAACCATCAATAATAGCATCAATATAATTTTCTTTGATTGTATCATAATTTAATGTACTACTTAAACGGAATGGGTAATGTTCAAATAATTCACGGTATTTCCAATTTAACATAAAATCATAATCATCTTCTTCAGGATCATAGTGATCAGGATTAGAACCTACACCATCTTTTAAACTTTCAGACAATTCCTTTAAAAGTTTTTCAATCACTGGACTTTTTATTTTTGAAGAAATTGCGTTTGCTTTTTTTACTTGTGGTGCGTTTGCTTTTTCTTTGATATTGATGAGTTTATCTCTAAATTCATCAAACAAAACATCAAATTTACTAAGACCAGTAAACATTGTTATATCAATTTCCACTTCATAATTTTTTTCAAGTATAGATTTCAATGAATATGGACTATAAACACCATGATTTTTACCATTTATAATTGGGTGACACCATTTACCATCACTATGAATTTCAATATCAGTGTCATTATAACGATACATATATTTATAACGATCATCACCTGTTTCTTCATCAGTTTTAGTAAAACCCATTAATTTTAAAGCATAACTATTAAGTTCAAGGGAAGAATGACATCCACTATTACCCTCTAATACTCTATCATAAAAATCACCATGAATGAACATACCTGCGATTTTCATACCTTTTAATTGTGGTGCATCACCACAGTATAAATTATCCATAAATTCATCAAAAGAATATGAATTTTCTTCTACGAATTTTTTTAAGATGAAGTAATTAGCATCTTCTACATAATTTTCAAGTCCACCGTAATCATTATAAGTACCAAAAATCGGTAATCCGATACCAAAGAATGCACCATAAGCACCGTCATTACTAACAAGATTACAACTATGATCCATTGAATCTAAAGTAGAATACTTTGATTTAGAAATCAAAATAATTGCTGCTTTATCACCACTACAAATTGGTAATTTACTTACACCACATGATACTGCATAACTTCCCATATTATTTATCTTTTAATTCTCGTTTAAAAATATAAAATTGACCACCAAAGAAAAAGAAATACATCACAGCAGTATGAACTACTAGTTCCCATCCTTCAGCACCTAGCTTATTCAATTCTTTAGGTTTAATTGCCCTTTCAATTTCTAGATATTCAAATTTTTTCATATTTTTATTTTCTGAAGTATATTTAATTTCCAGTTTGTTTTGAATTTATTTTATTTTATTTATTGAAAATCCAGCATCAGTTAACACATCAATATCTTCTTGTTTACTTAAATCAATTGGACCATTTTTAGTCACATGATTAGTGAGTGTATCCATCCCTTTAAGATGTTTCATAAAACCAGGGTATACATGGTCTACTAAACCAAGAACAACTATTTCATTAAATAACTTATCCCTATCAATAGCATACCAATTTATATCACCGTCAAAAGACATAAGATAATATGTAAAACAATCACCATTTTCTCTTGTTTTAGTCCAACCTGGGGGAAAATATAAAGATGTCGCCCCACTTTTAGAAAGATATTTTTGACGATACCTATTTAGATTTTCTTGAAGGATTTTTTTCTTTTGAACATCTACAAAAATTCTAAAAATTAATGTCGAAGATATTATTGCTAATACTATTAATGCTACATTCATATTTTAATTTTTTATAGTTTTATTATTCTTTCGTGGATAAAATTTTCGAATTTCTTTATGTTGTCGAATCATTAATATAACCCAAGAAATTGCGATAACTGTTATAATTAATATTCTTATTTTTATTTTTATATCCATTTGTTAATGTACTTCTGTTTTATGATTTACAACTGTTTTAAAATCTAAAACACCATAATCACACAAAATTGTTCATCTGGTGTATACCATTTACCATTGTTTAACACTTTCATTGAACTCCATTGGGTAGT
>Ga0114918_10005381_pt1 | contig 10997 bp, 4 predicted proteins | sample LantaG_FD_87015 | JGI IMG/M metagenome (GOLD analysis project Ga0114918, IMG submission 87015) | Deep subsurface microbial communities from Baltic Sea to uncover new lineages of life (NeLLi) - Landsort_02402 metaG | ecosystem: Environmental > Aquatic > Marine > Oceanic > Sediment | place: Baltic... | reverse complement strand
GCCGCCGGACCAGCAAGCGCCTGGGACTGACCGTCTATTGGAAAGAGGGGACCGGAAGCCAACCCGTTCGCCTGGCGGCGCTGGAGGGCTCTGACGACCAGTCGCAATTTGCCGACGTGGCCCGTTTTCTGGGGTATGAGGTAGACCCGGTCAGTCCAGTGCCAGGCGGTACAATGACCTTGCGCACTTACTGGGAGGTGCTCAACCGGCCCGACTTTCCCCTCTCTGTGATGGCACATCTCGTGGACGACCAGGGCATGCTGGTAGCCATCGCCGACGGACTGAGTTTTCCGGTGGAAAACTGGCAGAATGGGGACATCTTCGCTCAGATACATCTCTTCACGCTTCCATCCGACTCCCATACTCACACACTCCCATACTCCTTTAACGTGGGCCTGTATCGTCTGGACACGATGGAGCGGATTCCGCCCGCCGGGTCCGAGGCTGACCATCTGACCCTGGGCTCCATCGAGGTGCGAGGCAGTGGCCGGTAAGGATGGCGTTCAGGTGAGTGAGGTGACGGTTCTATGAGGGGCTGGAGACGGGCGGTATCGATTTATGTAGGGGTCTTCCTCGCTTATGCTCTGCTCACTCTGGCGATGACCTATCCAGTGGTCGCCCGGCTGGACACTCACATGGTGGGTTTCGGTAGCAATATGTGGATGCACTACTGGAATGTGCTCAACAAAGCAGATTGGCTACGGCCCCTTGCTACCGGGGGTTTCGGTGGCGATATGTGGGTGCATTACTGGAATGGCTGGTGGGTCAAGAAAGTGCTGACTGAGGGAGCCAGCGTCTATTCGACCCGCTTGCTTTTCTACCCGCAGACGGTCAGTCTGATCTACCACGACTTCGGTTGGGTCAACATTGCGGGCTGGTTTCTGGCGGAGCCAGTCGTTGGCGGGGTCGTCGCCTCCAATCTGGTCTATCTGGCTAACGTCACTCTTTGTGCTTTTGCCATGTTCATCCTGGCCCGTTGCCTGCTGAGGTCAGAGGGACCTGCCTTCGTCGCCGGATTGGTCTATGGCTGTTGGCCCTATCGCCTCTCCGACTACGAACATCCCAACATGATTTCCACCGAGTGGCTGCCGCTGGTGTTGTTATGCGTTATCCTGCTAGTGCGGGAACGAGGGAGCGTCCGATATACGCTGCTGGCAGGGCTATTCCTGGCGCTAACCGGCCTCTCGCGCTGGCAGATGCTGCTGCCCGCCACTATTGCCATAGGCGTGTATCTCCTATTCAGCGTGTTGTTCGAACGGCAGTGCTGGTCATGGCGGGTGGTGGAGATGCTGGCGCTGGCAGTGCTCATGGCTGTGCTGCTCATTGCCGTCCCTTTCTACCCGCTGGCTCGTGATATAGTCACAGGCGAAGCGGGCGACTTTCTCCAAGAGGAGGGGAAAGGGACCGATCTGCTGGCCTACTTCGTACCGTCGATGAACCATCCGTTAGCCCCCCTCTTCGGCGGCCTGGGCTATGTGCGCAGCCCGGTACGCCTCCCCTATAGTGCCTTCCTGGGATATGCTGTCCTCGCAATGGTCCTGGTAGCCATGATCTGGCGTTGGCAGGCGGTACGACCGTGGATCGCGCTCGCACTGGTGGCTTTTCTGCTGGCGCTGGGGCCAGTATTGCGCTTCGATGGCCGCCTCTACCCGGCCGTGCCTATGCCGTACCGACTGGTGGGCTGGTTGGCCCCGCTGCGCTTGATGCGCGACTACCACCGCTTCAATGCGCTCCTGGCCCTGCCGGTGGCCGTGCTGGCCGGGTACGGGGCCACCATGCTCCGGGATTGGCTGGCGTGGCGGCGACCGATCTTGCTGTGGGGTATCCTCTCAGCGCTGATCCTGTTCGACTACCTCAACCTGCCAGCGGCGACGATCCCAGCCCATGTGCCGGATTTCTACTCTGCCCTGGCCGAAGAGCCAGTCGACTTCGCCATCGTAGAGCTTCCGGGAGACCGACAACACACAGAATATTATATGTTCTACCAGACAGTACATGGCCATCCTCTCCTGAGCGGCCACGTCTCACGGCTCCCCTCCCAGGCCATGGAGTTCATATCCTCTGTCCCTCTGGTGGACGGCATATACGAGAGCGGGACGATCAACACCCATCTCCCCGATCTCTCACGCCAACTTTCGCTGCTGGCCGAGGCTGGTTTCCGTTACATCATCCTGCATAAAAACCTGGCCTCCCTTGGGCAACTGGCCAAGTGGCGGTCCTACCTGATGGTGTCACCACGATATGAAGACGACGAGGTAGTGGTGTACACCACTGCGCCGGTGGTGGAGCAAGATTGTCCTCTGCGTTACGATCTGGAAGCAGGGATGGGGTTGATCGACGCGGGCCTGTCTACGGAAACCATCAGCCCTGACGCCTTTTTGGAACTCCGGGTCATCTGGGGGACAACGGCTCCTCCGGGGACAGACCTCCGGGTCGAGGTAGCCCTCGTGGATGAGGAGAGGAATGTGGGACAAGCGCGGCGCTTTGAAATTTCGCCCGCCTGGCCCACAGGGGAGTGGTCGGCCAACGCCATTGTGCGAGACCGGTATTCTCTTCAGATTGAACCATGGCTAAGGGGCGGAACGCACAGCATTGTGGTAGGCCTGGTGAGAGAAGAGGACGGTCAGCCAGTGGGGCAGAGGGTGAAGGTGGGAGAGGTGGTAATGCTAGCACCAGAGCGGAGTTTCACTGTGCCACCTATGGCGCAAAGGGTGAGGGCGACCTTCGACGACGTTCTGTGCCTTTTGGGGTATGACCTGGAGGTAGGGGATGACGCAGTTCACATCACCCTCCACTGGCAGGCGCTCCGGCGGATGGGGACGCTATACAAGTTCTTTGTGCATCTCTACGACGCGGAGAGCGGCGAACTGGTGGCCCAGACGGACGTAATGCCACATAACTGGACCTACCCCACGACCTGGTGGGAGGTGGGGGAGATCGTGAGCGATGAAATATCCCTCCCGTTGGAGGGCCTTCCGCAGGGACGGTATCGGTTGGGGATAGGGGTCTACCATCCCGATACAGGGGTGCGCCTTCCGGTGGTTGCTGCACCGGTTGGTCTGGATGGTAGCAACGGGCGACTGCTGCTGCCGGAGGTGATCGAGCGGTGAAAGGGCACAAGAGCACCTTCCTGCAAGCGGGATTCCTGCTTTTACTGTTCCTGCTGGCCTTCATCCCCCGTGCCGTTTACCCGGTCTCCCGGCCCCTCCAGTGGTACTTCCGCTCGGCGCGGTTCTTCCAGGCGATCTTGGAAGGGGACTGGGCAGGCACCCTCTTCTCCGAGCACCCCGGCGTGACGGTGATGTGGCTTTCAGGAGCGGCGCTGTGGGGCTGGTACGCCCTACAGTCACTGCTCGGCCTGAACCCGCCAGCGCCGTTGGAGACGGAGGGCTACGCCTTTGCCGACCGTGTGGCGGTGGAGGTGCTGCCGCTGGCGCTGCTCGTGGCTCTGGGCATCCTCTGGGGTTGGTACCTCCTGCGCCGTCTCTTTGGCCAGCGGGTGGCGTGGGTGGCGGCGCTCCTGTGGGCGTTCGACCCCTTCTACCTGGCAAACTCGAAGGCCCTCCACCTGGACGCGGCTCTCTCCACGTTGATGCTTCTTTCCGCCCTGTGGATGCTGGTCTACCTGCGGGAGCGGCGCTTGCGGCAACTGGTGACCTCGGCGGTCCTGGCTGGCCTGGCTCTGCTTACCAAGACCACTGCGCTTTTCCTCGCCCCCTTCCTGGCCCTCTGCTTCCTGACCGACTGGCTTCCATCCCTCCGCCATTCGCCATTCGCCATTCGCCATTCACCATTCGTTATTCGTCATTCGTCATTCGCAGTCCGCAATTTCCTCCTCTGGCTCCTCGTCGCCGCCGTTGTCTGCTTTGCCCTCTGGCCGTCCTTGTGGGTGCAGCCGGCCGCCAGCCTCGACCTGGTGATCCGGCGGGGGGTGCTCCTGCACGCGGGCGGTCCCCGTGACCAGCCGCTCCTCTATCGAGGTGTGCTGGCGGTGCAGGACCCCGGCCCCCGTTTTTACCTGGATGTCCTGCTCTTCCGTACCACCTTCCTGACGCTCCCTTTCGCTTTATTGGGCCTGGCCTCGGCGTGGGTGCGACGACGGGAGGAGTGGCTCTCCCTCCTGCTCTTGGGCGGATTCGCGCTTTTTTACTTCGCGCAGATGTCGCTGGGGGGCTGGAAAGACGGGCGGTATATGCTCCCCATCCTGCTCGTGCTCGACGTGTTGGCCGCCTCCGGCCTGGTCTGGTGGGCTGACCGCGTCCACGGGCTGACGCGCCTGTCCCCGGTTATTCTGGTGGGCCTGCTGCTAACGGCTCAGGCCGCCGCCGCGCTCTCTCATCATCCCTACTACGGCACGCACTACAACGCACTGCTGGGCGGCCCCCAGGCGGCGCGGCGTGTCTTCCCCCCGGCCGATTTCGGCGAGGGGCTGGACCTGGCGGGGCAATACGTGGACACTCGGCCCAGTGCAGAGAACTTGAGCATCGGCGCCCAATTCCTGGCCAACGAAATGCTGGCCCAGCACGTCCGCGCCCCGGTCTACGACATCGCGCAGATTGGCGAGGAAGCGGATTATCTCGTCTTTGGCGTCCAATACACGATGCGCGGACCGATCTACCCCCGCTGGGGGGCGCTGTGGGAGCAGACCTACAAGTTCCGCGAGCCGGAGTTCGCCGTCTCCTTCGATGGTGTGCCCTACGCCTGGGTGCACCGGCCCGGCGCGGAGCCAGTCATCCCGCACCGACTGGACACCCGGCTGGGGGGTATGGGCGCGGTAACCGCGCCCATACGACTGGTGGGCTACCGGTTGGCGCAGGGTGAGGCCGCCCCAGGCGATGTACTGCTGTTGACCCTCTACTGGCAGGCAGAGGGGCCGGTGGAGGGGGATTACACGGTTTTTGTCCACCTGCAAGGACCGGACGGGCGGCTGGTGGCGCAGCAAGATAACCAGCCCGTGCACGGCACCCGACCCACCGGTGGCTGGAAGATCGGCGTCATGGTGGAGGACTACTACGAATTGATGCTGCCGCCGGATGCTCCCTTGGGCAACTGCCGGCTCAGCGTGGGGATGTACGACCCGACGACGCTGGAGCGGCTCCCGGCCTTTGCCCCTGACGGTGGACGTCTCCCGGAGGATCGGGTGGTGCTGGCGACGGTGCAAGTGCGGCCGGTGGTTCCCTGGTGGCGCTGGGCGCTCTCGGCGACCTGGCTGGCGATCATCGCGGCTGGAATAGTGTGGCCGTGGGTCAGGAGGCGAGAATGACCGACCCGATTGGCTCATTGTTCATTGTCACATTGTTCATTGTCACTATGTGGCCGTGGGTGAGGAGGAGAGGATGAGCAGGCATTGCTGGCGACCATCTTGCGGCATATCTCGATCGCCTCATTGTTCATTGTTCATTGTCTCATTGTTCATTGTCCTCGGCGTCGTCTACAGCGTGGTGGTGCCCCCCTTCGAGGCCTCCGACGAAAAGTGGCACTACCCCATGGTGAAGCACATCGCCGACCACTGGTCACTGCCCGTGCAGGATCCGGCGAACGTGGGCCCCTGGCGACAGGAGGGCAGCCAGCCACCACTCTACTACTTTCTCAGCGCGCTGGCGACCTGTTGGATTGATACGTCGGACATGGAGCAAGTGCGCCACCTCAACCCCCACGTAGACCCGGGCGCCACCCCCGATGGCAACGTCAACCTGGCCGTCCACAACCCCGCACTGGAGCGTTTCCCCTGGCGGGGGACAGTGCTGGCGGTGCACCTGGTACGCCTGCTCTCCGTCCTGATGGGGGCGGTTGCGGTTCACCTGACCTATCTCATCGTGCGCGAGGTCTTGCCCAGTCAGCCGGCCCTGGCCCTGGGCGCTGCGGCCGTTCATGCCTTCACCCCAATGTACGTTTTCATCTCCGGCGCGGTCAACAACGACAACCTGGTGGTGCCGCTGAGCAGCCTGGCGCTGCTGATGATGATTCGAATGGCGAATGACGAATGGCGAATGGCGAATGGCGAATGGCGAATTGCAGGTCGCGGGATGACCCGGCGCTACCTGGCGCTGGGGACGGTGCTGGGGTTGGCGGCGCTGACCAAGTCCAGTTCGCTGGCGCTGACGGTGCTCACGGCGCTGGTAGTCGTGGTGCGGGCAATGCGGCGGCGCTCGTGGGTCGAGTTCTTCGTCGGCGGGCTGGCGACCTTACTGCCGTTGCTGCTCGTCGCCGGGTGGTGGTATCTGCGCAACCTGCGACTATACGGCGACCTCACCGGTTTCAACGTCTTTTTTGAGATTCTGGGCACACGGGACGTGCCGGCCAACCTGGCACAATTGTGGCGGGAGCGGTATAGTTTCCTGGCTGGCTACTGGGGCAACTTCGGGGGTCTCAACGTCCCGATGGCATCCTGGACCTACAATGTCCTCAACACATTGGCCGTCGTCGCAGCCCTCGGCCTGGTTGTCCTGCTGCTCAGACAGGTCCTCACGACCCATAAACATTTGGTCATTAGTCATTGGTCATTGGTCATTTGTTTCCTGTGGGGCCTCGGCGTCGCCGTCCCGTGGTCATTTTGGGCCTCCACCACCTGGTCCTCCCAGGGCCGGCTGATCTTCCCCGCCATCTCCGTCTGGTCGCTCCTCATTGTCCTCGGCTTTGATGGGCTGGCTGGGATGGTAGAGTGGTTGAGCAAGTCACGGCTGAAAGCGATTCCTATGCTGATCTGTTGCTGTCCTGTTATCTGTGTTCTCCTGCCAGCGGCGCTGGCCCCCTTCGCCTGGATCGCGCCAGCCTACGCGCTGCCCGAGCCGCTGACGGACGCCCAGGTCGCTGCCATTCCCCACCGGCTGGAGACCGACTTCGGCGGGGTGATGCGGCTCCTGGGATACGACCTGGTGACGGAACTCCCCCCCGCGGTTGGTGAGCCTGTCGAACCATCGGGGGGGGCGGGGGGGGTAGAGTCGGGCGGGCAGGTGGGGGTCACCCTCTACTGGGAGGCGCTGTCCCCCACCGACCGGGACTACACCGTCTTCGTGCACCTGCTGGGCGAGCATGACCTGCTGGTGGCGCAACGGGACACCTTCCCCGGCCTGGGTTTGCTTTCCACTACCTGGCTGGAGCCGGGCTACGCTTGGGCCGACCGGTACGTCCTGCAGGTGCCTCCCACCGCCTGCGCGCCCGACGCGGCTCAGGTCGAGGTGGGGCTGTACGACGCCGCGAGCGGGGCGCGCCTGACCGCGAGCAGTGGCGGCGACCACGTGCGCTTTGGGCGGATCCTGCTGGAGCCACGCCCCGGCGACCTGCCCAACCCGGTGGCGGTCAACTTTGGGGGCGAGATGCAACTGGTAGGGTATGGGATGGACCGTCGCGCCGCTGCCCCCGGCGAGACGGTGCGCCTGGTGCTCTACTGGCAAGGTCTGCGGCAGATGGACGTTAACTACACCATCTCGGTGCAGTTTGTGGACGGCGATTGGGTCAAGGCGGCGCAGCGGGATACCTGGCCTGTAGGTGGTGCAGCACCCACGTCCGCCTGGCAGCCCGGCGAGTTGGTAGAGGATATTTATGAACTGACCATCTTTGACGTGCCGCCTGGAGTCTACGACGTGCGCCTGGCTATCTATCGCTTCGACGAGGAGGGGAATATCGTCCACCTGCCCCTCATCCCCGAGGGCGGTCGCATGCAGACCACGCACGTGGTGCTGACGCGGATGCGGGTGGTGCCATGACGATGAGGCGACGTGGGGAAGTCTCGCGCCACATCGCGGCGGCGTTGCTGCTCCTATCCTTCAGCCTGGCACTCACCAGCGCACGTACCAAGTCGGCCACCTTCGACGAGGATGCCTACATCGGCAAGGGCGCGGCAATCTGGTTCCGGTCCAATTATGGGCTGCGCACGGCTCATCCAGCCCTGGCACCGCTCATCGGCACGACTCCGCTGCTGACCGAGCCGGGATTCGCGGAAGCGGTGGCTTCCCCCAAGTGTGAGGCTGGCAGCGCGCGCCGCTGTGGTCGGGAACTGCTGTTCTTCCACAGCGATACGCGCCGGGTGCTCTTTCTGGTGCGCCTGCCGACCATCGGTCTGCTGGTGGCGCTGGGCGCGCTCGTCTATCACTGGGCGCGGGCGCTGTACGGCCAATGGGGCGGGCTGCTGGCGTTGACCGTCTATGCTTTTGAGCCCAACCTGCTTGCACACGGGCGGCTGTTGACGTTAGACCTGCCCTCCGCGGCCTTTGTCTGCCTGGTGCTGTACACCGCCTGGCGATTCTGGCAACGGCCGGGGTGGCGGCGTCTGGCTGCCTGGGGCGTGGCGCTGGGGCTGGCCGGTGCGACGCGCTACACACTGGTGTCTGTGGTGCCGGTGTTGGTGGTGATGACGTTGGCCCACGCTGCCCGGCCTGTTGGCCACACCGGCCTGAAGAGCCGGTGCTGGATGGCTCTCTGGCAACTTTATGGCCTCCAGCGCCGCCTGTTCACGGCGGCGCTGGTCGGGTGCGCGGTAGGTGTCATCGCGGCTCTCACCGTCTGGGCAGTCTACGGTTTTACCTTCGGCCCGGTGCCCGGTTGGGGAATCCGGTTGCCCGCCCCGGCCTACTTCTACGACCTCAAGGAACTCCTGGCGTATCGCGACAAGCCCCAGGATGCCTTTCTCCTGGGCAAGCATTACACCGGTGGCTGGTGGCCCTACTTTGTGGTCACGCTGGCGGTCAAGACGCCACTGCCGGTGCTGATATTGCTAGGCATGGCATTGGTCTCTCTCGTCCGCTGGCGACAGGTTCGCCGGGGCGAGTTGCTCATCCTGATCGCCGCCGGTCTTTACTACGCGCTGAGCCTGCTCAACCCATTCAACATCGGTCATCGCCACCTGCTGCCGATCCTGCCGTTGCTGGCCATCCTCATCGGACGGCTGGGGCCATGTCTGGTTGCGGGGCGACGCCTGTACCGCTACGCGGCTGGCGCTCTGATCATTTGGCTGGTGTTTGGCACGTTGCGTATCTACCCCCACTTCCTGGCCTACTTCAACGAGTTGGTCGGCCCGCGCGGCGGCTACCGCGTGCTGGTAGACTCCAACCTGGACTGGGGACAGGATCTACCAGCCTTGGAGCGGTACGTGGCTGGGCACGATGTCTCCTCGCTCTATCTGAGTTGGTTCGGCGAATCACGCCCCTGGCAGTACAACGTCCCTTACCGCTCCATCCCCAGCAAGCCCGACGAGTTGAGCGACATCTACACCCGCGTCTATCACCCTGACTACCCCCCGCCTGGCACCTACGCCGTCAGCGCCACCAACCTCCAGGCCCTTCTCTTCGAGGATAAGGCTCTCTTCTCCTGGTTCCTCCAGCGCGAGCCGGTGGCCCAGCCCGGCTATTCAATCCTGGTATACCAGGTGCCGCGTCTGCTTGACCCCGAGACCCCACCTGTCACGGTGGCGCTGGGGAGCACCCAGATTGACCGCGTACCCCCGGCCGCCTTCGAGTCCCTCTGGAACACCAACGACCTGCGGCTGCGCTGGTTCGACGCTGCGACCAGTTGCATACTTCCTTCCGGCGCGGACGTCTGGTACGTCCTGGACGCAGATGCAGGATTTGACCCATTGCTGTGCCCGCCCTGGGAGAAGGCGGAACCGGTGGCGCGGATGCCCACGCGCGGAGGTGAGGGACGGCTCGAGTTCTACCGCCTGCGGGTGGACCTTGCCGCACGCGAGGAGTGGCTGGCGGGACTGGCTTCCGGCTCGCCGCTGGTCATCTCGAATGAGGCCGCCTTTGCCCCGGGTGAGGCCCCCGACCTGCGGCGCGAGGTGAGCCCGCCGTTGCGCTTCGGGGACCGCCTGGACCTGCTGGGCTACCGCCTCAGTTGGGACCAGTCTCCCGACCGAGCCCCTTCCGACGTGCTCCAGCCTGGCTCGGAATGGCAGATTGTGAGTTACTGGCAGGTTGTGGCAGCCGGAGATAGGCCGCCCTTCGACAGGCTCAGGACACCGCTCAAACTGTTCGTGCAAGTGCTGGACGATGCGGGCGGCGTGCGCGCTCAGTACGACGGCCTCGACGTCCCGGCCATCGGATGGCAGGCAGGCGACCTGCTGGCGCAATTGCACACCCTATCGCTGCCAGCGGATCTCTTGCCGGGCCGCTACTGGGTGCAAATCGGCGCTTATGATGCACAGACCATGGAGCGCTTGCCAGTGCTGCTAGATGGTGTGCCGGTCAGCACGCGGCTGCTATTGCCGCAGATGGAGGTGAGGTGACGATGGAGAGAGCGCTTCGTCCCATCCGGAGCCTCGCTCGCCGTCCAGGTGTTCGGGGATCATTGATTGCTCTGTTCGTTTACACCCTGGCCGCGCTTGTGATGATGTATCCGGTTCCTTTCCGCCTGAACTCCGTGCTCGCTGGCTTCACTGCCCGTGACGGCTGGGAACACGCCTGGTGGCTCTGGTTCGCCAAGCGGCTGCTGCTGGAGGGGCGAGGGCTGGATAATCTGTATCTCCTGAATCATCCCGCCGGCTTACAGCATCCCTTTCAGTGGTCGCTGGTGTGCCTCAGCCTGGTTGCCCTGCCGCTGGAGATGTTGTTCTCGCCGGCGGCGGCGTTCAACTTGATGGTGTTGGCCTCTTTTGTGCTGAGCGGTCTGGCGGCCTACCATTTGTGCCTGGCGCTCACACAGAATCACTGGGCGGCAGTAGTGGGTGGGGCAATTTTCACATTCGCTCCCAACCGGTTGGGACACGCCATGGCCGGCTGGCTGCCCCAGATGACCGTGTATCTGTACCCGTGGTACGCGCTGCTGCTCATCCGCACCTTGCGCCGCCCGACGTTGCGGCGCAGCATCGGCCTGGGATTGCTGGCGGGGGTCGCCTCCACAGTGTACGTGATGCACATCGCCTATCTCATGGTGCCGCTGACGCTCGTCATCGTCGGGGCCGACCTGGTGCAACGCCGGCGCACCTTCTTTGAGGACCGCCGGGCCCGCTATCTGGGACTGGCCTTCGTGATTTCTCTAGTTATCGCGCTGCCGTTCCTGTT
>Ga0114918_10005380_pt1 | contig 10997 bp, 22 predicted proteins | sample LantaG_FD_87015 | JGI IMG/M metagenome (GOLD analysis project Ga0114918, IMG submission 87015) | Deep subsurface microbial communities from Baltic Sea to uncover new lineages of life (NeLLi) - Landsort_02402 metaG | ecosystem: Environmental > Aquatic > Marine > Oceanic > Sediment | place... | reverse complement strand
GTAATTTTGACACTCTTTCTACTGCTGGTAGCCAATTCAAGAACCCGCCTGGCCATTTGAATATGTTTTCGCCAAAGTATTCTGAAACTGAATATTTTTCGTTTATTTCGTTAAGTAGTCTGGAAATTCTGTCCGCCTGACTTTCGCCTTCTTTACACTTCTTTTCACCAACTTGTGATTCCAATAACATACTCTCCATCTCTCCAATATCAGCGAGCAATTGATTAATGTTTTTTGCTCCTGTTGATGATTGAAAAAGGTTTCTAAGGGAAAGGTATCTTCTCCCAATTATCCCACATCTCTTACACCTTCTGAATTGTACCTTATCACAGTCCGTACTCGTGTCCGATGCTTCGCTCCATTTTCCCCATTTGTGTCTGAAAATACATTTTATGCTCATCTATCGCCCCCTGCGTTATCTTGGTGATATCTTCTACCTATTCTCTCTCTTGCAAGTTTTTCTATTATCGAGGAGAACACTTGACTCCATATATACAACCCCCCCATTATTATAAGCGTTGTCACCATTCTGTCTTTGACCAGAGCTTTTGCCCCTATGAAAAATAGCAGCGCCCACATGGCTGCATTAGCAATATATAGCGCCACGAATTTCGCTGTCAGTTTTATTGATAGAAATTTCACATTTTCCCCCCGGTCAACAAGTCAACCAACAGTTTTGTCGCCATAAACAAGAGTGCTATCACAAGAAATGTCCCTATATGGTCGGATTGCTTGCACCCCTTGCAAACATTGTCGTCTTCAAGGTTCCCCTCGAACTTAGCTCCGCATATTTTGCATTGTTTCACGTACACATCAATCCTCGATTATCAGGTTAATATTAACATCCTTCATTAATTGTATTACAAATTCTTTGTCAATATCCCCACTCATGTGTCCTGCGAGGACATTTATAAGCGCCAGGCAGTCAGACGCCAAATGTGGGGCCTTTATTGCTGATATAACCTTGATCGCTTGAAGAGGCGTGACATTTATAGGTTTTTTGGCCATGTCCTGTTTTCTCATGATTTTTTACCTTCACTGTTTTTCTCCCTCTTCTTACGTTTTATTATCTTTTCGTGTCTGTTTAGCAGTCTGCCTGCTACCTGTATGTGTTTTTTTCTCATTCTTTCGTTTGATATTTTGTATCCACAAACTATTATAACCATGACACATGCCGTTATAAATGCTGAGTACAATATAACTGTTATTAATTGCGGTATCATTCTTGGCCCCCAAGGCTTTTTATTTTATTTAAAAGTGCTGTGTTGTCGTCTTTCAGTACCTTTATTTGCTTTTTAAGTACCTTGACGAGATATTCTGAATCAACAAGGTCTTCGGCCTTCATATAATATTTCTTTTTCCATTCGGTCTTTGAATCACCCCAATTCTCTTTATCTAGTTCTGGGAAATCCATTTCTATAGTTGGTGCATTTTCCATTATTTCCTCTTTGCTATAAAGTAGGCGTTTTGCAGCCTATCCTTTTTTCGTCTTTTTGAGGGAATTTTCCAGTCCCCCAGGTTCATACTGGGATAATCTTCCCCGTCTGCTGAATAATAGAGGTGGTGTACCACCTGATATGCGCGATCCCCAAGTTTTGCGACAAATGGACTGTGTTTTTTTTGGAAATCGAAGGGGCTCATTTCGTCAACCTCCGGCCAAGGGAATAGAATAAAGCTCCCATCTTCCCAGATTTGGGCCTCAACTTTTCTCCCGCAATATATAATAATCTTCTTTTCCATTCCATAATTTAAAGTGGCCGGCATTTTATCGTCATAGCGGCCATTGGACGCGGCAGGACGAGGAAGTGTCATAACTCGCGGTGCCATTTTTTGTTATTTTACTTCAAAAGCGTCTGCTAATGCCAGCACAGTGCTTCTTGATTGTTCGTCTACTGGGACTGACTCTGTTCCAATAAGCTCTTGAAAAAGCTTAAAGTCGGAATTAGTCATTATCATATCTAGCTTGTCTTCTAGTTGAGGCTTGGCCCCCTCTGCTGGTGTAGAAATTTTGAGCAATAACTCTACTAGTCTATCTGTCTCAATTACCTTGGCATATCCTACGTTAACTCTCTCGATTTTTTGACCGAGTAAGTTATAAAGCATTGTTATTTGCCCTCTGTCGATGACGCATTTTAGCTCGGCCTTTTCGCAGTCGTCATCTTCTTTAATCATGCCGAATTCTTTAAAAATACCCATTGAAACGTGTCTAACCCCGTTCCCCTGAGGAAGCGAAGGATGCGTTTGCAGCTTTAATCTCGCATATTTAAAATCTGCGGCTGGAATATTTACGTCATGCTTTTCTGAATTAAATTTTTGATAGTCAGCAACATCTTTTGGTTGGCCATTCTCATCAAACTCGCCCTCGTACTTTGGCATTTGTTTTTGGATGTTTTTGCAAAAACTGTCCAATATCCTAAGGTCTTTAACTTTTGCTCCCTTGTCTCTTAGCCCTGCCTCCATTCTCCTGCATAGCAAGAACGACTCGTCGGGGGTTAGTCTTTTGGTGTCTTTTTTGATGGGCATAACAACCGCTTCGGTGTCCTTCCCGCTTGTCTCTTCTGTTCCTTTAGCTTTATTCATTATTTCTCCTTATCTGATTTTGGCAAGCTCTTTACCAAGGCTAATTATGGTAACGACCGCTTTCTGCCTGTTCAAAAATTTTGTATATGTGACTCTTTTTTTATTTGCAATTCCTGTGTAAGCCGCCGTGTCCTTTATCCAGTCAGTATATTTCTCTTCTGCTCTGGCCATTGATTCAAGCGTGTTGTGTGCCTTTACAGTGTTTGACGGGGTTTCTTTAATGTCTTCGACTATTCGCGCCAAAACTGATTTTCTCAGTTCTGAGTACATCTCTGCCATCTGATTAGCTTCGGCCCATTCCATCCCGGCCTTTTCGGTTTTATCGTCGATTTCGTCAAGTTCCCGCATGTATTCAATTAAACGATTATTGTCGATCATGTCCGGTCCTCCTCAATAGTGTCCTCGATAAATTCTATAATTTTCTTATAGGAAATTGCAGGATGTCGCTCTTTTATATAATTTAATAATAGATTTATTATTATTTCGTCTGGGTCTAGGTTCCTCTCTCTGAAAAATTTATCTTCCCCAATATTGTGTATGGCGTTGATTGTGCCAGTGTGAAGTCTATGATGAAGAGGGATACATCTGTAATCGCTGGGCTTTTGGCCCATCCCTGCGTCGTTCCCTATCCTAACGTGGTGGTGGGTATGTTCACCCTCTTGCGTAAAATCATTTAAAGCACAGCATTTCTGCTCATCTAACCACTTTAAGTACGCCTTGTTTCTTGGTTTTTTTCTCTTTTGAAGTGACACTTTTTTGTTCCTTTTTTATCCTCGCCGCCTCCGCTTTTGCTTTGGCCTTTTCTTCTTTTTCTTTTAATTTTGCTTCTTTTATCCTCGCCCTCTCTTCCTCTTTACCAGCTTTTTCCGCATCTTTTTTTAATTGAGCGATAATTCTTTCCTGCTTTTTTTCTTCCCTGTTTTTGGAGGCGACATCTCTTTCGGCCTCTATTTTGTCTATTTTTTCCTTTAATCGCTTGTTCTCTTCCCGATGTTGCTCTGATTCCTCGCCTATCTTCGCAAGCATTATAAATGCCTCTTCCCTGGACGCAAGTTTGTATTTTTCTTTGACCTTCATAGTGAGGGCCATTACATGTTCATATTCTGATTGTTTGAAAAATAATGGGATCGCAACGGTATTTTCTGCCGTGACTGTGCTCTCGTAACTTTGGCCAATTCGCTCTGTGAGGGCCGGACTGTCTTCTGTCTCTTTTTGTCCTGCAAGAGACGGTTCCGGAGAAACCGCTGTTCCCAAATCTATACTAGGAGCTTCTGGCAAGACCGTTGAGATTGCCCCTATTGGAGCTGGGGAGGTTAGCGGTGGAAGCATTGAAAGCGCACTAACGTCAAGATATGGTAGTTGGGCCCTGATAGGTTCAATGACCTGTCTCTCCCCAACCTCACTAGTTTTTCCCCTCATTTTATTGATATGTATTGTGAAAAGCCTTGCCTCGGCCTCCGTGAAGTCTACTATTTTACAAATTACTTCTTCTTCTTTTAATTCACATAGTCCCTTCCATCGATGCTCGCCATCAATTATTGAAAGTGTACCATCTTCTAGCCTTCTAACAATTATAGGATAAACCTGCTTAAAAGTTTTAAGTGACTCCAACAACAACTCAAATCTGGCTGCGTCCATTTTATTTTTGTTGTATTCGTTGGGAACTACTAACTTAAGTGAAACTCTTTTTTCTGGTTGCTGGTTGATAATTGCAACAAGCTTTTTGACGTTTTCTTCTGACACTTTCCAACCTCTTTTTTTACTCATTTGATAGTGATATATGTTACCAAAAAGAAGGCGGGGATGCAATGCCCCCGCACTATCTTTTCAGTTTTTTAAGCTGCTTTTCTTCTTACTTTGCTCGATGCTTTTCTTGCAAGAGCTTTTTTGCTCGGCTTGGCCCCGGCCTTGAATTTACTAGCAGTGCCCATGAGTTTTTTCTCATACGCTCTGTTAACTGATCCGTACCCGGCCTTGCCATGTTTTGCAACAAGGCTTGATGCCATTTTAAAAGTCATCGTTGAATCGTGCTTGTCTAAAATCGCTTTGTGTTTTCTTGTCGATCTTGAACCGGCTCCAACAATTTTTCTTGCTGTCTTTAAAGCTTGTGTTAAGTTAAAGGCCACGTCATTCTCCTGGTTTAATTTCCTTGAGTTGTTTGTTGATATCCCGTAGCTCAACGTAGCCCCGAGAAGACAACTCTTTCAAGTCTAGTATATCATACCAACTCTCCCAGTCAACACTATCTAGCCCAGGATCGTAGGTGACGACATGATTGCCCTGTTCATCGGTGAGTAGAACACCGTCCATCGTAAGGTGCTTCATTCCACCGAGCAGAAACAACCATTTTGCAGAATCGTAGCTTTTATTCCATGCATATCTTAAAAATTGTTTGAACGTACATCTCTTGCCTAGGTGATAGTAAAACTCGCCCGTACCTTCCGTAACCTTCGCATTGTAAAAACCAAAAAGATCGTAGGTAGAAAAAACGTGGTCAAGGTAATCAATTTTTCCGTTAATTTCCAGCAAGTCTATGACGTCGTCAAAACTCATAACTATCGGCATTTCTACTGTGCGATAAGCATCTTCTATTGCCTTAGAGAAATCAAACATGTTGGTTTTCATCCTAGGGAATTTGTCAAGCGTTGACTGTCCTTGTACCGAACAACCACTGTCTTCTAGTATTGAACTGTACGCCGAACTATAAAAATATTCTAGTCCATTGGCCGAAGCAGCATCTGAGAACTCTCCGTGCGCCATTAATATCTTTTCGATTCCCTCTTCTGTCTTTTCAAAAGTATTCATAGAGTGTTCTATTAAAAAACTAACGCGGTCTGGCAATTGGCCTATTTGGCTTTTCGAAAGGTGTAGCATGTCAAAATAAACGCCTGTTGCCCCCGCATCTGCAAACGCCTTGACCATTATTTCCGGTCTTTCTGAATAACCATGCATATATGGGTTTAGTGCGCAAATGACGGTCTTCCCTTGCTTGGCCAAGTATTCGACTCTCTTAAGCCTCTCCGACGGCAATATCACACCAGGTTCAATGATCTTTGCCTTCTGGTCGTTGATCGTCGTTATCGTCGTGTAAACGACAAGGTTTTCGTTTTCAAGGATGAATGGCAAAACATTTCGCTGGGGTCGGTCATCATAAAGAAATTTCGACTGGAAAAACACCGGATATTGTAATTCATTTAAAAGGTGCAATATCTTGAAAGTGCTACCATATTTAACATCTGACTCAGTTAGTGGGTCAGTCGTATTCGAGTAAACCAGCGGGGCCCTATTGTGTATCCAATACTCAATCCACGACTCAGGATTGTATGACCCCGAGATGCTTTTCATTATTTTTTTGATAACGAGGTTGGTCGGGTCTTGAGTTATCGCTTCTCTTGCCTTTTTGCCCATTTTTTGCTGTCGATCTCGATAGCTGAATTTGTTCAGCTTTGCAAAACAATATTCACATGATGCGCTACACATGTCATAAATTGACAATTCAATTGGAAATTCGTTCCCGAGGGAACCACCGTAAGCTTTTAAGGGCATAGAACTAAACATATCTTCTCCTTTTAAATATTAAAATTTTGGTGCCACGAAAACATAATCGGGTTCCGGCTTGTGAGTATCCTTGTCACAATCAGAAAAGTTTACAACCGAAACTTCTTCCCCTTTCATCATTATCTCCATATAGTCTGGGCAAACCGGTATCTTTTTTGGCTTGCGACACTCGCCCATATGGTCTTCGTGTTCGCATTTTCCTGTATAACACATTGCACTGTCTCCTATTCTACTAATGGAACAATAAGTGATCCATCTCTATCTCCCCTCCGATTGCTCGATAGTCCCGCGCTTGTAGCTGTGTGGTTCGAAAGAATCGTCTTCGCCCCAATCTCTCTTTACCATTGCTTTCGCACATTCGGAATGCGTCCTCTCAAAGTGAAAGTCTCCGTAGAACTTATATGCCCTGGTTTCGTGTCGTTCACCTTTGTCTATCTGCTCTCCACACCAAATGCACACATAGTCCTTCTTGCCAGTTACGGTTTTTATGCTTAGTTCTTGATAACTCATTCTGTATCCCTTGGTGGCAAAATCTCTTCGCCATTACGTTTGAAGAATTTGAAATCTATATATGCCTGTCTGTTTGTTGGTCCCCACACCACCACTTCGTCTTCTTCTTGCCCGATAGTTTCAAAGGTTGCCTTTGTTTTTGCAGTTACAACATGTTCAATGTTGCCTTATTTTAAAAAGCACCCCCACTTAATATCATCACAACCCAATATCTTTTGAATCGTCCACTTTGGCTTCTCAACAATCTCCCCATCGACAATTTCTAGCGTTTCGCCTTTCTTGTAGTCCCTCTGAAGGGTTATTTCAAGTGGCTTTAGCGGTATTTTGCGACTTTTAGGCAAGATAACATCCTCTTCTTTTATCTCTGTGACTGATCCAATGCTGTCCCAAAAATCTGATTCTTCGCCGCAAGGACAAAATTCACAGTCTCCACATGAAATCATCCTACACTCTTTTGTCATGAAGCTTGGAGCATTTTCATCTTTTACTTCGATTGTTTTATCTGACCTTCTTGAATCTTTGTATTTAATTAAAAGTTTTCTCATTTCCTCTTCCCCTCTAATTTAAGCCCTTATACAGCGAATAAATGAAAAGCGATATTGCAACGACAACTACGGCAACAATGGCCACGCATATTAAAAGTAATATTTTCATTACTTTTTGCTCCAAGTCTCTTCGACTTTTTTGTCGATCATTACCTCGAACTCGTCGATTGTTTCGTCGTTCATTACTTGAATATAATCGTTATAAGTCCCGCTAATTAGCTTGAGCACTTTGGATAGCTCTTGGTTGATTGATGTCCCGTTTTCTTTCGCGGAGCAAGCAATCTCTGCCTTCATCTCTCTTATCTCTTCAACAACAAGGTCAACCGCTTTATTCATATCACGACTAAGGCCCTTGATCGTTTCTTTAATTTCCATTTCGTTTGACATGTAACTGACTGTTGTATTCCACAACTCTTTACAGGATGAATTGAAATCTTTTTCTGACAATGATCTCTTCTTTTTGGTGGCCTTTAACTTCTCTTCTAGTAATAACAATTGTGCCTTTGAATATTCGACCGCTGTAATCATGGCGTTCAACTCGTTTCTAACTCCGACCTGTTTTTCTTTTTTCTTCTGAGTTAAGCTCAGTACGTTTTGTGTTTGCATTTGTTCCTCATCTGGTTGATTTCGTTCTTTGTTTTTCCGTATTCTTTCTATGGCCTTCGTCGTTAAATGTAAGGCCTTGTCTTTTTTAATTTTTATCTCCGAGTGTTTTTTTCAATTAATTGTGTATCTAAAAATGCCTCTTGTATCTGGGGAAGGTTGTCCCACAATGCTTTGCAAAATAAATCCTGCTCCATACATCTCATCCCACCGTTGTTCTTTTCAAAGTTGTTTTGGTACTTAAAAATCATCTCTATTTCTGACGCTGTAAAGTATGGGCCTATCTTCGTTTTTTTGAATGGCGCAACGTGCTTTCTGTAATTAAATGTCGATTCTCTCATTCCGTCACTGACTACATGCACAAGTGCTTTTTTAAGTATCTTCGGAACCGAAAGCTCTTTGTTTTCGTATGCAAGCCTTTCAAGCACTGGGATGAAATATTTTGGGAGGTGACACCATAGGTGCCTCCATCCTGGTTTAATTTGCGCCACTATCTCCACCTTGGATATTAAGGGTCTCATTCTCTTTGACCCTAGTGATAAATTTTTGATTTAACTCTTTGTTTTCTATTTTTTTAGTCAATAACTCGTCATTGTCGAAAAATCTTGTAGTGTATTTTCCTTTGGCAATTTTATTGATGGCCTCAGAAAAGCACCTGTTGATGTGCATTTTCTCTCCGGTACTACACAGGTAAAAAGGTCGACCTTTGTATGCCTTTATGAAGCAATCTTTAGTCGTTCCATTTTTTAACCTCTCCTCTGTTTGAATGGTAATATCCTTATCAATGGAGTTTCTAAAAGTGTGTAGTTTCATGTCCCACTCAATTTTTGGCAATTGTTTTAGAAAAACTTCTATTTTTTCCATTTCGGCGAAGTTGGCCTTATGTGTTTTTAAATCTTTGGTCAGTTGGGTTCCATCTCCTTTCAACCTTTCGGCCTGAGTTTTTGCGGCTTCCAGCGCTCTTTGTTGGGCCCTGGCCTCGATCCTGTTGTTTTCTATTTCCCTAAACTCTTTTGTTAACTCTTCGGATTTACTAAGGTCTACTTCTGGCAATTCTATTTTTCGTTCAAGCATCCTCTCTAGCGATCTTATTTCGGCATTGGCCTCGCTGCTTTTCTTAACGAAATCGTTATATTTATCCACTTTTGCTTTATATGTTTTTGGAAGCTCCGGCTTTAAAACTTCTTTAACCGTGGCCATCTCATCTCTCAGTTTTTTAAGCTTTTCCTCTGCCTCTATCTGTTTATCGCGCAGTGGTTTGAGTTGTTGGTATTCCCCTATCTTGCTTATTTTTTGTTGTAGTTCTTTGGCCCTTGCCTCATCGACAATTACTTTTTTGCCAGAAACAGTCTCTTTGAGTGTAGCGCCTGACGATTTTATCCCTTCTATTTGTCCCTGCACGTTATGTATCAATTTTTCCAGGCACAGTCTTTGGGATGTCACTTTTGCAGTTGTTGATCGGACGTTTGAAAGGTCAATGAGCAATTCGTGCTTTTTCAAAATGTCTGCACCTATTTTCTCAACAAAAATGCTGGCCAGGTCAATCTGTGGTGTACTTTTATTCAAAAGTGTCTCCAACTTTTTTGCGTCCAGCGTTTCGAAATAATCGGGGTATATTGTTGCTATTGTCACCTCTGCGTCTTGTTTCAACTTTTCGTCGAGCTGGCTTCGCTTGATCTCTTTGTTGTTAAGAAATATCTTTTTTGATGTTGCCGTTTCAACCTGTGATATTTTTATCTTCTGGCCCTGCCAGTTTTCGATAACGACAGTAGCTTCAATCGGAGCGTTTTTATCATTGCCTTGATAATGGAAGGTCGATTTACTTCCGGATATATCTAGCCCTGTAAGGGCGTAAACGATGCCCATTCCAATTGAGGTCTTGCCCGCCCCGTTCTCTCCGTTGATATAATTATCGCCTTTATTGAAAAGAAAAGTTTGATCGTTGATACTTCTGAAATTTTTTAATTGTAGTGATTTGATGTACATTTGTTTTCCTCTGTTTCGTTTTTCCGTAACACTTTATATGTTGACAATAGTTGACATGTCAATCAGTATTTTCTTTGTCATTCGTTTTAAATACCCTGACAAATTGTTTGATCTGCTTAATGTCGATCACCTCTGGTATCTTATGCTCATGAAGCAGGACATCCAAATATTCACTTTTGCCTATGTAGCAAAATATTTTGAAGTATTCTGGATAGTATTTCTTTAATCTTTTTATCTTTGTTATGTCGCTGCGCTTCAATCTCCCCTTCACCTCGAACAGCTTTACCATCATCTCTTTGCCGTCGATGACACGAAAGGCCGCGAAGTCGGGGACATAAGCTTTAGAATTTTTGATCGGAAATCGGAGGGTAAAAGGTTCGTGGGACCACCGATCCACCTATCCAACTCTCCTAAGGTACGCCAAATAATAAGCGACGTCTTTTTCATATCCCGACCTGCAATATATTCTTTGACCGTCGATGTTTTCCCATCCGTTTTTTATCTTTGAATATTCGTCTTTTATATAAGTTTTTCTCATAATTTTTATTACAACAAAACTGATTGATCCATGTGATCCATATTCAAAATTGGGGCCGGTTTCTTGATATATAGCATCTTCTCTAATGCCTCCACTCTTTTGGCCAGCGTCTCAAGACTTAACGAGGGTGTTCGCACTTCTTTCTTTTTGTAAAGTATCAAAAGAGGCTCCTTATATTTTCCCGCTTCCCTATTGCGCACCGTTTCACCGTGTGACATGTTCAGGCAGGAGCTGTGAAAAATTTTTCTTTTTGGGCTTATCAAGGAAAAAGGAAATGCCCCTTCTCTTGAGTAGCGACTAACTGACCCCGAGCTGATCCGTTGCGCTGCTTCTAACTCTTTTACTGTAACGGTAAAATCTTCTTTTCTAAATTCTGTTTTTTCTTCCATTTTGTTCTCCTCTGGTTTTTATAGTAATTTGTTATCTTCTATTATCTCGCCTGTCTCAAAATTTATCTCCCCGCCGAAAGCAGCTTCCAATTCTTTATCGTCAGCCTTTTTCTCAACTTTGGTAGAAAATCCGGTGTTCGAAGTGAAGTAGTCCTCTCTGCTGGTGGTGGCCCGTTTCATTGCTTGCATATATGGGGTCAATCTCTCGGTGGATGGTTTAATAGTGTTGTTTTCGGTTAGCTCCCCTGAAAATCTATCCAATATAAACCTAACTGTTCCTTTGAATCC
>Ga0114918_10005379_pt1 | contig 11000 bp, 10 predicted proteins | sample LantaG_FD_87015 | JGI IMG/M metagenome (GOLD analysis project Ga0114918, IMG submission 87015) | Deep subsurface microbial communities from Baltic Sea to uncover new lineages of life (NeLLi) - Landsort_02402 metaG | ecosystem: Environmental > Aquatic > Marine > Oceanic > Sediment | place... | reverse complement strand
TTTCAAAAACTTCAGATGGATAGAAAGCTCCAAGTTCAGAATCAAGAGATAACTTGGGGAATTATCTTGTGAGTGGCAAAGGTGCTGCACGTATTGGTGATTCAGGCTCTCATGGTGGAACTCTTGTTACCGGGAGTCCTACTACTTTCGTTGATGGGATAGCCTGTGTGCGAGTAGGAGACACATATGCCTGTCCACCACCTTTGGCTGGTCATGGTCCTAATCCAGTTTCTGGAGGTAGTTCAACTGTCTTTGTAGATGGAAAGGCTGTAGCTCGTTGTGGGGATCCGTGTAGCTGTGGAGCTTCCATAAGTAGTTGCAGCAATGATGTCTTTGCAAATTAACACAGAGTTGGCAGTCATGAGTATCTATTATTGAGAGGAAGAATATGTGGTTACAAGCCTCAATTCAAAAGGTAGAGGAGGTGTAAGAGATGGTCTGGGGAGCTACTGATAACTACGGTATGTATATGCCCCGGGACGGCGATGGCGATGTGGGAAGTCAATGGGGTGAAGACAAATTGAATTACAATTTTGATCTGATAGATGGTATGATACATGACTTGGTAACTGATCTGAATCTCCATGAAGATACCACCACTGGAAATCCACACAGGGTTACTCTCCAGCAAGTTGTTAATGCTGATCCTGACACAGACATACAGGCTTTGGAATTGGAAGCTCTCACGGATGGAACAAGCAATGTGGATTATTTACACAATCATACATATATTGCTCCACACCATCATGCTAGCCATGAGAATGGAGGCTATGATGAGTTAGACATATCTGGTCTCCAAGGAGAGGCTTATGAACTGACCCAACATAAGAACTCTGTAACTGCTCATCCAGCTGTTTCAATCACATTTGACGATACAATAGCTCTCTTGGGAGAGAATACTGTCCAGGATGCTATTGACGTACATGTGTCAGATACTGGCAATCCCCACCAGACTACCTATGTCCAGGTAGGTGCTTTGGCTGATATGACATCTGTTATCCAGGCTATGCATATTAGTCTAGGAGCTGTGACAACTTCTGCAATAGACACATCAGCAGTGGAAACAGTCAAAGTTGCTGATGGGGCTATTACACATCCCAAGCTAGCAGATAATTCAGACTCAGATTTGACTAAGACATCTCTAGGATCATTAACCAGGTTCTCAACTTTAAACCTTGTATCCCCAACTGGGGTAGATGTTATAGTATCGGGAGGCCTAGGTTGTTTAGACTTTGGTTCCACAGATACATATTGGAGAGTTTCTGTAGATAATGATACTGTGTTCAGATCAGAGACTGATCAGACTTTTGGAGTACAGATTGAGTATCAAGACTCTGGGCTTGGTGACATTCAGATTGGCTATTATGATCAGACATCAGTTGAGCAAGTTCCAATAACAATTGCAACTTGTGAAAATACTGGACAGTGGAGACGTGCTTACTTGGGAAACCTCTCAGGAGTATTCAATGGTGGATATTCAGGGCAGTCCAATGCAGACATCAAGTTGTCTATAACAAGTGGGAGTTTGATTCTAAGACGTATTTTGGTCTGGTTACCAAACAGAAGAGCTCATGTAGATTGGGTAACCGAACCGGTTAGAACGCCCTTCTTCAATGAGATTGTATCAGATAGTGGATGGATAGGGATTTTGCCTGATTCCACAAGTGCCTTCAATCACTATCTGGGTGTCCTGCCTGATGTTGTGGACTTGATAGGATCAGAAAACTCAGGGGGTTGTGATTTTCACAACAAGAATCTTGGTGGAAATACATTGGAGTTGAGTGTGTCAGGATGCTGGTTTGAACAGGTTTCAGAAACTCAGTTGGTAGTAAATAGGGCAGTTGGTGATGCTGTGTGGTCATATTTCAGAGTAATCCCAAGAGTCCGAATTTAGGAGGATCAGATATGAGCAAGTGGCTTTGGTTCTGGCAATTTTTAGCTGTCTGTGTAGTAGTCTGGGCATTTATCTTCACATTAGCCAAAATGATCCCAAACTAGAAAGGAGAAGAATGTGGCTACTGGAGGAGGTTATGGACTTTCTCCTTATGGAATTAGTAGCTATGGTCTCAAATCCTCTGGCTTTGCTGACCAATCTTCAGATTCCATAACTGGATTGCCTTATGAGCTAGCTATCCTGGGCAAAGGCTTCTCTTTCCCCTTGCAGAGAGGAAATACAGGTTATTATCAGGGGACGGCGGGGGTTACTCTAGTGTGGCATTGTATTTACCAACTTTTATCTACAAGGCCTGGGGAACGTCGGATGCTTCCGGAATTTGGGTCAAGACTTATGGATCTTGTATTTGAGCCAGCGGATGCCCAGACACAAAGTTTAGCTAAGGTCTACATACAAGACGCCCTGGAGAAATGGGAGCCAAGAATACAGGTATTAGGCATATCCTTCCGGATTGAAGATAATAGCTTCTTTGTAGAACTAAAATGCTTGATCAAAGTTCTCCATATGGAAAGAAACTTTGTTTTTCCTTTCTGGAAGGTAAATCAATAAAAGATGACTCACAGAAGATCTGAGGTAAAGAAGGAGCTGAAAATCTAAATGGCACTTCCAAGAATAGACTACACAAGCAAATCTTATGAGAGCATTCGCGATTCCCTAATAGATTATCTGCAAGTTAATTATGCGGGCTTATGGACAGATTTTAACAGTGACACCCTAGGGACTGCATTAATCGATCTGCTGTCCTACGTTGGGGCAGTTCTTGCCTACAACCTTGATTTTTTTGCCAATGAAGCCTTCATAGACCGAGCACGTCTTCGCAAGAATGTAATTTCTCTCTGTAAACTCATCTCTTATGAACTTTCATCTGGAGTTGCAGCTACTACCACCTGTCGTTTTACTCTGACTGATGCTCCATTGGCATCCCATGTTTTGGTACCCATAAACTTTCGTATCTCTACTAAGGGTCAGGATCCTGTGTTCTTCGAGACTACTGAATCAGGAGTCATTCTAGGAGGGGAGTCTTACATAGATATTGCTTGTCAAGAGGGCAAGACTCTGAGAGACCAATTTGCTAATGCCACTGGGACTGCTAATCAGAGATATGCTCTTCGTTTCAGCCCTCTAATTGATGGAACTCAGACCATATGGACAGATGATGGGGTTAGTAGTACTGAATGGACAGAGGTCAAGAGTTTCTTAGAATCCCTTCCTACAGACAAGCATTACATAGTAGAGACAGATGAAGATGGAATATCTTGGATTACATTTGGAGATGGTGCAACCGGAGCCAAACCCAATGATGGAGATACAATATATGGCATATATAGAGTTGGAGGGGGTATTCGTGGCAATGTTGAGGTAGACACTCTGGTCAATTTGGAAGGTGTTCTTAAAGACGTGAATGACAATGCTGTCAATGCCTCAGTCACTAATCTGGAAGCAGCTGCTGGAGGAGAAGATGCAGAGAGCATAGAGACTGCTAGAAGTCAAGCACCTAAACAGCTTAGGACATCTTTCAGGTCTATTACAAATGAAGATTTTGAGACCAATGCCATTCAGGTTCCTGGTATTGTTCGAGCATTGGCCCTTTCCCATAATGAGGATGATACTCTATCAGAAAATGAATGTTACTTGTACTTAGTTCCAACAGGGGGAGGGGATGTTTCAGAGACAGTCATGGATGCTGTAGAAACATGGTTTGAGGAGGAAAGGCCTTATCCCATTACTTTAGTGGTACATTATTTCATTGCAAATTATGTTCCTGTAGATATATCCATAGATGTTTGGAGAAGAACAGGATTTACTTTGCCAATTACTACTAGTGATATCCAAGATGCTTTGGAAGTCTTTTTTGACTATGAAGGGCTGAATGGGAAAGGGGAGCCTAACATAGATTTTGGAAGAGACATACATATCAGTGAACTTTACAATATACTTCAAGATTTGGATTGCGTGGATCATGTAATTATTACTATCCCTACCGGGGATGTGACTGTTGGGAATACTTATATTGCTGCCTTGGGGACAGTTAGTATTACAGATAGAGGAAGTGAGTAATGGGTCTCACGGATACTACATCTATATGGTTCCAAGTCCATTTGGCTGATCTTCTCCCTCCTATCTATAAGGCTGGAGACAGTGAACAGCCGGACAAACCTCTCCAGATGTTGATGAAAAGTTTTGGGCAGGTATTGGATTCTATACAAGATAATATCAACTCCTTCCTAGACATTTGGGACATAGATACTTGTCCCGCTTCTTTTTTGCCATACATTTCCCACGAACTGGGGTGGGAAATGGACAGAAGCTACTCTCAGGGAACTCAGAGGAAGATCTTGAAGCTGCTGGTGCAGCTCTATAAGATTAAGGGAACAAAGGTTGGCATATTGGCCATTTTACGGTTATTTCTGGAGAAAACAGTTGAAATTTATAATGTGTGGAATAGATGCTGGAGGTTAGGTGTTTCTGGAAGAACAGAATTAGGTATAAACACTTGGTTGGGACCGGGCGGGTGGTCTAAGTACTGGTTTTGTGTGTTTTTTCCTGAGGATACCCTCTCAGAAGAGGAGAAGGCTTCAGCATTCTACCTAGTTAGCATAATGAGGCCAAATTATACCTACGGGATTTTACGAGACCAGATAGGTTATTATTTCGGGAGCCAAGAATAATGGGACAGCCTAAAGGTTGTACTCCTTGGAATAAGGGTCTAAGGACTGGTCCTCTTTCTAAGAAACACAAGAGGAAGATAAGAGATGCTCTAAGAGGAGTGCCTCATACTGAAGAACGTAAGAGAAAGAATTCAGAATCTCAGACGGGATTGCATGTTGGAGAACTCAATCCTATGTTTGGTAGGACTGGAGAACTTTGCCCGGCATTTGGAAGAGTTATGTCTAAAGAGGCAAAGAAGAAGCTCTCCAAAGCTCGTAAAGGTAAGGCACGTTCTGAAGAGACCAAAGCCAAAATGAGAGGCCCTCGCCCAAGTCTTCAAGGAAAGAACAATCCCATGTATGGAGTTCATCTAGTTGGAGAACTCAATCCAGCATGGAAAGGAGGTCTTTCCTTTGAAGAATATGGTATTGAGTTCGATGCTGTTCTGAAAATGAAGATCCACTCTAGGGACTTCTATACTTGTCAATTGTGTAGAGAAGGAAAAGGTAATGGAAAGCTCCCTGATGTTCACCATATAGACTACAACAAGAGGAACAATAATCCTTGGAATCTCATAACTCTATGTAAGAGGTGTCATGGACTAACTAATCATAAGAGGAAGTATTGGACTTTGTTCTTTCAGGATTTCCAGAGAGACAGAAGACGAGAGGCCAGGAATAGGGAAGTCTTACAGATTATACGAGAGGTTGCCTAATGGACAGACGTAACTGGTACTTTGATAGGTTTGTAACTTCCTCTGATCTTCTGGATCTTGAGGAGGACATAGAGACAGCAGACAAGAGAATCGTAGAGAATGCAACTGATTACGGAATTATAAGTGGTCTTGTTGCCTCTGCTGCCTCAGGAAAGTATATTGGAATTTCTTCAGGGAAAGCTTTTGATGACCTGGGTCAGTGGATCGAAGCCTCTGGACAGTCCATAGATTGCACATTAGACAAAGAGGGAAACTCTACAACTCCAACAACTGGGTGGAGATACTTTACAATCTTTATCTATTTTGCTTGGAAAGAGAGCACTCCTATGGTAGATGGCTTTGGTCACATAGTCAACTGGAACAAAGATGAATACTATGTATTCAAAATCGTAAATGGCACTGCAGCCCCAACTGCTGAAGAGGCTGTGGTACCTGATGATCCTATTGGTCATGGTCTTGCAATTTGTGATGTCCTTGTTCAAGCAGGACAAGTGGAATTTGAGGATGATGATATTTCTGACTCTAGGAAACGTGATCTGCTTACTATTAGACAACACAGAGACGACTATGACAATCCTCACCTAGTCACGAAAGAGCAACTTGATCTGAAGTTTGGTCATTATGTTGACAGTTCTGGGATCAATTCTGATATGGTAGATGATTTGCATGCAAGTGCATTTGCCTTGACTGCAGACCTCTCTGGACATATTAGCCAGAATACTCCTGTTCATGGAATGAAAAGTGGGCATTTTGAGGATTCATCTGGGATTAATGCTGATAGGCTTGACGGGTATCATGCAAAAGATTTCTTGGGTGGTGGACATATTCCTGGTCCAAATGGTTGGATTCCGGGGACACCTGGAGGTGGAATTACTACTATCATAGAGGGAAGAACTATCATTATTCAATACCCCAGTATAGGCACAGCAACGGATGGTGATCCAAAAAAGATTGCAGAGGTTCCTCGGTTTATGGTTGTTGTTCCGTCTGAAAACGGACCAGTGCCAAATGTTGATGTTGGTGGGATACTTCTCACTGCATTGATTATGGCAACACCCCTCAATGGTGCAACGCAGATCATCGGTTCATTTCAGATTCGGGCGTTTGGTGGGGTCTTAATACAAGAAGAGTCCTTTTCAATTGCTCTGGGGGTCAATACTGGTGGATATAGGCTTGGTCCTTATGTTCTTGATCCGAATGATTATGGCTTAAATGATCCATATCTGGTCTCGATATGGGCCGGAACAGATGTTGGAACAGCAACTATTGATGACTGGACAATGCAAAGTCAAACTAGACGAGGAACAGGAGATGGAAATACTGACGAATGGCGGCCTATTTGGGAGGATACATTTGTTGCAACAGCCACTGACAACCTTCTAAATGGGCTTGATTTTGATTTAATCCTTACCGTATCAGAAACATCCGATCCTATGTCAAATGCTAAGATTCGTGTGAGAACCTATCCGACAGGTGGAACTGCCGAGGCAGGGGTTTCTATTGAGACTGGAGAGGTACAAGACCTTTTGGCCATAGCTCCTAGTCAGAGTTATCGCACGCAGTATTCAATGGCTTTGACTGGAGCATCCTATACAGCAGGAGAGCGATACTGGTTTGTGCTTGAAGCGTATGTTCCGTCAACTGAAGATGGTAGTTGTGATTTGCGGGCGGGTAGTTATCACTTAAGGGAATGCCCAGTGGTGATTGTATGAGGATTAGCTTATGAAGCGTATCATCCACCTCAGCGATTTGCATTTTCAGGACAATTGGGCGCTCGAGAACCACAACGCCTGGATGATTGCCCATCATATTGCAGAGACATACGTGGATGATGGCGTCCCAACGATGTCAGTTGTAACAGGCGACTGTATGGACAGCCCAATTGAGGAATACCGGCAAAACTTCTGGACGTGGCTGCAGTTTCTACGTCGGTTCATTGAGGTTCATGTCCTGCCGGGCAACCACGATTATAGCCTGGTAGGCAATGTCTTCGACAAGTCTGCTGTCAGGCCTTTCCTTAGTATTGCAGGGGCAATTGAGTACCCGCACGTTGTCATGCTGAACTCAACGGCATTGGTGCTGCTCGACAGTGCTGACCCAGAGGATACGGAGTGGTTTGCTGATGGGATAATCGGAGAGCGGCAGCTTGGTGAATTGGATGCAATACTTACCCAGACTAAGCGAGACGGGCAGAAGGTTATCGTGGCACTTCACCATCATCCCTATCTGACCAAGGCCGGGCAGATGTTGGTTGACGCTGACAAGCTGATGGCGTTGCTTGCCAATAGGATTGACTTGCTCTCGTTCGGGCATGGGCACGTCTCAGAAGGCTGGCGTGAGCATAAGGGTATTCCCGTTATACTTGCGAGTGGCAAGAGCACCAGACCCGACGACAACTCCATTCTGAGCTATCGAGTAATTCTGTGGGATGAGAAAGGTGTCAAGGGCGTTTACAAAGAAGAAATACGTGGAGTGAAGGAGTAAACTATGGCGGCTACATGGGACGTAAATGAATGAAACACATAGTCCATAGACAAGTGCTCCGTGAGGGCAGATACGAGCTCTGGTTCGAGGTGATGGACGACAGCGGCAAGCTGTTGTTTGGCGGCCAGAGACCTATCGGCAAGAAACAGCTCGACAAGGCTGAGCTGGGCAAGCTCTTCACAGATGTCATCTATCCCGAGGTGGAGGCGATGCTTAATGCCCCGCCCCCAGAGCGCACGATGACTGAGAGCGAGGTTGAGGATATGCTGGTTGATAAGGGCTACTTGGCAAAGGGCGACTCGCTAGACGACCTGCCAGATAAGATCAAGTTGGAGAAGTAACATGGCCGATTACACCTCTACACAGAACGGCAACTGGAATGTTGGGGCAACGTGGGTTGGTGGTGTCGCTCCCTCGCTCAACGGGGACACAGCTACCATAGGCCATGAGGTAACCTATAACCTAGGCGATTCGGCGGTTACTTGGGGCAACGTAACCATCAACGCTAGTGGTGTGCTGATATTCCCGATAGCGGCTGATTCCACCATGCGCATAGGAGACGGTGCAGGCTCAGAGGCTTTAACCATTAACAGTGGCGGGGAATTGAGAGCTGGAACTGACGGTGCGCCAATTGCAGCAGCTAATCATTGCTACATCTACTTCCAGAGACTAGCGGGTGGCAATTCGCTCGTCTGCAACAATGGCGGGATCATCAATGTCTATGGTGACACGGCCTTCTATGGCACGACCATCGCCCACCGGTATGCTGATCTTGATTCCAACTGGACAGCTGGGCAGACGCTCTATGTTACGGGGGACTATAAAACAACAGCATTATGGAAAGCAGGTCAGAAGTTCTGGATACATGAGAACAAGAAGTACGTTGATTACACAAGTGATGGACACATTTATACAATCGCATCAGTAGCGGCCTACGATGCTGGCAACGACCGCACCGCGATAACGATTTCCGAGGCTGCTCCTGGCCTAGCGTTTACTACTGTTTACGAAGGGTATCAATCGAAGCTAATCATGCTCAGCAGGAACGTCGAGTTGGCCGACGACAGCATGGCCAATTCGTGGACTGTGAATGGGTTCGCCGCTGATACAGAGGCCTGCCAATGTGACAATAATTCTTCTGTTAGCGATGCTTTTCATTTAGAAAATTGTGTGTTTAGAGGATGGGCCAGTGGGATAGGTAATCGTTCTAATGCCTCTTCTCTTGTGATGGTTGGTGTCGTTTCTATAAATAACGGATACGGAATTGTGTATGGTGACAATCCGAGCACGATCACATCTTGTGATATTGTTTCATGTTACCAGGGTATGAGAGATGTTAATGAGTCAATCATAACCGATACGCTTTTTGCATCAACATATAGATGTATTCATGAGAGCAGATACCTTCATGTAGAGGGGGAATTCATCTCCTGCAACCAACCAATCAGAGACACTATTTACATATTTTGTAAAGCCAATTGGGTTTCTTGCGCTATGGCCTGGTACAATGCCGATCTCGGCCAGCATATAAGTGGGTCCATAATTGGTTGCACTTACTTAGCAGATAATGCACATGGTGGTAGGTTTACTGATGTTGATGTGCGTGACTCTGGTGGATTTTACTATGTTACCCACGCCAGCACACCAGCCTCGTTCGCAATCCTTGAGAATTGTTCTGTCGATGAAGTGCGGCACGCTCTGCGCATATATCAGTTCCCAGGTAATTGGCTTCCGCTAGACGATGGCGATGGCGATTGGCAAGCGCCTCATTCTGGCATGGATTGGATTCTTCAAGCAGTACCTAACAGTAATTGCACTAATGCCACCCTTCTCCGTAGAATGGCACTCTCCCCTCATGCACATAATCCATTTGAACCAATGGCACAATACGTCGAGGCCGCCGAAACAACAATCACGTTCAAGATATGGCCGGTGGGCTGGACTGCCTCGCTCGATCAGGACGACATCTACCTCGAAGCCTGGTATCTGGACTCCGCTGCTGGGGTTACTCGGACGAGAATCGTTACCACATCGGAGACATACGCGAACGGCGCGTGGCGAGAGATGACAGTTACATTCACGGCTGCTCAGGCAGGGATTGTCTATTTCAATCTTGTACTGGCCGCGTATGAGGCGGCGGCGTATGTCCTCATAGACGTGGAGCCTACGTTCAGCTAATGGCCGATGTAGCAGTAGCAAACGGCAGACTGATATATCCGCTGCCCAACGGAACATCGCCGCAGGTTGAGAACGGCATGCTGTTCTATTGGGCGGTGGCCGCTGGTTTTGTGGCCAAGTCTATTATCGGGCAGTCAGATATCTATCTTGCTGATTCAATTACAGGCCAAGCAGATATACTACTTACAATCTATAACTGGTCAAGCAGATGTTTTGCTTAGTAATTCTATTGTTGGTCAATCGGACATCTACCTTGCGAAATCTAATATCGGACAATATGATATTCTGTTAGGGAAATCAACTACCGGACAATCAGACATTCTCTTAGGCACAGACGTTATAGGTCAGAGTGACATTCTGTTGGGCAAATCAACTATTGGTCAGAGTGATATTCTGTTGAGTCTTAGCATTGAAGGTCTGTATGACATACTAGTAGGTTTTGGGATTGTTGGACAAAGTGATATACTTCTGAGCACGAAAATTACAGGACAGAGCGATATCCTTCTCTCCAAATCAGTTGTAGGTCAAGCAGACATTCTGTTGTCTAAATCCATTGAGAGTTTATTTGATATTCTTCTCGCTACATCTATAACCGGACAGCACGACATTCTGTTGGCATCGTCTATTGAGGGAATATATGATATACTCTCAGCGATTGTGGCTAAGTCTATTGTAGGACAAAGCGACATCTTATTGAGTAAATCTACTGTCGGACAGCATGATATTTTATTAGGCAAGCCAATTGTTGGGCAATATGACATTCTGTTGAGTAAGTTGGTTGAGGGTCGGAGTGATATACTTCTGGCCGTAAGTGTTATAGGTCAATCTGATATTCAACTGGCAAGTACTATTATAGGTCTGTATGACATACTCATCCTTTTTGCCCGAGAGGCGGTGTGGGGGGAATCTCTTATTCACACAACAGTGGACGGGGAATCTCTTATTCACACAACAGTGGACGGGGAATCTCTTATTCACACAACAGTGGACGGGGAATCTCTTATTCACACAACAGTGGAC
>Ga0114918_10005377_pt1 | contig 11001 bp, 5 predicted proteins | sample LantaG_FD_87015 | JGI IMG/M metagenome (GOLD analysis project Ga0114918, IMG submission 87015) | Deep subsurface microbial communities from Baltic Sea to uncover new lineages of life (NeLLi) - Landsort_02402 metaG | ecosystem: Environmental > Aquatic > Marine > Oceanic > Sediment | place: Baltic... | reverse complement strand
GGAGGCCGCGGGCGCGGGCGCGGCGGCGGCGTGGGGGGGCAGATGCTCGGGGCGAACGGGATCGGGATGATGCCAGGAGGGACGCCGCAGCAGCAGCACCAGGCCGCGGCCGCGGCCGCGGCCGCCGCCGCCGTCGCCGCGGCGGCGGCCGCCGCCGGGGCGTGGCCTGGGATGGGACCCCCGCCTCCCGGCAGCGTCGTCGGCGGGCCCCCGCCGCCGTTCATGGGCGCGCCCCTGTTTTTCGCCGGGGTGCCTCCTCCCCCGCCTCCTCCTGGGGGCCCGCAGCAGCAGCAGGGGCAGCAGAGAGGCGGCGGCGGCGGAGGCCTCCCGCCCCCGCCCCCGGGAGCCCCGTTCTACTATCCTTCTGCGGCTTTCGGCCTGCCGCTGGGCGCGATGCCCCCGCCCCCGCAGATGCAGCAGCAGCAGGGCGGCGGCGGCGGCCGCGGAGGGAACAACAACACCGGGAACTGGCAGCAGCAGCCGCCGAATTACCACCAGCAGCAGCAGCACTGGCAGCAGCAGCAGAGCTACAACCAGCAGCAGCAGCAGCAGCACCAGCACTGGCAGCAACAGCAGCAGCAACACTGGCAGCAGCAGCAGCAGCAGAATTACAACAACCAGCAGCATTACAACCACCAACAGCAGCAGGTGCGTTCCCTTCTTTCCTTTTTTTTGATATCGTGTCGAAGTCTTCCTTCGTTCTTCGTCTTTTTTCTCTCTCTCAACTCAACTCGCTTTCTCTCTCTTCTCTCCCTCTATTCTCTCACTCTGCCTGCTTCTCCTTGCAGAATTACAACAACCAGCAGAACTACAACCAACAGCAGCAGCACCAACAACACCAGCAGCACCAGCAGCAGCAGCACTTCCAGCAGCAGCAGCAGCAGCACCAGGCGCCGCTCCTCCTCCCGCAGCGCCAACCAAACCCCAACCCCGTCGTCGCGGCCGTCGAGGATGCCCTCCGAAGACAGGTCGAGTACTACTTCAGCGGACAAAACCTCTGCAAGGACATGTTCCTGCGGAGCAAGATGGACGACGACGGGTGGATCCCGGCGGCGCTGGTGGCGGCGTTCAACCGCGTCAAGGTGCTGGCGGCGCCGGCGCTGCCGCCCGCGGGCGCCTCTGCCCCTGCCCCCCCGGTTTCGACCGCCGCCGCCGCCGGCGCCGCGGCCCCCGCTCTGGCTGCCGCTGCTGCTGCTGCCGGCGCAGCGGCCGCGAACGCCGCCGCCGCGGCCGCTCCCTCCTCGACCCCTTCGACCCCTTCCCCTTCCTCCGCCGCGGCCGCGGCCGCCCCTCCCTCCTCGGCGGCGGCGGCGGCGCCCGAGGCCATCGCCCCGCTCCTCGCCTCGGCGCTCTTCGCGTCGGCCGTCGTCGAGGTTTCGAGGGACGGCGCGCTGCTCAGGCCGCGCGCTGGGTGGGCGCAGTGGGTCCTGCCCGTCGCCGCCAGGGACCCCTCGGAGCACGCCGCGATGGTCCCCGTCGTCGTCGCCGCCGGGGGCGGCGGCGGGGGCGCTGCCGTTGCCGCTGTCGACGTTCCGCCGCCGCCGCCTCCTGCGGGCCGCGGGCGAGGGCAGCAGCAGCAGCAGCAGCAGCAGCAGCAAGCTGCTGCTCCCATTGCTGCTACTCCCGCAGCTGCTGCTCCCGCCGCTGCTGCTCCCAAGCCCGCAGCAGCAGCAGCAGCAGCCAAGAAGGCTTCGGCGGCGGCGACAGCGACGTTCCCGCCGCAGACGCCGGGCGACGACGCCCTCTTCGCGATGGACGATGAGGCCGCTGCTGCCGCTCCGGCCACAGCAAAAGCAAAAGGAAAGAGCGGCGCTGCGGCTGCGGCTTCGTCTTCTTCTCCTCTTTCTTCGAACGCCGCTGCTCCGGCCTCCGCTCCGGCCCCGCCGCCGCTGACCGACGAGGAGGTCTCGAAGCTGCTGATCGTCAAGCCCCCGGCGGTGCTCAAGGGGCCGTCGGGGAAGCCTTCCTCCTCCGCGAGGAGTGGCGCTGCCGCCGGAGGAGCCGCGACGGCGGCGGCGATGCTGCGGCAGCAGCAGCAGCCTGCGCCCTCGGCCTCGCCCTCGGCCTCCCCCTCGGCCCCCTCTCCGGTCATCCCCCCTCCGGCCTCGCCCTCCCCTCGAAGACTCTCGGGCGCCGGCGGCAGCGGGCCCCTGGGGGGCTTTGGAGGGAGCGCCGGCGCCAGGAGCAGTAGCGGCGGCGGCGCGACGGCCGACGAGGCCGCCATCGCGGAGATCGCCGCGGGGCTCTCGCAGCTGCGGGCGACGCTCAAGGCCGCCAAGGCCGTCAAGGAGCGCGCCGCCGCCGTGGCCGCCGCGGCCGCCTGCGCGGGAAACGATGGCGACGACGAGAACGAGGCCAAGGGGCACAGCGACGACGACGAACACGACGAGCTGAGCGACGACGACGAGGCTGTACCGGAGGTGCGCTTCTACCCCTCGTCGGCGCCGCGGGCCATGCCGAGGAAGCAGCAGCAGCAGGGCAGCGACGCAGAAAGCAGCAGCGGCAAGTCGGTCTCGGGCTCCCTGTCGTTTTCTTCTCTCGCAAAGGCGGGGGGAGGATCGAGCACAGGAGAGACGGCGACGACGGGTGCGGCCCCCTCCGGCATCGGCTGGATTCTGGGGACGACGCCCCCGACGGCGGCGGCAGCCGCGGCCATCGTCGCCGCCTCGACCCCGACGGCGGCGGGAGCGGGAGCGGCGGCAGCGGCGGCGGCAGCACCAAAGCAGCCTCGCTCCTCCGCTCCCGCTTCCTTCTCCCCGCCGGCGACCTCCGCCGAGGCCATCATCGGCTCCGTCCCTCTCCCCGCCTCGGCCCTCAGCCACCCGTCGGCGGCGCTGCTGCGCAACAGCGGCTTCAAGCAGATTGCGTACGAGGCCTGGCGGGCGCGCGCGCTGGCCGAGCGCGCGGCGCGGGGGCCCGGGCGGAGCGACGAGGCCAACTCGTGGTACCGCTTCCTGAGTTACTTCCTGAGGGATCGCTTCAACGCCGCCATGTATGCCGACTTCGTGGCTGCCGCGACTGCGGACGCGGCGGCGGGGGCGCGGTACGGCCTCGAGTGCCTGTTCCGGTTTTGGTCCTACGGCCTCGAAAAGCGCTTCGACGCCGCTCTGTACCGCGACTTTGAGAGCGCCGTGCTGGCAGACTTCGAGTCGGGAGTGTCGACGTCTCTTTACGGCGTCGAGAAGTTCTGGGCGTTCCATCATTACGCGGGCCTGCCCGCCGGGTGCGGCCTGACGATGGACGCAAAGGTACGATGGAGTCTGTTGGAAGTTTTTGGGGTTTGATAGAGAGAGAGAGAGAGAGAGTTGGTGCGGCGAGAGCCCGCGCGATAAAAAAACCCGGGAGAAAAAAACGAAAGGAAACCTGCTTTTGATGAACCCAAAAAAATATTCTATGCTAATACCGACCCGGTGGGACTTTCGAGTCGCGCCATGAGGATGCATTTTTATTTACCAAGATCTGTTCTGAGGCTTTTCCTGACTTTTCGATTTCGCGAGAGACAATGCTAGAGAGAGAAAGAGAATGGGAGAGAGAAAGAGAACGGGAGAGAGAAAGAGAACGGGAGAGAGAAAGAGAACGGGAGAGAGAGAGAAGAAGAGAGAGAGAGACAGAGAACTCACCCCCCCCAAAAAATCTATTTTTCTCTTTTCAAAACCGAAATCATAACCTCCACAGCTCAAGTCCTTGCTCGAGTCCAAGTTCCGGACCATCGACGACTTCCGCGTCGAGACCGAGAGGCGCGAGGCCGTGGCCGCGGCCGCGGCGGCGAGCGCCAAGAAGGCGAACTCGAAGGAGGAGGGCAAGGCGTGATTTGTTTTCTTTCTCTTTTGAAGGGAAATAAAAAACAACGCCCCCCCCCCCATCACATTTGCTCAGTGTTCGTCTGTTGTCCCTTGCGAACGGGAGAAAGCAAGAAAACAAACACGAAAATGACAGAAAAAAAGCAAAAAGAAAAAAAGAGAGAGATGGAGGGGGGAGAGAAAGAGTGAGCGAGCGAGCGAGAGAGACAGGGAAGGTGAGAGAGAGACAACAACAAAAAGAAAGACAGAGTTTATTTTTCAAGCGAGCGTGGAAAATTCTGTGATTTCATTCTGACGAACAACAAAACTGAAAAAGGCAATGCGGTCATTATTTCTAAAAGGAGGAGAAGAAGCCGCAACGAACACAAAAGGAACGGAAAACAGCAGCGGGCAAGGCAGGGTGAGGCACAAGTTTCTCTCTCTCTTCTCTCTCTTTTCTCTCCTCCTCTTTCTCAACAAAATCATTTCACTCGAACGCCGTCCTCCTGGGCCAGCACTGCTTGCGCCCGTGGCAGCGGCACCTCCTTGCGAAGGTCGCGGAGGAGGAGGAGAGGGAACCGAAAGAAGCGCCGCTGCCGTTCCTCCCGCCAACGCCGGCGACGCCGACGGTGCTGCCTGCGCCGCAGCAGCACTTGGCCGCGCCCCCGCTGCCGCCTCCGACGCCTCCTCCGCGGGCCCCCGCGCGGCGGTAGAAGAGGGGGGGGGTGACAGGCGCCAAGATGGAAGAAGAAGGCTGCTGCTGCTGCTGCTGCTGCCCTTTGGGCAAGGAAGCGCGGAGCGACGCCGGGCGCTTTTGCCCGGCGGCAACAACAAAGCGGCCGCCGCCGTCGTTTTGCTCCTCGTCCCCGTCGTCATCCTCGACCTCCTCGCCTCCTCCTCCTCCTCCTCCTCCTCCTCCTCCCGACCACGAAGAAACGCCGCTGCCGCCTCCGCCGCGGGCGCCGGAAGCCATGCCGCCGCCGCCGACGGCGCTCGGGCGCGGCCTCTCGGCGATTCGGGCCGAGGGCGGTCGCGGGCGCTGGGGAACGTCCTCGTCGTCCTCCTCCCCTTCCTCGTCTGCTCCTCCTTCTTCTTCCTCGCCGTCGCCGCCGCCGCCGTCGCCGTTTGCGCGCGCCGCCGCCGCGAGGGCGAGGCGCGCCTCCCTCGCAGCCCTCGCCGCCGCCGCCGCCCCCACGAGCGGCCTCGCAGAAGCAGCAGAAGGAGCCCCCCTCGCTTCGCTCGAGGCCCTCGAGGCTGCGGCGGCGGCGCGCTGCCTCGCCGACGCGGCGCCTCCCGACGTGGGACCGCCGGAGACGCCTGCCCCCCACCCCGCCCCCTCGCCCCCCGGCGGCAGCGGCGCCCCGACCGCCGCGGGCCCCGGCGGCGCCGCGGGCATCGGAAGGCCCGCCCTCGCGTGCATCTCTTTGACCCTGCACTGCATGGAGCAGAATGACCAGCCGGTGCCCAGGGAGCAGGCGCACCCGAGGCAGGTGTCGGGCGGCGGGTTGGGGTCGAGGGCGAAGGAGGGGAGCGCGTTGGCTGCGGCCTCGGCGGTCGCCACCGCCGTCGTCGTCGCCGTCACTGCCGTCGCCGTCACCGCGGAAGAGACGGAAGAGACGGAAGAAACGCCACCGCCGGTTCCTCCTCCTGCTCCTCCTCTTCCTCCCTTGACCGGCTTCGTCGCCAGGAAGACGACCTTGTGGCCGTTGGTCGTGTACTGTCGTTGTTGTTTTTGTTTTTTTGTTTTTGGGGTTTTGGATTTTTTTTTGAGAGAGGGAAAACAAAGGAAAAAAAGAGTGACTTTTTTTCTTCTCTTCTCTCTCTTCTTCTAGAAAGAGACTCAAAGCGCACCGTCTGGATTCCGGCCACGTCCATCCCCTTTGCGATGTCGGCGACGCGGACGACGTCGCGGTAGACATTGCGGCGGATCTTTTCGTTTAAAACAATTTAAATTGAAAGTTTGGAGCGTTTTGGGAGGGGGTGTTTGTGGGTGAGTGAAGAGAGGAGAGGAGACTCCAGGGAGCATTCGACAGAGTAACTCGGAAGAGAAAGAAAGATAGATAGAGAGAAAGAAAGATAGATAGATAGATAGATAGATAGAGGGGAGCGAGAGACACGGGGCGGAGAATGGCGCGGGAACGAGAAGAAGGGGGAAGGCGGAAGAGGAGGAGGAAGTCGGAAAGCCTCAAAGCGTTCCCAAACGAAAGCGCGTCGGTTTTTTTTCTTCTCCCTCTCGAGTAACTGAAAAAACGTCCAGTTCTTCTTACCTGCTGCAGCCTGTGCCCCGCCGGGTGCTCCCTCTCTTGGATGCACGAGGCGCACAGAGGGCGCAGGCACGCGCAGCACCAGTGCGTGAGGTCGGCCTTCTTGGTCGAGGGAGGAGCGAGAGCTGCAGAGGAAGTTTCAGCGCTGCCGCCGCCCTTGTCTCCGCCTCCCGCTCCGCTCCCCGTCGCCGTCGTCGCGGCTGATGCGGTCCCCGCGGGCCCGTGCTTGGGGCAGGGCCCAAAGAAAGTGGTCGAGATGAGCCCCAGGATCCACGGGGGCACGGGATGAGGGAGAGGATCTGCATGGGTCTTCTTCTTCTTCTGCTGTTGCTGCTGCTGCTGCTGCGGAGGCGGCGGCGGCGGCGGAGGAGGAGGAGGCGGAGGCGGCGGAGCAACGACGGCGGCAGTGGCGCCGGCGGAAGAGGAAAGAGGAGGGGGAGGAGGCTTTTCCATGGCCTCTTCCGGCTTCTTCTTCTGGACCTCAGCAGCGAAGGAAGCGCCGTTGCTTCCGTGGTTGGCGGCCTCGCTGAAGGAGGGGTGCTTCGATTTTTGGAAAAGAGGAGTAAAGAGAAAGGAAGAGGTGAGGGAAAGAGAGGAAAAAAAAAACGGACGTCGTTTTTTTTTAATTCGTCGCCGGCGACGCGACAAGAGTTTCTTCGCGGCTGAGATCGAAACCCGCTCGCTGCAACAGCCGATTCCGCCCCTTTTCCCCCATACCACCTCCAGGACGCACGTCTCTACCGTCTCCTTGCCGTCAGCGGGTCGCGCGGGCAGTGCCGCGGCGTTTGGGCCTGCGGCCGGGGCGGCGCTTGCGGCGTCGCGAGAACCAGCTGCCAGCAGCTCTTGGTGCCCTTCTCCCCCCCGCTGCTGCTCTTTCGCCGCCGCCGCGACCTCCGGGGGCCCGAATTGGCCGTGAGGGGGCTGCTGCTGCTGCTGTGGGGGCGCCTCGATGGGGGCGTTGGCGTTGTCGGCCATGGTGGAAGTTTTTCTCAAGGTGCGCGCGTTATCTTTTTTCCTTTTTTTTTCTCGAGAGAAGAGTGAGAGGGGAAAAAAAGAGAGGCGAAAAAAAAACCGACTTTCGATCGCTTCGCGCAACTGTCTCTCCTTCACTTTTCTTCTCTTCCTTGCAACGCGGCTTTCTTTCTCCGCGTCCTTTTGTTACCTCGCCCCCTCGCGCGCGTGGTCCCCTCCTCCCTCTTCTTAAGGGCTCGTCTTTCCAAGAAGAAGAAGCACCATGCCCCGCGGACCGAAGAAGCACTTGAAGCGCTTGAATGCGCCCAAGCACTGGATGCTTGGCAAGCTGGGCGGCATCTTCGTAAGTAGAATGGCGTTGTGCAGGGGCTCCCGTGACGCGCACGATGGGCGAACGACGCTCTGATCTACGTTCTCCGGCGAGGGAAAAGAGAAAAGAGAGGGTCGGGCGTACGCGCGTTCAGGGCGGGACGCGATCATCGTCGCAAAGCAGCCGCCGCCGCCGGAGCGTCGTCGACGGCTCTTTTGATCGTTCTTCTCACGGCTTGTCTCTCCCTCCCTCCCTCTCCTCGCCTTCCTCCGCTCCGAACTCAAAAAAACTCAAAACAGGCCCCCAAGCCCTCGCCCGGCCCCCATAAGCAGCGCGAGTGCCTGCCGTTGGTGATCATGCTCCGAAACAGGCTCAAGTGAGTTGGCTGTTTCTTGGTTTTTCGCGTCGTCGAGAGCAGCAGCAATCGACGGAGCGGCGGCGGTGGCGGCGGCCAATCGCTTCCCCTTCTCGCTGCCGCGTTCTTCCCCGGGGGCGCTCTCTTTCTCCCCTCCCCCGTGGGGCTCCTTCGTGACGATCTCTGTGATCGGCCCGGAAAGCCGCAGAGGCGAAAGAGATGCTTGAAAGCGAGGAGAAAGAGGCCTTGATTGCCCCCGCTCTCTCGCGCTCTGGTGCCTTGCCCTTGCCCTTGCCCCCCTCTCTCTGCTGCTGCCTCTCTCCCTTGCCTCTTGCTCGAGACCTCGAGAGCAACACCGCCTTCCGCCCTCAAACAGCTCCCTCTTCTGCTCGTTCGCGCCCCGCTCTCCCCAGCTGCGCGTCGGCGATCGACCTCGCGCCGCGTCTCTGAGGGCGCAGGAGAGCTCGTCGAGGGCCAGAACCCGCTCGCGCGAGGGGAAGAGAGTTATTGATTGCTCCTCTCTTCTTCGATGATCGAAGAGATCGGAGAGCAGCCGTCGCTTCGCTTCGCTGGACCTCCCCTCGTGGTCTCTTCGCACTCACCTTTTTCCTGTTCCCTTGCTCTCTCTCTCTCCGCTCTCCTCTCTTTCTCTCTCCCCTCCGACCCCCCCCCCCCTTTTCACAACCACCCACCACGCAGGTACGCCCTCACCGGCAAGGAGGTCGTCTCCATCCTCATGCAGCGCCTCGTCAAGGTCGACGGGAAGGTCCGCACCGATGCCACCTACCCCGCGGGGCTGATGGACGTCGTCTCGCTCGACCGCACCGACGAGAACTTCCGCCTGGTCTACGACACCAAGGGCCGGTTCGTTTGCCACCGCGTCGGCGCCGAGGAGGCCGGCTACAAGCTGCTCCGCGTCAAGAAGCTGCAGGTCGGCGCCGGCGGCGTCCCCTACATCACGACGCACGACGGCAGGACGCTGCGCTACCCCGACCCCGACATCAAGGTCAACGACACCGTCGTTTTCGAGTTCGCCGACTCGAAGGTGACCAAGGTGCTCAAGTTCGACGTCGGCCAGCTCGCGATGGTCGTCGGGGGGAGGAACCAGGGCCGCATCGGCACCGTCGTCCACCGCGAGAAGCACAAGGGCTCGTTCGACATCGTGCAGGTGCGCGACGCCGCCGGCCACGAGTTTGCGACTCGCCTGTCCAACGTCTTCGTCATCGGCGACGGCGACAAGCCTATGATCTCGCTGCCCAAGGGCAAGGGGATCAGGCTCAACATCCTCGAGGAGGCCGCCAAGCGCGAGGCTGTCGCCGCGTAGATTTGTGGTTGCGAGGCAGAGAAATGGAGAGAGAGAAATGTTTTTTTCTACTTTTGCGCTAAAAAATGGAGAGAGAGAGAATGATGGGAGAGTGTGGGTTTGGGAGCGAGCTTCTTCTTCCCTCTCTTCTGTTTCTTCTTCTGCCATGGCTTTCGTTCCTGTAATCGAGTTTTTGAAAGCGGGGGAACGCGGGAGCTGCTGCGGAGGAGAAAACAGGGGGGAAGAGAAATTCGTTTCCCTTCCCTTTCTTTCTTTTCTCACTCTTTCGGCCCCCTCTGTGTTAAAAAAAAGGACAGTTCTCGCGGTTTTACAATGCTCTCTCTCCCTCCTTCTCTTTGTACCCCTTCGTTAGGAAGTTGAAATAGAGCGATTCTCAAAGCGTCGGTGGGCGGGGTCGCGTTTTTGGTTTTTGATTTTGCTTTTTTTTTAGAGACAAGGAAAAAAAGGGTTTGCTCTCTCTCACTTGTCTCTTCGTCGAATTGAGCGGCGACGATTCTCACTCTCTCTCCACGCCAGTTTCTTCTAGCTCTCTCCGCTCCTCGTTGTAGCAGCAGCAGCCATGGGCAAGGGAGACCCCTCGGGTCCCAAGGCGGTACGCGATGAAAGAAGAGAGAGAAAGAGAGACGGAGAGACGTCGAAGAATGCTTCTTCCGTCCATTCGTCTTGTTCTCCTTCTTCTTTCTTCTTCTCCTTTCTCAACCTCCCCGACCTCTTCCTCTTCTCTTTTTGCCCCCCCACAAAAAAAAACCCTCAGATCGCCAACCGCCAGAAGCAAAAGGGCCTCCAGCGCCTCCGCTGGTACTGCCAGATGTGCTCCAAGCAGTGCCGCGACGAGAACGGCTTCAAGTGCCACCTGGGCTCCGAGTCGCACGCGAGGCAGATGGCCCTCTTCGGCGACGCGCCCGCCCGCGTCGTCGACGAGTTTTCCCAGCAGTTCGAGGCGGCGTGGCTCGACCACATGCGCAGGGCGCACCCGACGACTCGGGTCCGGGCTGACGTGGTCTACAACGAGCTGATCCAGCAGAGGGACCACGTGCACATGAACGCGACCCGCTGGCACACGCTGTCCGAGTTCGTGGCGCACCTGGGGAGGATCGGGCTGTGCAGGGTCGACGAGGACGAGCGGGGGCTGCACGTGACGCTGGCGGCGGCCGATGCGCGCGTGGCCGGCGTGGAGGAGGCGAGGCTCCGGCGCTCGCGGCTGGCCGCCGAGGCCGAGGCGAGGAGGGCCGACGCGCTGGCGCGCCAGGCAGAGAGGGCTCGCGAGGAGGAGGTGAGGGTGCTCGAGTTCGACGCCGCGGCGAGGGCCGCCGGAGGGGAGCTGGCGAGGAAGGAGGGGGACGCGCCCGTGAGGCTGCGCGTCGCCGTCGGAGGGGGAGGAGCCGGAGCGGGCAACGGAGGCGCCGCTGCTGCCGCGCTCGCCCCAGTTTTCTCGGAGACAGCTTCGGTAGCGACGGCAGCGGCGACTTCAGCTGCTGCCGCCGAGAAGCAGCGCGAGCGCCCCAAGTCCAAGCTCGAGCTCATGATGGAGCGGGAGCAGGCCGCGAAGCGGAAGCGCCAGGAGGAGGACGAGGAAGCAGCAAAGGCGTCTTCTTCCTCTTCGGCGGCGGCGGCGGCGGCGGCGGCAGAGAAAAGGCAAAGGGCGAGCGAAGGCATCACGGCTCCCGCCGCCACTGCCGCCCCCGCCCTCGCCGTCCCCGCCTCCGACGCCCCCTGGCTCTCCCGCGGGCTCGTGGTAAAGATCATGGCTCCGGAACTCAAGGCTTCGGGCCACTACAAGCGGAAGGCCGTCGTCGTCTCCGTCGTCGACGCCGGCGGCCGGGGCCACGGCGGCGACGGGGAGGCCGGCGGAGGCGCGGGGGAAGCTCCTCCCTCCTCCCCTGAGCCGACCATCGTCGGCTTCGTGGGCGAGCTCGAGACCCTCGACGGGGACCGGGACGTGCTCCGCGTCGACCAGGCCCAGCTCGAGACGGTGCTGCCCGCCGTCGGCGGCGCCG
>Ga0114918_10005376_pt1 | contig 11002 bp, 4 predicted proteins | sample LantaG_FD_87015 | JGI IMG/M metagenome (GOLD analysis project Ga0114918, IMG submission 87015) | Deep subsurface microbial communities from Baltic Sea to uncover new lineages of life (NeLLi) - Landsort_02402 metaG | ecosystem: Environmental > Aquatic > Marine > Oceanic > Sediment | place: Baltic... | reverse complement strand
GATGTATATATACATTTTTTCGCCGTCGTATACACCGGCGACGTGGTGCCATTTTCCATCATTGACGGTCTTATTTCCATACATACCTCCGTACGGATTACCGTCCGGAACCTGCAATCCCGTGCAGGCAAATTCAAGAGCGTCTGTATCCTGGTTGCGCTGCAATCTCCAGGCGCTATCGCCTTTTGCCACGATCGTCTGCCATTCTTTATCGAATTGGTTAACCTTTATCCACGCTGCAACAGTTACTTCCCCGGTGAAATCGAAGTTTGATTCGTTCGCTAAGTGCACATAGTCGCCCTTGCCGTCAAACAGCAGTGCCCCGTTTATTTTACCGCCGGAACTTTGCCATCTCGGCATACCGCTCAGAATCTTGCCGATATTGCCGTTTCCGGAAGAATCTTTGACATCCCTGCCGCTCGTCTCGTCAAGCTTCCACCATCCGACCAAACCGGCCAGCTCGGCTGTCCCGAAGACACTTGGCGTCTCCCATGCATTATCATCTTTTCCTCGCCAGGTCAATTTGCTGTCGCGGTCGCCGCCGTCGTCGTCATCGTTTACGTGAACGTCCAGGCCTATCTTTTTGCCCGCAGAAGGTTCTACTCCCAGGGTCGACCACGGAAACTTGATCTCCGTACGATACCCGTTTTCTGTTGTCACCATGGCAAACTCGATACCATCCAGCTTGCCGTGCTCAAAACGATCCATTGCAGGGCTGTTTTTGTCCCAGTCGAAGTGATACTGAGCGTCATTATCGTCGTAGCTGTCCGACTTGCTGTTGTCAGCATCGATAAAGACCTCGACACAATCATCCAGGTACCACATATCCGAACCCGAGTCGTTTTTAAGGCTGTCATCAGTCACATCAACCAGCAGGTAGAGATTCTTTTCGTCCCACATTGCCTTGTAAGAAGCCGAAAGGTCCTCGTCGTTCGAAGGGGGTAAATATATCACGTTGCCGATCTTGTTCTCGCGGGACTCTGACCAGAGATCATCGGCCCTTCCGTCAATAGCCACCGGCCGGCTTACCTTCCTGATACTGGCGGAAACTTGCGACTGCATCCTCTCGGCGCGGGCCTGGTTCTTGGCCTCGGTGACAACCTGAGACAATTGCATGACGGGCCCGAACAATTGGTTCAAGGGGGGCAGCGCGCTTATCTCGGCACGCACATTCAAGTTGTTCTGCTCTTCGTACGTACGCAACTGGATGGTGGTTTTGTCACAGCTATCCGCCAACTGATTGAATAGTCCACTCACATTGCTTTGAGAATCGTCCGGAAGGCCCATAAGGAACAAAGCTCCGCCGGCCCGTATCGCACCGCCGACGTTAATCATCACCAGTTTGCTCGCTCCCGGTGATAATTTATTGAAAGCGTCTTTCAATTGCCCGCCGGAAGCGACGGATTTGCGAGTTTCGAGTGCCGAAGCGGACGCCTCGATGACACCCGGATTCAACGACAGGACCGTTGTCTTATTGTCCTGGTTCGTATAACAGTGGAGCTTAAGTTTGTTGACAAGTTCAAACTGGTATCTTCCGATATTCGCGTCGGAGTCATCTCCGGACTGGCTCGCTATCAGATTAGTCGCCGTCAGCAATCCGGTCATGATCTGACGGGTTTGCCGCGGATTCTGACTCGTCAGCACGATTCCGAAAGAAGTCGCTATCGGAGGAATTCCGGGAACAGTTTCGCCGGAGGAAACGGCGGATGGTAAGACAAACAAGGTAACCTGATCGATATTGGCGAAGATGTCACCGCCAATCTCAAGGCCCGTCATTTTCCGTATCTGCTCATTTATAGCCTGGGCCCGGGCACTTTCAGCTCCGCCCGGAGCGACGCTTAGAAGCGCAACGGCGCCGGAGGGAACAACATCGAAGGCGGCTTTACTGAGCTTCGGAGTGTGGAACATATTGTATGCAAGACTGTTGTAACCCTCCTTGAAACCTACATTTGTTTCGAGTGCCATTCCGTTTTCCTGAATGGAAAAAGAGGCAATCAAATCGTCGATATTTTTGAAATCGGCAATACCATCAGCGGCACGCATCTGTTCGGGCAGCTCTCCATCAGGAAACGTTTCTTTGAGAGCCGTGTACAACTGATCGAAGTTCGCCCAAACAGTCAAGGCATTTTCCTGGCGGTCTTTCTTGTTAACCTTGGAAAATGATTTATTGCTCGAAGCAAGTGTCGGATTGTGGGCGACACCCTTGTATTGTTTCACGGACCATGTCAATTGCCCGTCCGTGTACGCCAGCGGGCTGGCCAGTATAACTACATTATCATCGTATGCAGCACCTCCTCCGTCAGGAAACTCCACACATTGCATGCCTTCTATGGCTTCGATTGGTTTACCCAACAAAACGAGCGCTCCCATGACCAATCCCCTCAGGGCATCACTCTTTCCGGGAAACAGCACTACGATAGCCGGCGGATTATTCTGGGCAATACCGGTAATGCCTATTCCCATACCGCGTATCTTCTTGAATTCGGCCATCATATTCGGATTCAAAAAGCCCGCCACAATGTTCCCGTGTGACACGCCGCCTCGAGGTGCGCCGCCGATAGCTGCAAGCGGATTTTCAAGGGGAGTACCCTCAAGCATGTTGAGAATGGTTTCAATTTGCTTGCCGGGGCTGCCAATTTCTATGTAAGCCAGGGTCTCTGGCGGCATCAGAGCCGCCGGGTCGGCATTGCTCAGCCCCTGCAGCAGGGGTTTGACCTTGCTGATGATCTTGGTCTGGTCGCTATAGTCGGCAACCAGTCCTTCAAAAACCAGCTTGGCCTGCTGTTCCTGCTGCTTTTTAAGATAACACATCCCCTGCCGATACATGGCCTGAGCGACATGAGACCTTTGCGCCGAGCTGTCTTCGATGACTTGCGCATAGATCCTGATCGCCGCATCGAGATCGCCGTCGACCTCCTCGGCGTAGAGGCCTTCCTGCAGCAGCTCACTTGCTGATTTGGCCAGAGCGGCTGAGGCGGTCAGAGCAACAACCAACAACAAAATGATTTTAATGCTCTTGTACCTTTCCATAATCATGTTCCTTTCAAATAGATTAACAAAAAAACAATCACTTTTACAGGAACAATTATGCCGTCTAAATGTTACCGTTCTGTTACGATTTTGTACTTTTTTTATTTTTTTTTATGACGTACTGCAAACATTCAAAATCCGAAAGGATGCGCCACTCAGGCCCGATAATACGGCATTTCAAGCCACAGAGCCTTATTTGTGAGAAAACCACGCTTTAAGCTTAAGCTTGATTTTTTTATCTACGATATTTAGAATATCTCGTTTGCTCGATTTGCGTTTAGTGAAGTACGTCTCGAGCAAAAGAACTGACTACTTTTGAATGATAAACGATAAGAGAATCAATGCGCAAATCGTTCAAATATTTCATCGTCGTCATCAGCGCGACAGCCATCGTTGTTGCGATAGTCTTACTAATCACGTCTCACGAACGCCCGCTCCGGGCAGAAGATATATTAGCACATTATCAGGAAGATGTCGAATACGGCAGGTTGACGATTGGCTACCCACTGGATGAAACGGTTTTTCCCCCGGAGATCGCGGCCCCCACGTTTCGCTGGAATGACAATTCCGCCTCCGACATGTGGCTTGTAAGTATCAGCTTCCAGGACAACAAAGGCGGCATGAATATCCTGGCGAGCGAATCCAGGTGGACCCCCGAGCAGGAGCAATGGCAGAATATAAAGAAGCGGTCCCGGGAGAAGGATGCCCGGGTGACTATTTTGGGTGTCAATCGGCAGTCAACGGCGAAAATCGCCTCGGCCGGCCGCATCAAAATCAGAACATCCAAAGACCGTGTCGGTGCGCCATTATTCTACCGGGAAGTGAACCTTCCCTTTGTCGACGCCGTCAAGGACCCCTCGCTCATTCGATGGCGTTTCGGTGACATCTCCTCGCCAGAGCAGCCTCCAATCGTCCTGGAGAATATGCCGGTCTGCGGAAATTGTCACTCTTTTTCCGAACGCGGCGAGATCCTCGCGATGGACGTGGATTATGCAAACAGCAAGGGTTCGTACGTCATCACGCGCACCGCGGAAGAAATGGTCCTCGCGACGAGCGATATCATCACGTGGAACGACTATCAAAAGGAAGATGGGGAACAAACCTTCGGCCTGCTCTCTCAGATCTCCCCGGACGGCAGGTTTGTGGTCAGCACGGTTAAAGACAAGTCCGTCTTCGTTCCGATGCCGCCTCTGGCCTTCTCTCAGCTTTTCTTCCCCGTCAAAGGCATACTTTGCACTTACGACAGGCAGGCCCGTACATTTGAGTCACTACCCGGCGCCGATGATCCGCAATACGTCCAGAGCAATCCGGCGTGGAGCCCCGACGGCAAATATATCGTTTTTGCCAGAGCCGAAGCGTATAACCTCAAGGATACCGAGGGCAAGGGCAAGGTGCTTCTGACCCGGGAAGAGTGCAGGGAATTCACCGAGGACGGTAAGCCATTTTTGTTCGACTTGTACAGAATCCCCTTCAATGAAGGAAAGGGCGGCAAACCGGAGCCGATCGAGGGGGCCTCCAACAACGGCATGAGCAACTTCTTCGCGAAATACTCGCCCGACGGCAAATGGATCGTGTTCTGCAAAGCCAAAAGCTATATGCTGCTTCAGCCCGACAGCGAGCTTTACATCATACCGGCCGAGGGAGGCAAGCCCAGAAGACTGCGAGCCAATACAAGCCGGATGAACTCATGGCACAGCTTCTCGCCCAACGGCAAATGGCTGGTGTTTTCCTCGAAAGCCTATTCGGATTATACGCAACTCTGCCTGACCCATATTGACCAGCAGGGAAACAGTAGCCCTGCCGTCCTGCTGGAACACTTTACCGCTCCGGACAGAGCCGCGAACATCCCCGAGTTTGTCGATGCCGGACCTGCTGCAATTAAGAAAATCAGCGAAGAATTCCTGAACGATTATTCTTTCGTAAGAGCCGGCAATGAGTTTTTCAAAGCCGGCGATACGGATAACGCGATCCAGGAATACAGCCGCGCGCTGGAGCTGAATCCCAATAACGCCGAAGCACATCTCAGGCTTGGCTTTCTCATGTACAACGCCAGGAAAATGTATAAGGAGGGGATGGAACATTATAATCAAGCTCTAAAAGCCAATCCGAGCGATCCCCGTATACACCACGATTTGGGTATGGCCCTGCTGCACCAGAGGCAATTTGACCAGGCCATCAAACATCTCTCGGAAGCTTTGCGGGGTATGCCCAACGGCCTCGACAAACAGTACAATCCCGTTGGCATGCACTTCAGCCTTGCTCTGGCGTTTTCTTACGCTGGAAGATCTGATGAAGCGATTACTCACTTTTCCGAGGTCTTACGCCTCAATCCGAAAAACGCCCCAGCCCACTACAGGCTGGCGATGGCGATGGCCGATCAGCAAGACCTCGCCGGGAGCCTCAAGCATTACGCAGCGGCAGTACAACTAAAGCCGGAAATCGATACCTCGCCGAGACTGCACGACCTTCTGGGAATTAACTATGCCAGGGCGGGACGCTTCCAGGAAGCCATCCAGTCCGCCCGGAAAGCAGCCGATTTGGCTCGTGCCGCGGGACAGGAAACGCTTGCACAGCAAATCGAGCAGCGAATTGAACTCTACAGGCAAAATAAGCCTTTAGAAAATTCCCCAATGAGAGACGACAATGAATAACCTTATTTCAACCGGCAGAATCTTTTCGACCGGCGCCGGAATTTTCTTGATTTTTCCGCCCATGATGTTTATAATATAGCGGCTATAAGTTAGAAACTTCGAATGGAGCAAGGGGCATTAACAAGACATGACAGCAAACTTAGACACACGTAGCGTTGAGTCGCCTGAGGCGAGCGAAATCTTCATTTCAAGCATACCTCAGGAAAATGTGCCGCTTCGGGACCAGGCCCGGGAGATCTTTGCCGGAATCAGCGACGTTCTCCGCTCAAAAGGTGCTTCTATCCTTCAGGAGCGGATTTTTTCCACCCAGGCCGCGGCGGAGACTCTTCGCAAGGCACGTGCCGAGGTTTACGGCGATCTCGACGATGGAGTCACTCCGACTTTTCTGGTGGCCGCAGAAGGTTCATCCGGACCTATTGCCGGCGTCCAGGTTCACGCCGTCAGCGGCGGCGGCAGCAAGCCGGAAGTAGTACAACTGGACGAAAATCCCTGCGGACGAATCTTCCGCTCGCCCCACTGCAGCTATCTGACACTTTCGTACATATCCGACCAGCAGGACCAGCAGGCTCCCGCACAAGCACGCATCATGATGCAGAAAGGCGACTCTATACTCAAAAAGTACGGCGTCGATTTCCTGTCGGTGCCCCGGACCTGGATGTGGCTAAAGGACATCCTGTCATGGTACGACGACTTTAATCACGTCCGGACGAAGTTCTTCACCGAGTGGGGCCTGGTCGGAGCCGGGACCCGCCAGTCAATGCCCGCCAGCACCGGTATCGGACTCGGCCCGGCCAGCGGAGGCCACTGTGCGATGGATCTGACCGCAGTCCTGGAACCTTCGGACTCGATCCGGTTCCTTCAGGCAGCAGGAAAACAGCAGTGTGCCATGGAATACGGCTCAGCCTTCTCGCGAGCTTCGAAGGCAATCACGCCGGCAGGCCATACGGTATTCATCTCCGGAACCGCCTCGATTGATACCGACGGCCAAACCACGCATATCGGCGACGCTGCGGGCCAGATCAAAACGACCATCGAGAACGTCCGCGCCGTGCTCGGTGATATGAACTGCGGCGACGAGGACGTTGTGCATGTAATCGCCTATTGCAAAACAACCGAGGTCGAAAAGGTTTTCAACGCTTACAAGGACACTCTCGCCTGGCCCTGGATAACGGTCATATGCGACATCTGCCGAGCCGACCTGCTATTCGAAATCGAAGCCACCGCAATGCCCCGGTAGGGGTAACCTTATATGGCCGCCCTGGCCTTAGCAAACCGCTAATGGACTGTCATTCCGCACTTGGCGCTGTCCGCTGTCCGTAAGGACTCCATAGGAGAACACTGAACGCTAATAAATTGGCTTTGTTTGGCTTTGTTTTTCGCCGCCCCAAACCGCCGCTTTTTCTTCATAATCACCTTTCAAATAGATACTTACGCTCATTCTGCCCACTCGAAAATTGGGTTTGTTTTTTCAAATAGCACCCATTCAGCTCGTTTCGGATTTCGGAATTCGAACTTCGGATTTCCGGGCGAAGCCCGGCGATTGGCTTTGTTTGGCTTTGAATTGGGTTTGTTTTTTCGCCGTCTCAAAGCGTGAAATCCTTCATAATCACCTTTCATATAGATACTTAAGTTCATTTCAGCCTTTCGCAAATTGGGTTTGTTTTTTCAACTTAACAACGAATTCAAACCGCAGATGAACGCAGATTAACGCCGAAACAATCGTCAATCGTCAATAATCAATGATAAAGCCTTTTTGTTTGTTTTCTTCATTTTTCATTCAAATCACGATATACTAAATACGACAAACGAATACGTTATTTATTCTACGAACGGCAATTGAAAAAAGCGGGCTTTTTTTCAAAAAATCTCCATAACACGGCACTCTTTGTCCTGCCGTAGAGGACACAGAAGATACATGGCAATAATCAATAGTAAATCGTAAATAGTCAATGGCAAGGTCTCCGTGATACGGCGTCCTTTATTCGTGTTGCGTACTCCGTAAGGAATCCCAAGGACTACGTATGGCGTACGGCGTAGGGACATCCAGATAGGTAGGGTGGAGGCTTGCCCCACCAAAAGGCTCAGTCGAAGGAGAACGCAGAGAAAGCTAACAATTAATCATTCATCAATAATCATTTATCATTTGGACATCCTGTCTACTGTATTCTGTCGTTCTTATTTGATCGTAATCAGAAGCGAACTTCATACATACTATTAAATCTCATCGAATCCGTAAGGGCATAAAACAAATCGGAGAACGCACGGATTCATTGGCGACGCATAGCGGCGTCAAATGGAGTCTGATGTTAAGGTGTTATTTGTCACGAAGCCATGTTTGAATGATTCTTAAAAACCTTTAGCAATTCTGAGAATGAGCAGCCCAAATAAACAGGTAAAGAGTAGAACGGCAACAACACTTTCTGTATCTCGCAGTTTGTCTTGTGTGGGTTCACCAAAAAAAACAGAATATGGCTTCCATTTTGACGAAAGGGCTAAACCCAGAACAATAACGCCACATGAGAGCAGAAATATATAGATAAATAAGGTCGTAATATTAATCTCTGGCATCAGAAAAAATAACGCGAATAAAACTGGACCTAGAAAAACACCTACCCAAATAGAACCCACGAATGTCAGACACCATCTAAAGACATTAGCCCCTACTAAAAGCGAACGAATAATTACAGAAAGACCGATTATTGCATAAAATACACCGGCTTGAAAGCTTGAAAGTACGTTCAAATCAGCTACGTATTCATCGGGGCTACCTAACACAACTTTATCTTTTCTAAATTCAGAATATATTGTCATGATACCTTGACTTATGTTGGAATTAACTGGAGGTATTTTGGGTTTCCACTGTATCACGGATAATCCTAAAATGGAAAATAGAATTCCAAATATAGCAAGTACACAATTGATCCCAGAAAAAGACCGTAGAATTTTGTCTGATTTGTGAATAGATGTAGCTTTAGTTTGACTTGAGTTTATTAGATCATCCATTTCTGCTTTCTCCTTAACATAATATTATATGGTTTCTCGTAAACCCCTGATTGTTTTATTTAGAGATTTGCCTTTGTTATCAGGAAACTATGTTTTTCTCTTTAGATTTCTTCCACGTTGCTTTGAGTTTAATTTACCCCAATTATCCGGCAATTACAAGTCTATTTCCCATGCTCTTTTTTTTGACTTGAAAACAGGGATTTGGAAAAGCGTGAGCGGATCGGATCCCCTTCCATTCAGTTTCGCTCAAGGCCAATCAGGCATATCACCACGATGTTTGCTCAAAAAATGCCCGCAAATAACGTGAACTTATCTTCGTAAGTATCTATATATATAATATGAATACGCGATATGACAGTTTGGTAGGGCGGGGCTCCCTAAGGGATGCCTGACGGTATTACCCCACTATAATCAAATCGATAGTATATCAGAGTAACATTCGGCAGGGCCTATTACAGACTTCTCAAGACCGCTATTGAAGAAAAACTGCCGGATGCTGGTGCACAGGTGGCATTTGCCGGCGTAAAATTCCGCCCTTTCGTATCCCTGCTTTTCGACTTCGTCGAGCAAGCCGCAAGGTCCTTTGTTGAATAGTGTGCCGATTAAACCGCTGCTTCGAGGATCGAATTGCTTCCAGATATCATCGAGCGGCGAATGGTTAATGTTGCCAACTATGATGCCGCTGCATGTGCCGCTGAAGACATTGCCGAACGGGTCGATGTGCACGCCTTTGGCGCCGAGAAAATCCGATTTGCAATTCATCGCGGCAAGACTTTCTATGGATTTTGATGTGACCAGCTCGGCTAATCTCCCGGCCGCTCGGCCGGTGAAGCGGCAGGGATAATCTTTTATAGCATTGATATACTGTCGTTCAAGCTCGGCAGGCGAGAGATTTTTCATATCAGTCGGATTATCCAGATACTTCTGCCAGCGAACGAGCACTCGCTCGGGGCCTAAAATCTCGACCGCAATATCGGCTAACCGGCGTACCGGCTCGATGTCGACGAATTGCTGGTGAAACGGATCGGTGCTGACCTTGAAACGATTCATTCCGAGCTCGTTGAGTTTCTTTAGCCGCTGTGTAACAATCTTTTCACTCGTCGCCCAGAATCCGTTGGTCTCGATTAAATCGACTTTACCTAAATTTTGTTTTTGTGCTTGATCCAGAACTTCCTGTAAGCGGTCCCAATAGAGAAAAGGCTCGCCGCCGGTGAAGTGAATCTTCGCATTGTCGCCAGCAAGGACTTTCAGCGACTGCCATGCACTTATGGCAGTATCGACAGGCATCAAGCCGCCCTTGTCGGGACTGCAGTTGTAGTAGCAAAACTCGCAGGCGCAGTTGCATTTGTACGTCAGCATCAAACCCGCCGAACGCCACAGTTTGAACTTGGGTTCGCTGCGCTTGGTCCGGCTATTGTAGATATTCTCAGACAGTTCAATCATTGTGTTCGATCAGTTGCGCTGTCACTCAATCGTTCGAGCGATAGCGTTTTTTTCAGGTGGATTTGAATTACAGTAATATCGGCCGGCGTGATGCCGCTTATTCGAGAGGCCTGGGCAAGTGTGCTGGGCCTGAAGGCCGAAAGTTTCTCTTTCGCCTCCGACCGCAGATGCGCGATGCTGTTGTAATCCAGATCCTCCGGCATCTTCTTTTTCTCAAGAGTTCTCAAATTCGCCACAAGCCGCTCCTGCTTGGCTAAGTAACCCTCGTACTTGGCATCGATTATTGCCGCCTGCAGCACATCTTCGGCAAGATTCATCCTCTGAATATCGGGATTATCAGCCAGCGTCCCGCCAGGAGTTTTATCCGTCCGGCGAAGCTGGTCCCACAAAGTTATCCGGCCGACATCCTCCATCGTCATCGAGGTCTTGAGATAAGTCTTTAACTTATCGATCTGGTCGAGCTTGTTTTGAAACTTTGTCCATCTTTCTTCACCGACAAGGCCGACCGATCTGCCGATCTGTGTGAGTCTGCGATCAGCGTTGTCCGCCCGGAGAGACAATCGATATTCGGCTCGTGACGTGAACATTCGATAAGGTTCGTCGATGCCCTTCGTGAGTAAATCGTCAATCATCACGGCGGTATATGCCTGATCTCTTGTGAGTACTACCGGTTCTTTGCCCTGGAGTTTTCCAGCGGCATTTATACCGGCGATAATTCCCTGCGCCGCCGCCTCTTCATATCCGCTGGTCCCGTTTATCTGCCCTGCCAGAAACAGTCCCGATATCTTTCTGGTCTCAAGATTCGGCTTCAATTGAACCGGTGGACAATAGTCATACTCAATCGCGTAGCCGTAATGGACGATCCGTGCATTTTC
>Ga0114918_10005375_pt1 | contig 11002 bp, 3 predicted proteins | sample LantaG_FD_87015 | JGI IMG/M metagenome (GOLD analysis project Ga0114918, IMG submission 87015) | Deep subsurface microbial communities from Baltic Sea to uncover new lineages of life (NeLLi) - Landsort_02402 metaG | ecosystem: Environmental > Aquatic > Marine > Oceanic > Sediment | place: Baltic... | reverse complement strand
AGCGAAAGGGGGGGGTGAGAGGAGCGGTCTCTCGATCGCTCGATCTCTGCCGCTTTCCTTTCACCTCTCTTCTTCTTCTTTCACCAGATTCCTCCTTACCTTCAACACCATTTCGTTCTCATGCTGCTGTTGGATGAGCTTCTGCTGCGCCTCGGCGTTGCGCTGGGCGTCTGGAGGTGCGGAGAAGAGGGGAGAAGAGGGGAGAAGAGAGAAGGAAAGATGTGAGCAATGGTTTTTTTTTCGAGATCGTTCGAAAACGTCTTCTTTCTTTCAACCCCTTACCCTCCTGCAGCTGCTTCATCTTCTCGACCTCGCGGCGGTAGGCCTCCATCCTGTGCTGTGTTGCTGGAGGGAGAGAAGAGAGAAAGAAAGAGGCGTTGAAGACGCGGAGAAAGAGATGAACAAGCACGAGGAGAAAGAGAAAAAGCAAAGGCAAAAGTGTGAGGCGAAAATTTTCGAAGAGAAAAAAAAACCGTTTTTTTCCGCTCTCGCTCTCGCTCTCTTCACTTTCTATAGCCAGTCGCTTTCCTCCCTCTTCTTTCTTCTCTCTCTCCACCTTTGCCTTTCACTTCAAAGCAGCGATGAACCTCTCCGGCAATGCCGTGACCTCCAAGTACTCGGCAGAGCTGATCGAGAACGCGGCCAAGCTTGTCAGGGCAGGGCGCGGCATCCTTGCCGCGGACGAGTCAACCGGGACGATTGGCAAGCGGGTAAGTTTTCTTTTTTTCGATAAATTTCGACATGGGCCGTTAAGATTGAAAGAGTGTCGCGATCTCGAATTTGCTTGCATCAGCGTATAGAGCGTTTTGAGGAGCGTCGAGCTGAGCGAGAGGAAAGAGAGAATGCATTTTGTAAAAGGATGAGAAACGCGATTGAAAGAGAGAGAGAGAGAGACAAACGACGATCTCCGACGGCTTTTTCTTTTTCGTTTTTTTTTCTCTTGGCCGACGTCGAAACCTCTCAACCTCGCAACCTCTTCCTCTTCTTCTTCTTCTTCTTCTTCCTACCCTTCTTTTTCTTCTTCCTACCACCCCCAATACCACCACCACCTCCTCCCCTTCTCAGCTCTCCTCCATCGGCGTCGCCAACACCGAGGACAACCGCAAGGCCCTCCGCTCCATGCTCTTCACGGCCCCTGGGATCGCCGACTCCATCAGCGGCGTCATCCTCTTCGAGGAGATGCTCTTCCAGTCCGCGACCGACGGGCGGCCCTTTGTCGAGATCCTCAACGCCGCAGGGATCTTGCCTGGAATCAAGGTCGATAAAGGTGTCGTGAATCTTCCGGGAACCGACGAGGAAACCACCACGCAGGGGATCGACGACCTGGGAGCGAGAGCAGCGAAATACTATGCCGCAGGGGCCCGCTTCGCCAAGTGGCGCGCCGTGCTCAAGATCTCCGAGACGGCCCCCTCTCCTCTTGCTATCCGCGAGAACGCGCACGGCCTGGCCCGCTACGCCCAGATATGCCAGCAGAACGGCCTCGTGCCCATCGTCGAGCCCGAGATCCTCACCGACGGGGCCCACTCGATCGACAGGTGCGCCGCGGCGACCGAGGCCGTGCTGGCAGCCGTCTACCGTGCCTTGTCCGACCACCACGTTTTGCTGGAGGGCACTCTGCTGAAACCAAACATGGTTATCCCGGGGGCAGAGGCTGAGCCTGCGAGCCCCGGCGATGTGGCTTTGGCGACCGTGCGCGCCCTGTCGCGCACCGTGCCCGCCGCCGTCCCCGGGGTCGTCTTCCTCTCGGGAGGGCAGTCGGAGGAGGACGCGTCGGTCAATTTGAATGCGATGAACGCTGCCGCCTTGAAGTCCGGGAACGATGGAAGCTTCCCCAAGAAGCCTTGGAACTTGACTTTCTCGTACGGGAGGGCGCTGCAGGCCTCCGCCCTGCGCGCCTGGGGCGGGAAGGAGGAGAACGTCGGCGCCGGGGCGGCCGCGTTCCTGGCGCGCGCCGCGGCCAACAGCGCCGCGACGGTCGGCGAGTACAAGGGCAGCAAAGGAGGGGCTGGTGCCGCAGGGGAGTCGCTGCACGTGAGCGGGTACAAGTACTGATAAGAGGGGTCTTTTTTTTCGCTTCTTTGCTTTGACGAGGACGATAATAGGGGGTGGAGGAGAGAAAAGAGAGAGAGAGAGAGAAAGAAAAAAACCTCTCGCGCGAAAAACGACAGCCCCCTCCCTCAAGCCTTTCCTTTCTCTTCCTCTGCGGAGAGTTGAAAGAAAGGTCGAACGTCGAGATGTCTTTTTTAACTTTCTCTTTCTTTCTTTTGCTTCTCCCCCGTGTGTGTGCGTGTGTGTTAATTCTCGACTACTTACTTACTTACGTGATGATGGAAAGCGGAAAGAAAGAGAAAAGAAGAGGAAAGATTTTCCTTTTCCTCTCTTTCTCCTCGTTCTCTCCGAAAAACTCTTCACTTTTCGTTTTTTTTCGTTTTTTTTTCCCAAAAAAGGCGAAACCATTCCCTCTTTCTCGTCCCTGTTTCACCTACGAGGACACGCTCTTTCTCTTTATTACACGTCTCTCTGGAAGAGCCCTGACCTTCTCTCGGGCTCCGCCCAAGCGCTGAACAGAAAAAAGACACCGGAATGAGGTCCCCGCTGCGGCGCAGGGGTCCGAGCGTCGATGCCGCAAACGCCGCCGCTGTCGCCGATGCTCCTCTTCCTCCTCCTTCGCCCGAAGCCCCTGGCCCTCTCGCCTCTGCTGCTGCGTTGTCATCGTCGTCTTCAGAGCCGCAGACGTCGTCCGCGACCGTCCTGCCTATGCTCCCTCCGCCGAGGACGCCGCTGAGGTCGCACGTCGGGGCAAACGCGGCGCTGCTCGCCGCTGCTCGGCGGCGTCGCGACAGACAAGAAGAAGAGGAAAATGCGGCGATGCATGCCGAAGAAGATGAGGACGAGGACGAGGAGGAGGAGCAGGAAGCCTTCTCGCCGCACGTCGACGCCGTGGCCGCGGCCCTGCTGGAGCGCTTCAGGGCCGTGGCGGACAAGCGCGTGTCGGACGCGGCCGTGCTGCTGCTGGTGAGGGAAAATATTAGAGCTTTTTTCTTTTTTCTTTTTTTCTTTTTTCTTCTTCCACCCTGACCACCAGCACCTCTCTCTTCTCTCTCTTCTCTCTTCTCTCCTCTCCTCAACTCTTCTTCTCCTCCAGGCCACCACCTCCACCCCAACCGGCAAGACCCCCAACAACTTCAGCAACAGCAACAACGGCACCAGCAACGGCGCCAGCGTCCTCACCCCTGCGCGCGCCCTGGCCCTGAGACGCTCCATGGCCAGGGACGAGGCCTCGCAAGCTGCCTCGGTCTACGTCCAGACCCTTGCCGCTCTGCGCTCTCTCGCGGCAGAGGCCCCGCAGCCCCTGCTGGAGGCCCTGCTGTCGTGGAGGCGGGACGCCCTGTCGGCTGCCGCCTCGGTCTCGGTCTTCGAGGACGACGGGAATGACGCGGATCACAATCTCCCGAGCCCGGGCTCTCAGAGCCAGAGCCAGCAGCAGCAGGACGAGATCGTCCTCGGCCGGAGGCTCGCGGCAGAGGCTGTCTTCCTCGACGCCGCCTGCGCCCTCTGCTCCGCCGTCGCCGACGACGCCACCGACAGGAAACTGGAGGTGTCGTCTGCTGCTGCTGCTTCCGGCTCTCCGTCGTCCATGGAAGCTTCCATGGGCCTCTCCGACCGCCAGGCCTCGGCGCTCGAGGCCCTCTGCTTCGACTGGGCGATGCACTCATCGTCCTACGTCCCGCTGAGGCTCTCGTCCCTGGCCGGCCCGCGAGCCCGCGTTGTTGCCGCCGCCGCGCGGACCCTGGCTGCCCTGGCGCGGTGCTCTTCGCACAACGGGTTCGGTGGGGCTGCTGCTGTGGTCCTTGGTGGTGGTGGTGGAGGTGGAGCTCAGCAGCAGCCTCAACCTCAACAACCTCAACAACAGCCGACGATGACCACCGTCCGCCTCTTGTCGATCTCGGCGCGCTTCCACTCGGAGCTGATGGAGAGGCTCCACGCGGACCCGAACTCGGCGCAGCGAGCGCAACTGCTGGCTCTGTGCGAGGCGATGTCCCTCGTGAGGCTCTCCTTCGGTCCCCGGATCGTCTTTGACGACGACGACGACGAAGAGGGAGGCGAAGAAGGAGGAAACTACAACGACGACGACATCGGCCGGCAAAAGGGAGACCACCTCCACTACCACCACGGCAGGCCGCGACGCAGGAACGCCAACGACGCCGCTCTCTCGGCCGCAACGGTCTTCGTGGCCAGGGCGCACCCTCTCAGAGTCAGGGCCAGGCAGCGCAAGTCGCAGGTGTCGAGGGCGCTGGCCGCCGTCCTCGAGTCGGTGCTCGGCGCGCTCTGCGACGGCGCAGCAGGGGGGACGACTTTGGGTTTCCTCGATGTTCCCGTTGTTGCTCGTGATTCGTCTTGTTCGTCTTCGTCTTCGTCTCCTTCTCCTTCACGCCACCAAAGGCCTCGCCTCCCGATCGTCGCCTCCTCGATCCTCCTGGAAAAGGCCGTCCGGTCAGGGTCCGTCTCCGCCGGCGTCGCCCGCGCCTGGCACGAGGAGGTCGCCACCCTGCGGGCCGACGTCGCCGCCTGGTGCTCCCGCGCGACCAAGCACTCCAAGGCCGGTCTTGCGCTCGTCGCAGCCGCCACCTGCCTCGAGGACGACGCCAGGTTCAGGGAGCACGCCCCCTCCACGGCGCAGAGCCTGCACAAGGCTTTAAAAGATAAAACGACCCGCGCTGCCGCCGTCCGAGGGATCGCGAGGCTCGCGCGCGGCCTGACCGTCGCTCGACCGGGGCTCCCACCCCCTGGGGAGTCGAAACCGTGCCGTTCGACGTGGCTCGCGGCCCTGGCTGGCCCCGTTGTTTCCATCATCCTGAAGAAAGGAGGGTCGAGCGTCGTTGTGCCCGCCGGAAGCGAGATGCAGCTGGCGACGGCTGCTGCGGCCAGCGAGGCTGAAGCTTCCGTCTTCGCCTCGGCGACGTTTTCTTCTTCTTCTTCCGCTGCCTCTTCCGCTGCGGCGTCTTTATCTGTTTTCCCGACGGCGATCTCGGCGGCCAAGGGCGGGGCCCTCGACTGCGAGCGCGCCCTGCTCGACCTGACGCTGGCCCTGTCCGAAGAGTCCCCGCAGCTGGCCCTGGACGCCGTCGCCCTGGAGCTGCTGGCCGGCGCAGACCCGGCCTCTGCCGGCGGCGTCGACGCCGCCGGCGTCGGGGCGACGGCGACGCTCGCGTTGCTCCGGAAGAGCAGCGAGAAAGTTGCTGTTGCTTTGCCGCAGAGGAAGAGAAGACGCTCCGAAGAGCAGAAGCAGCACCACCAGCACCAGAAACAGCACTTAGAAGACCCTCTCGTCAAGCTCGTGGCGGCTCGCCTGTGCCCCTTTGTCGACGCCGCGGGCTGCTCTCGGGCGTCGCTGGCCCGGGCCCGGAGGGGCCTCGGCGCCGCGCTCGCGCACGTCGAGCTGCCGCTGTCTCAGTACCGCTATCCGCTGGCCGGGTGCGTCAAGCCGCCTCCTGTCGTTCTCGGAGCGTTTTCTTCTTCTTCTGCTGCTGCCTCGGGTTCTTTGTCTTCTTCATCAGCGACGAGCGGCGGCGCGACCTCGCTGGCGGCTGCCCTCGGCGACGCGGCAAACTCGGCGGTCTCTTCGGCCGCGGCGGCGTTCGCTGCCGCGTCGGCAGCAGCGGCGGCGGCCTCCCTCTCGGCGGAAGAGTGCGGCTTCGTCTGCGGGGGAGACTGGGCTGCTGTCGTGGCCTTTGCGAGCGTCTCGAGCTGCTCTGCGATGGCTTCGTTCTTCGCCTCCTCCTCTTCCTCTTCGTCTTCTTTCGCTTCGGCGCTCCCGCCCTCGCTCGCCGCGGCCGTCGACCTCGCCGCGGCGCAGGCGGCGACCCCGGCGGCGATCGCGAAGGCACAGGCGGCCTTCGCGCCGCTTCCCCTGCCGCAAGTGCTCCCCCCACCGCAGCACTCGCTGCTGCTGCTGCCCGGCGGCGGCGGCGGCGGGACGATCAGCGGCGCCAGCGGCGGCAACATCGCCGGCAGCGGCAGCAACTCTGCGCTCAACTCTGCCCTCAACAATGCCAACTTCTCGCCGATGCCGCGCGAACGCCTGCTCGCCGCCTCTCTGCTCGCCAAGATCTTCGCGTGCGTCCCGGCCGTCCTCCCGGACCGCTGGTCCGACGCCGACAGGGCCGTCGAAGAGCTCCCGGCGTGGACCCTGCACGCGGACAGGGATGGCGTGGCCGCCTCCGCCGTGGCCGCCCTGAGGAGGTGCGTGGTGTGCTTGCCCCGCGCGACGGTCGCGAGGGCGGTCAGGGCGGTTGCAAATTTGGTCCTCAAGGTGCCCGACGACTGCCCCGACGTGCAGATGGGCACACTGGTCCTGGCGTGCGACCTCGCGACGAGGTGGGAGGTGGCCCTGGCTGACGGGACCGCGGCGTTGGAGGACGAGGAAGTGGCGATGATGGTGGAGAGAGGAGGCGGAGGCGGAGGTGGAGAGGAAGAGCAAGAAGAAGCGGAGGAGGAAGACATCGACGAGGAACAAGAATCATCAACCTCTTCTCCTCCGCCTCTTCTGCCTCCCCTTTCCTCCACCGAGGCCAGCGCCCTCGACACCCTCGACGGCGCGTGCCTCGTCCTTCTCTGCTCCGGCGTCCCTCGCGCGCGATGCGCCGCTGCTGCCGCAGCGAGGGCCTCGAGGCAGCTGGGCAGGGCCCTTGCTTCGAGCAGGGAAAAGATGGCGACGACGATGATGAATGAGAAGAAGAAGAAGAGGAACAAACGCTCTTCGTCCTCTTCTTCTTCTTCTTCTTCTTCTTCTCCTTCAGTCTTCTTCTCGCCTCCTCCTGTGCGCCTCGCCGACGTCATCGACGCCTCGGGCAACGCGCTCGCGGCGCGCTGCTGCTGGGACTGGGGCCTCTGGACGGAGAGCGCCGTCGCCGGTTCGTCTTCTTCTTCCTCTTCTTCCTCTTCCTCCTCGCCTTCTTCTTCGGCTTTCCGCTGGTCCGACCTGGTCACCGCCCCCCCTGGAGGAGGCAGCGACGTCGCCATCACCAGGGCGAGGTGGGTCGCCGAGGTCGGGCGGCGCGCGGCGGCCATGGCCCCGGCCGTCGGCGCCGTCGCCTCCCGCGCCGTCTTCGCCCGCGTGCTGCTGGCTCTGGGGCGCGACGCCCGGGCCGCCGCCGCCGGGACCAGCATCCTGGGCAACGGGATGGGAGGGAACGGGAGCGGAGGCGTCCTGGGCGGCTCTGTGCACGGCGGCTCTTCTTCGTCTTCGTCGGCGTCGGCGGCAGCGGCAGCTGCATCGGGTGGCGGAGGCAGCAGCGGCTTCGGGATGATAGTGATGACCGGAGGAGCGAGCTTGCCTCTTTCCAGCTCTTCGACTTCTTCTTCTTCTTCTCTTTCCGTCTCTTCCTCTGCCGAGAACCTGCTCCTGTCGACGATGACGACGAAGACGGCGCCGAACTCGCCGATGATCATCATGAACGAGACTGCGGCGAGGGAGGCCGCGCGCGTCGACGCGCTGGCCTCGCTGGCCTGCCTGGCAGCGGCGCTCCCGCCCGTCACCGTCGCGGGCAGCGGAACGGGTTCGACGACGACGATGATGACTGCTGCTGCTTCTGTTGTCGCTGCTCCAAAAGCAGCAACAGAAACTGCAGCAGCAGCGGCGGCGGCGGCGACGCTTTATCCAGCAGCAGCAACAACGACAGCGACGACGACTTCTTCTTCGGCGTCGTCGTCGCCGGTCTCGCGCGCGACTTCGCAGGGAGGCACCGCCGCTTCGACAGCAGCAGCCGCAACCAGTACTACGGCCACTGCATCTTCCCTTCCTTTGACCGCCGGTGACGTCGTCTTCTACTCTGGAGGGGGCACGCGGAGGCAACACCGCCGCCTGGGCTCTTTCGTTTCGTTTTCGTCGCTTTCTTCTTCTTCGACGACGACGACGACGACGACGACGACAACGACGACTGGTTCTCAACCTGCTGCTGCTATTGCTGCTCTTGCTGCTCCTTCTCGCCCCTCGGACCTCCGCCTCGCGGCCTTCAACCTCCACCCGCACCGCTCCCTGTTCAAGGCGCTGAGTCTCTCGCTGCGGTCGACGCCCGAAGCAGCCACGCGCTGGGCCGCACCGGCCCTGGCGCACGCCTCGCTGGCGACGCTCGAGCTCCTGGCCGAGGCCCTTCGCCCCCTGGCCGTCGAGCTCGCTGCGGACAAGCCCAGGTCGCTGCGGTCCAAGGGGAGGAAGGACGAGAGCAGGGCCGCAGCCGCTCAGGTCTGGAGGCTCCTGGCGCTCTCAGCTCCTTCCTCGATGCTTCTGATGCGAGGAGAGGAAGAGGGAGAGGGAGACGAAGAAGAGGGAAACGAAGAGGAAGAAGAAAAAGATGCTGGTGCCCCGGCCCTCCGAGCTGGCCTGCTCTCCTTCGTCACCGACTCTCTGCGCTGGCTCGGCGGAGGAGGCGGAGGCGGAGGCGCCAGCGACCTCGGCTTCGGCGTCTCGGGTCCCGCTCTGGCCGGAGACGCGTCGACAGAGTGCCAGGCCGTGAGGCTCGCGCTGGCCTCTGTCGTGCGCCGGCTCGCGTCGGTCGATGCGATGAGCTCGGCCAGGAAGAAGAAGACGGCGAAGAAGAAAATGAATCCTTCTTCTTCTTCTCCTTCGTCGTCGTCTCACCTTATCCTCTCCAAGCCGCTCCGCCGCGCCCTCTTCGACGCCTTCGACGCGTGGAGGGGCGTCTCCTCCTCCGCGTCGAGCGTCGTCGTCGCCGCCAAGTCGAACAACAACGGCACTGGCCTGGGCCTGCGAGGGGACGTCGCGCGCGTCGCCGTGGCGGCCAGGGCAAAGTACGGCGGCGGCAGCGGCGACGCCCTGGCGGGGCTCTCTGCCGAAGCCGTGGTCTTCAAGCTCGCCGAGGCCGTCGAGGAGGCCGCGCTCGAGGCCCAGGCGGCGATGCTGGCTGGCCCGCCGATGGACAACGAGGAGGAGCTGAACGAAGACTTGTCTCTGTCGCTCTCTTCCTGTTCGTCGTCGTCGTCCTCGCTGCTGCTGCTGCCCAGGAGGCAGCCCGCGGCGCGCGCCCTGGCCTGGGCCGACTCGGTGCTCTGCTGCGACGGGTCCGCGTCTGCTTCTTCTTCCGCTCTTGCTGGGACCACCACGAGCAGGCGCGCAGGGGCCGCGGTCGTCGCTGGCCTGCGCAACGCCCTGGCCGCACAGCCCCTCGCCGCTCCGTTTTACGTTGACGCGGCGATGACCTCTCTCTGCTTGAGCTCTTCGAGTTCTTCGGCTTCTTCCTCTTCTTCTTCGACGACGATGGCGACAGCCGCAAGCAACAAACTCGCCAGGCGTGGAGAGACCTACGCGACCGCCATCTCAGACGTCTACTCCGCGATCGACCTCGTTGCGCTGTCCTCTTCTTCTTCTTCAACTTCTTCTTCGTTGCCTTCTCTGCCTCTCTGCTCGCTTGCGGCGTTTGCGCTCTTTGGCGTCGGAGCGCCCACCGCCGCCGGGCGAAGAGCGGCCTCTCGCGTGCTGGCGACGCTCGAGGCACGAGAGTGGGGCAAGAAGAGGAAGTGCAGCAGTGGCAGCAGCGGAATCGCTGCCTCTGTCGTCGCTGCCGGGCTCGAACTCGAGGAGGACGAAACCGCTTCGACCTCGTCGACGGCCTCTGCGCTCGGCGACGCCGGCGCCACAGCGCAGCTCCGGCTCGCGCAGGGGCTTGCGGCGGAGCACCCGGAGCTGGCCTTGCCCTTGTTGAAAGAGTGCACGCGTCGTCTGTTGCCGCTCGCCGCGGCAGGGCGAGCCCCCGTCGGCGTGCTCGCTGCTCTTTCCCCGCTCGTGCGGAGTTTGGACTTGAGGGGGAAGAAACAAAAGGAGGAAGAAGAGAAGAAAGAGGAAGAAGGAGAAGGAGAAGAAAACGACGACGACCAACCTTCTGCTCCTCCTCCTCCTTCGACCACTTCCTCTTCTTCTCCTTACCCGATCCCGACAAAGACCTGTTCCGCGACGATCTCCTGCCTCCTTTCGCTGACCGCGGCGATGGGGGACCAGGGGCGCAAGGCGGTCGACGCTCTCTGGGTCGCTGCAGCCACGGCCGGCGAAGCGAAAGAGAAAAAAGAATCGTCTTCTTCGACTTCGAGTCATCGAGGAAACGCCTCTGCGGCCCTGAACGCGCTCATCTCTGCTCTTCTCGGTGGGCTCCCGGATGTTTCCCGCCCGTCAGAGTGCGACGCTGCTGCGGGGGCGCGCGCGCTGGCCGTGGGAGCCCCTCTCGAGACGGTGGCAGCGCTCGTCGGCGAAGCGGCGCTGGCGCTCTGCTGCGGCGGCAAAGGCAAAGGGGGTGGTGGTTGTGGAAGTGGAAGTGGTGTTGGAGGAATCGCCAGCACCAGAGCCAGCGCGAGCGCCAGCAGCGTCTTGCTCGACGAGGAGGACGATGGGGACGACGACCTGGGGTGTTCCGTTACTTGCGAGGCTCCAGAAGCAGCAATGCCGACGCAACAGCAGCAGCAGCAGCAGCAGCAGCAAGTTGTCAAGCGCCGCCTTGGCCGTCCCTCGCCCGTGTCTGTCTCTGCCGACGCGACAACGTTTGCTGCAACCGCGGGCAACGCCCCGATGCCCGAGCCCGTGGCTTCCGGGAGGCCTCCCCTGCACCCTTCTTCCAGGGCCTCTCCCGTCGTGCCTTCTCGCCGGGCCAAGGCTGCAGCAGCTGCGGCAGCAGCAGGAGGAGGAGGGAGCAACGCCTCTGCCGTCGCCACCGCTGCTGCTGCTTCCGCTCCGGCTTTCTCCGCTCCCTCGTCCCCTCTCCTCGCCTCCGACCCTCGCGCCCGCGCCGGCGCCGCCCTCTGGCTGCTCGCGCACGCCGTTGGGCACGTCGCCGCCGTCGGTGGGAAGGAGGAGAAGAACGAGAAAGTGGAAGGAGGAAACGACGCCTTGGCTTCTTCTTCCTCTTCTTCTTCTTCTTCTTCTTCTTCTTCTTCTTCTTCTTCTTCTTCTTCTTCTTCTTCTTCTTCTTCTTCTTCTTCTTCTTCTTCTTCTTCT
>Ga0114918_10005373_pt1 | contig 11002 bp, 9 predicted proteins | sample LantaG_FD_87015 | JGI IMG/M metagenome (GOLD analysis project Ga0114918, IMG submission 87015) | Deep subsurface microbial communities from Baltic Sea to uncover new lineages of life (NeLLi) - Landsort_02402 metaG | ecosystem: Environmental > Aquatic > Marine > Oceanic > Sediment | place: Baltic... | reverse complement strand
GTGGTCGCGGTAAGAGTATTTTTTCCCGTTTTTTCCGAAAACTTTATTTCAACACCCCTCCTTTCCTAATTCAACTCAACCCCCCTCCTTTACCCAGATAACACGAAAAGATAACTACAATAGAATGATATTTGAAAACAAGATTTCGGAAAAAACGGGAAAAAATACTCTTACCGCGACCACCGCCCTGCTGATCCAAAGCTCCAGGTCCTGCGACACGGCCCTCTTCTCCTCGGCCTGCCTCCCGAGCTTCACAGCGTCGACCCCCGGCTCGGCGCGCAGCGCGTCGCAGACGCCCTCGATGCTCGTCGGGACGAGCGCCGGATCGTAGGGCGCCGGGGCGTCCGAGGAGGAGGACGAGGACGTCGACGCCGCCGCGGGAGACGCGACGCGCTCCGCGTCGTCCCCCCCCGCGCCCAGCGGCAGCAGCGCGTCGAGCGTCTCCGTCAGTGGGTCCGCCTCCATCCTCTTGAGCGAGAGCCGGATCCTCCCCTTGTCGGCGTCGGCGCCCAGCACGCGCACGCGCACGACGGTGCCGGGCTGCACGACGGCCTCGGGCGTCAGCACGGCGTCCCACGATAGCTCCGAGAGGTGGATGAGCCCCTCCGCGCCGTGCAGGCCGCCGTCGCCGGGCGACTGCAGCGAGACGAACGCGCCGTAGTCGGCGAGGCGCGTGACGACGCCCGTGAGCACGTCACCGGCGCCGATCGCGCCGGCGAGCGAGGCCAGCGACGCAGCGCGCTCAGAGAGGATGAGCTTGCGCCCCACGGCGTCGACCTGCACGACCTTGGCCGCGATTGAGGTTCCCACCAGGGACCTGGGGGGCGAGGAGCCCGCGCCGGCCGGGACGCGCGAGGGGTCGAGCTTGGAGGTCGGGATGAAGCCCCGCAGCGAGGCGGAGGCCGAGGCGGCGGCAGCCGCTCCTCCCGCTCCCTCCCCCTCCCCGACGGGGAGGGCGACGACGACGCCGCCCTTGTTGACGGCGGTGACGACGACGGAGACGGGCGTGCCCTCGGCCTGGAGGGAGCGGGCCTTGGCCCAGGCCGCCTCGGGGTCGGCGGGCTCGGCGGGCTGGGAAGAGAGTCGGCCGTTGAGGAGGGGAAGGGGGAGGGAGGGGAGTTTTTTTTTGAGATGAAAGAGGAAAGGCCAAGTTAGCGACTTTGGATTTTCTGCTGCTGCTGTCGTGGCGGCGGCGCAAGGCAATCACTGGTTCTTTCTTTCTTCCCTCCGCCCTTTTTCCTAAAGCGCATTCCGTCTCTTTCTTTGTTTTCTGGAGACAAGACAAACGACGCACCTCTGCCATGCGCGGGGACTTGGCCGAAGGCGGAGGCGGCTTGTTGACGGCCGCGGGAGCAGCGGCAGAGTCGGTCGACGACGCCCGAGTCGCGACGACGAGAGGAGATCGACGGAGCGAGGGAGCGAGGGAGCGAGGAGGAGCCGCGACGACGACGACAGGGGCGACGGCGCGGGAGGACGACAGCGTCGGCGCTGCCAACGCAGCGACGCGCGGCGAAGCGGAAAGGGAGGCTCGCATGGCTTTTGCGAGTTGAGAGAGGGAGAGGAGCTAGGTGATTTAAGAGAGAAGAGAGAGGTTTTCTGACGTGGGTGGGCTCTCGACGACGGAGATTTTTTTCCCCTTCATTTTCCTTCCGATCGAGTTTTTTTTCCCTTCATTTTCCTTTCGGTCGAGTTCTTTTCACGTTCTCGAACCCCGCCCCTCGGTTCCGCCGCTTTCCAGCCGAGGCTCCTCCTCTCGATCCGATTTCCACGTCAGCGGACAGAGCCCCTCGGAGATGCTCGCCTCCGCCCTGGTAACGCGGCCGAGAGCAGCTGCCGGCAGGAACAGGCCGACGGCGACGATGGCAGAGTCAATGCCCCATCGGTCTTCTCCGAGGCGCTCTCACCCAAGAACCGCCGCTCCCACCTCCTCCCACGTCACCGCCCGGGGGATCCTCGACTCCTACCGCAGCGCCCAGCAGCAGGCTCCTCCTCCTCGTCCTCCCTCTCCTTCCGCGTCCGAGCAGCCCACCGATTTCGATGACGAGGGAGGGGAGGCCTGCCCAGTTGGGTGCGTCGCCGAGATCTCGAGGAAGAGCGAGCTCGAGCGGGCGCTCGCGGCGGCAGAGGCGAGGGGGGGGGGCTCTGCCTCGCCCTCCTCCCCGTCTCCTCCTGCTCCTTCTCCTTCGGGCCCCTGCTCCTCCTCCTCCGCCTACCCTCTCCCTCGAGGAATTGTCGTCGTCGACTTCTACAAGACGGCGTGCGGGGCGTGCAAGTGAGTGCTGTGTGGTGTCTCGCCAGTTTTCTTTCTTTCTGTTCTTCTCCTTTCTCTTTTTTTTTCTTCTTCTCCGAGAACGACAACCGAAGAGAGAAAACTCATCTCCCTTCGTTCTATCTCTTTCTGCTCTCTCAATATTAAACCCCAAAAACCCAAAAAAAACAGGTACATCGCCCCCGGCTTCGTCAAGCTCTGCAAGTCAGCGCAGCGGGGAGGCGGCGAGAGCGACGAGATTCCTGACATCGTTTTCCTCAAACACAACGTCGAGAGGGACGGCGACGGCAGCAGCGACGACGACAGCGACGGCGACGGGGGCGGGGGAGGAGGAGGGGGCCGGACGGCCCTGGCGGTGGCTCTGAAGATTCGGTCGGTGCCGCTGTTCCACGTGTACCGCGGGAGGGAGCTGGTGGCGTCGTTCGCGACCAGGGACAGGTAGGAGAGATTTTTTTTGTCTTTTTGCTCCTTTTTTTATCCTTTTCGCTGGCCGACATCTTTCTCTCTCTCTCTTTCTGTCTCTTCTCTTTCTTCTCCTTTAGCTCATTCGCCTCTTTCCTCCTTTTAAAACGCACTGTTATCCCTCGACAGGAAACGCGTCGCCGATGCGATCAACGAGGCCGTAGGAAGGGAGGTGCTTTGACGATCAAAACTTTTGAAACTTTTTTCGGGCTCAATTTTTTTTTGTGTTGTGTGTTTTTTATTTGTTGTTCTTTTACACTCTCTAAGGTGAGGAGGGGGGCAGGTCTCCTGTAATTGTTTTCTAAAATGGTGGCAGAGGGTTGGTTGCGAATGTGCAGCGTTTTCTAAAGTGTTTTTTTTCTAATTATTAAAAAAAGGGACGCGAGGGGACTAAGCATGGGGCGTTTGTTCTGTTTTTCGGGGTTTTTTTTTTTTTACTCTTCACGTTTTTCATCGAGATCGAAATCGTCGCCGAGTCGTCGGAACCGGCATCGGGCTCTCCCCCTTCCCTCCGGACTCGGGGGGGGCCCCCTAAGGGAAGACCTTGGACCACAGGGCCTCGACCCGTAGCTTGAGCTCGTCCCGGTCGGGGCCGAAGACGAGGTTGCGGTACGCAAACCACGCCGAGGCCCCGAGCCCGACGAGCTCGAGGAGGTCGGAGACGACGGGAAGGGCGTCGACAGCGGCTGCGACGGCCGAGAGGGCCACGAGGGCCACGAGCGCGGAGGCGCCCAGGGCGATGACGGCGGGCTTCTCGTCGGAGCGCTCCCAGGCGAGGGAGACCCTCGACGCGGCCTCGGCCGCGAGCTCGGCAGCGTCGTCGGCCGTCGGCAGCTTGATCTCGTCGAGGGCGATCTGAGGCAGCTCCACCTTGGAGAGGAGGTCGATCTTCGGGAGCTCGATGTTCTTGAGGGCGCGGAGGCCGCCCTGCTTGCTCTTGGAGGGAGCAGCGGAGGAGCCGGTCTCCTTGAAGGCGCGGACGGGGAGGGCCGAGGTGCGGGAAGCTGCAGAGAAGAGGAGGTTGAAGAAAGGGATTTTTGTTTGAAAATTGAGCTTCAAGTTTTTGCCCTCGGTCGAAAAGTGAAGGAAAAAGGGGCTGCTCTTTCTCTCTTCTTCTTTGAATTTTTTCAGCTCTCTCCTTCGAGGTCACAAGTCTTACCGACGCGGCGGGCCGGGGCGGCGGTGCTGAAGGCGGCGGAGCTGTCGAATGGGAGAGAGTGACGGGAGACGAGAAGAAGCGGTGAGCGATGTCTCTTTCTTGGAGGGAACGAAAAACTCTCGGCGCGATTCTGCATCTTGACAGAATCGCGCTCTCTCTCGCGCGCGCGCACTCGAAAGGTATACCCTCTCGGTTGTCCTTTTGATGGAAGAATATGAGCGGTATTATGTCTCTTAGCGAGTCAAAAGAGCCAAAAAAGGCTTCAGGGAGCAATTTGGGGGCCCGGCATGCGGCTTCTCTCTCAACGGTTGAGGTCGCACGTCAAAATTTCGAAAAAACAAAGAAGGACAAGGAACGCCCGCCTTCTCCGCGCGCGCTCAATTCGCTCGCTCGCTCTTCTAATTCGTGGAAGCGCTTGTAGGAAGGAAAGGTTTGTGAGCTCACCGCGTCGAGACGGCGAAGGCCATGGCTGCGTTTCTACGAGAGGGGTTGGGGGGTGGGGCGGGGGTCGATGGAACGAACAGAGACAAGAGAAGAGAGACGGAGGCGAAAGTGAAAACCAAAGTTTTTCTCTTCTTCTTTGTTTGATGATGGTGATCTCTCTTTTTTTACTTTCCGAAAAACCCAGCATGCTCCGCCCCCCCCCTCCCCCTCTTTCTCTCTCTCTCTTTCTCTTCCGCGAAAGAGAGGGAAGATAAGGGCAGAGTAGAAATGAAAGACACTACGTCCCTTGAACCCGCTCTTCCCCCTGTCCTTTTCGAAGAAAATACTCTCCGAGACCCAAAAAAAAAGAGAAACCCAAAAAACGGCACCGACAGGGGTTTTCCCCCCTCCTACGCGAGCCCCAGCGCCCCCTTGACCGCCACCGCCACCTCCTCGGGCTCCGCCATTGCCCCCATCCCCACGTCCCCGCACGCGAGCGCCTTCGCGACCGGGGGCACGACGCCCGCCCCCAGGGACTTGAGGAGACTCAGGTGCCTCCCCGTCAGGGGGCTGGTCCACATCGCGGTGTTCATCGCCGGCGCGAGCAGCAGCGGCTTGGCGTCCCAGTCCCAGGCGCGGACGACCGAGGTGAGGAGGTTGTCGCAGAGGCCCTGTTTTGGTTGGTGTGGTTGATTTCGTTGTTCGTTTTTTTGTTCGTTATTTGTCGAGGTTTTTTTTCGAAAAGGGGGAGGGGGGGCTTCTCTCTCTTCTCTTCTCCTCCTCTCTCCTCCCCCCCAAAAAAACTCCAGCCAAATCTCCAAACTCTCACGTTGGCAAACTTGGCCAGGCTGTTGGCCGAGGCTGGCGCCACGACCCCGACGTCGGCCCACCGCCGCAGCTCGATGTGCAGCACGGGGTCGCCGACGCGCCGCCACGCCCTCCACTCGTCCTCGTCGCCGCGCACCGGCCTCGCCTGGAGCGGGAGCTCGTCCTCGGAGAAGAAGCGGCGGGCGGGGTCGGTGGCGACGACGCGGACGTCGCTGAACTCGGAGAGGAGGCGGGAGAGCTGTTTTGCGTTTGTTTTTTGTGGTGGGGGGGGCAGAAGGGGGGGCGGGAAAAGTGAGACGGAAATGGAGGGGGGGAAAAAACGAAAAGCGCGACAGAAACCCTAGCCTCCGTCGCTCGCACTGATCAACCCTCTCACACCCTCATTACCATATGTTTCCCTCACAGACACTTTTTCCAACTCACCTGGGGAACCTTGATCGCGGCGACCGACCCCGTGACGCACAGCAGCACGCGGGGCCTCCGGTGCGCCCCCGAGGAGTGGGTGTCGCTCATCGTGGGCCTGCTGGCGTTGTTCCCGGTGGCGACGGCGGCGGCGAGGGCCCTCTTGCGCTTTTCGGCGGCAGCGGCGGCTTGATCGGCGGCGGCGGCGGTCGCCGCGGCGGTCGCCGCCGCCGCCGCGGCGTCTTCTTCTTCTTCTTCCCCGCCGCCTCCTCCCTCCTCGACCACCGTTGTGCCCCCTTGCTCCGGCTGCTGCTCCCTGCCCTGCGCCAGCTCGTCGTCTCCTTCTCCCTCTTCGTCGTCTTCGCCCTCCGCAGTGATGATGGCCGCCGTCGCGGGCTCCGCCGGCGGGTGCCGGTCGGCGTGCCTCCCCGCTCGGCCTCCGCCGTCGTTCCTGTTCCTCGTGTGAGCGCCGTCGTCGGCTCCGCCGCCGCCATCGTGCCCTCCTGCGATCCCTGCCACGGCCCCTCCGTCGACAGAGGCTCCGGCGCCCAAGTCTGCTCCCGTCGAGTACGAGTTGCCCCCTCCCGCGGCGCCGGCCCCGTTGGCGCCGACTCCGCCGGCCGCCGCTCCGGCTCCTCCTCCGCCCCCGTTCCCTGCCGCCTCCTTCTCCCGCCGCGTGGGCGACCTCCGGATCGAAGCCCGAGGAGGCCAAGACCGCCAGTGCGGGTCCCGCAGAAGCATCGGGGACCTGTCCCCTGTCCGGCGGCGGGAGCGGCATAGGGTGACGGTGGCGGCGGCGGTTTTGAGCTTCTTCGCCGGTGCCGCCGTCGCCGTCGTCGTTCGCCGCCGACGAGAGGACGGCCGCTGCCGGCGTCGCGGCTGCTGCCGCTGCTGCAGGATTCGTCGTTCCCGCTGCTGCTGCTGCTGCTGCTACTGCTGCTGCTCTGGGCGGTCTCGGCAGCGAGGGCGGGAGCCCTGAAGGGCCATCAGCCCCGGCCGCTGCCGCGGTCGCCGCTGCCGCGGCGTCGTTGTTGCGGCCGGCGCCCGTTCGCGCGACTTTCGCCGAGCGAGCGCCGCCGCCGCCGCCGCCTTGGCCTCGTGCAGCAGCAGCAGCAACAGCAGCAGCAGCAGTAGCGCTTGCACCTCCACCTCCTCCGCCGAGAACAGAGGCCCCGCGCCTTGTCGTCCTCCTGCTCCCTCCTCCTCCGCCGCCGGCGACGACGCTCATCTCCGGGCCGCCGTCGCCCCCTCTCTCCCCCTCCCTCCCTCCCTCGGCGCCCTCGAAGGCGGCGCTCGCCCAGGTCGCCGCGGGGGTCCCTCCGGCGGAGTTCGCACCAGCGCCTCCTCCTCCCCCACCTCCGATGCCGCCGCCGCCGCCCTCGAAGGCGTCTCCACCTTCTAAAACGGTCGCCGCGGCGGCCCCCACGGAACCTCGCTCGTCGTTGTCGTCGTCGTCGTTATTGACTTCATTATTGGCTTCGTTGTCGCCGCCGCCGCTGCTCACTCCGACCGCCGCTGTTGCTTCCGCCTGCTGCGAGCGCCCGCGCGTCATCCTCCTCGCTGCTCCTGCTCCTGCTCCCGCCGCCGCTGCTGCTGCTGCTGCTGCAGCGACGCCAGCAGCACCAGCCCCAGCAGAAGAAGGATTGAGGTCGTTCTCGCCGGCGCTGCCCCTCCCTCGGCCTCCCTCCGCCGTTCCCGGGATAGCGCCCGCCGCCGCCGCCGCTCCGCGCGGGAGAGGCGGAGGGAACGCGGCGCCCTCTGCGTTCGAAGCCGTCTGAGCCACGACGCCCCGGCTCGCTCTTCTCTCGCCCTCCTCCTCTCCTCCGAGCGCGATCTCTGCGGCCTGAGGATTCTGGTTGTTGTTGTCATCGGCGCGGGAGCGGGGGGGCACCGCGGTCGTGTCGTCGCCCGCCGACATTTTCGCTTTCCTTCTTCTTCTTCGAGCTCTTTCTAGCTCTCCGTCGTTGCTGTCCTGGCCTTGCGGGCGGCGAGGCGCTCCTTCTCTCGTACGGCGCGCACGGCGTTGGCGGCCCTGTCGTGGTGTTTTGTTTTTTGTTCAGTCGAGGATGGGTGAGAGAGAGGGAGAGAGAGACGGGAAAGGCAGGCGGCGAGAGAGCAGGCGAGTTAGCGGTATTCTCCGTCCGTCGTTGTTCTGCAAGTTTTTGATCCCATCATCGCGCCTCTCTGTCGCCTTCCTTTTTCCTCCATTCCTGCTAGTTTTAATGTCGACAACGTCATCACGATGTTCCTCAACGCTACCGCGAAAGGAGGAGAGAGAGAGAGAGAAAAAAGGAAAGCAAAAGCCAACGGCAAAAGAGGAGGAGGTCGTCGTGGCCATTGAAGCCATTGCTGGCCGCCGAGATTTTCCTCTTCTTCTTCTTCCTCAAAGCCTCCTCGTCTTTACCTTTTCAGTTTCTTCTCGTTTCGGAAGCAGGCGTCGAGCGCGAGTTTCTGATCGTTGCAGATGCCCCAGAACTTGGCGTACGGGTGCTCGGAGTGGCAGAGCTTGAGAGCGGTGGCCTCCTGTTTTGGTTTTTTACGATGACGGTCGATGGGAAACAATGAGAACGTCAAATGTCGTCTCTCTCTCTCTCTCTCGCGTTCCGTGTCTCGTGCGTGTTTCCACTCGAGGCTCAGCAAACAGCTCAGAGCGCAAGACAAACACACGCACGCACCTCAGCGCAGAGGGATCCCGTGCGATTGAGCGGGGGGTGCATGCAGCCAAGAGGCAAGAGCAAAGAGGTTGGAAAAAAAGCGAAAGAGTGAACGGTTCTTGCGGCGACGCTGGCCAAAAAAAAAACTCATCCTTCAACCCCGACCTCTTTCCTTTTCTTTTACCGCTGCGCGCTCTCTCATCTCTCTCTCTCTCTCTCTCTTTCTCTCGTAACACTGGGACCAAAACAGAAACGAACGCACTCAGAAAACAAGCCCCCCCCTCCCTCCAACCCTCACAGCCCGCGGCCCTCGACGCTGATCCTCGCCGCTCGGGGAGCACCGGCCTTGGCCCTCCGCTGCATCGCCTTGAGCCTCCCCTCGACCTTGGACGCCTCGCCCCTCTTGCTCCCGCCGCCTCCCGTCCCCTCGGCGGCGTCGGAGCGGGGCTTCACGACGTAGTCGAGCCTGGGCGCTCGCGGGGGAGCCGCCCGGCGCCTCGCGGCCGCGGCGGCGGCGGCCGCGGCCGCTCCCGCCGCGCCGCCGATCGGCGCGTTGCGCGCCGCCGCCGCCGCCGCCGCCGCGGCCCTCGCCTCCAGCGCGCCCCGCTCCCGCTCCCCCCTCGCCTCCTCGCCCCCGCCGTCGGCGAGGTCCTCGCGGTGCGCTTCGAACACGGGGCGGGACCACCGCTCGACCAGCGACCGGGCCGCGCGGCGGTTGGCCGGGGTCTCCTCGGGCAGCCTCGAGTAGAACAGCACGACGCGGCCGACGCCCGACGCCTTGAGCTGGCTGCGGCGCCGCTCGTCCGAGGCGTCGACGGGCAGCTGCGCCAGGATCGAGAGCACGCCCTCGCGCAGCGCGGGCGAGGGCAGCGCGCCGTCGCGGGGCTCCATCCACTGGCGCAGGACGCCCAGGACGCCCTTGTCCAGGAACAGGCGCGCAGTCGAGGCCGCGGCGAGCGTCGAGACGGCGAGCGGCAGCAGGCGCAGCTTGGCGACGGCGGGCCTGCCGGCGGCGACGGCGGCGGCGTCGGCGTCGGCGACGGCCTCCATGCGAGAGATGAAGGCGGAGACTGCCAGGGGGTCTGCCGAGTCGTCGCCCCCCCTGGAGCGCCCCGCGCTCTTCCCCTTGCGCTTCCGGAACATCTTGTCGAGCTCGTCGCCCTCGTCCTCGTCGGAGGCCTCCTCTGCCTCGGAGCCCTCGGAGGACGCCGACGGCTCGCGCCCGCGGCGGTCGCCGTCGTCGTCGTCGGAGCCCGGGGTGACCCCGCGGTCGTCGATGAAGCCGTCTTCGTCGTTCCCGCCGCTGCCGCCGCCGCCGCCGGCTGGGGCCTCGACCTCCTCTGCTCCTCCGCCGCCGTCCTTCAGGTCGTCGAGCTCGTCGGAGACGAGGCTGACGTCGTCGTCGTCGTCGCCGTCGTCGCCGTCGTCGGAAGAGGAGGGGGCGGCGTCGCCCCCGACTTCCCCGCCGCCTCGCTTCGCCCTCTTCTCAGGGCGGGAAGTGCGCTCCTTCCTCCTCCTCCTCTTCTTCTCCTCCTCCTCCTCCTCGCCGCCCTCGCCCCTGCCGCCTGTTGCTCCTCCTTTGCCGCCCCCGGCCTTGGCGGCCTCGGCGGCGGCTGCGGCTGCCTCGGCCTCGGCGCGCTTCGCCGCAGCCAGCGCCGCGAGCCTCACCTTCATCGTCTTGGCCGCCGACTGAGGAGCTGGGACAGCCGCAGCGGCGGCGGCGGCTGCAGAGGAAGGCTTCGCTGCCGCCTCAGGAGCTTTGCCGCCGTCTTCGTCGTCGGAGTCGCTGCCGAAGAGGTCCCTGTCTTCGTCATTGGGGGCAGCGGCGGCCTTGACGGTGCGGCGGACGGGGAGGTCTTCCTCCTCGTCCGAGTCTTCGGCGGGGGCGGCGGTCGTCGTCGCCGCCGCTTGTTCTGCCGTCGGGGGCATCGCGGCCTGTAGTTTTTGTTTGATTGCCTTTGATTTTTCGTTCTGTTAGTCGTGTCCGCGTGTCAGGCGCGTCCGCCTCTCTCCGCACGCGACAAGACAAGGCTACAAAAGCGCGTCCCGTGGGAGAGACAGGGTAAAGATTGAAGAAAAGAGGGGGGACGAAGCAGAGGCCATCATCGGGTGCTGGCGACGAGAACAGAGAGAGATCCTTCCTCTCCGGGCTCTTATCACTCTATTCTTCATACCATCTCCTTGTCCGCGTCGGACATGGGCTTCGTGGGCTCTGCGCGCTCGAGGAGAGAACCGAGGGAAAGGTAGAGCGAGAAGTTTTGAGCTTCGAATGAAGAAGAGAGTGATTGTCGCTTCGCGGCCTCGAAAGAAAAAAAAGGAAAAGGAGCTGTTCTGTCTACAAAAATTCTGGTTCGGGGGTGGGGTGGGGTGGGGGGTCCCTCGCTCCCTCTCTCTCTCAAAAAACAACCGTGGCTTGGGAAAAATGGAAAGTGGATCGGGCAAAAGTGTCCGGGTTTTTCCGGATTGTCAGAACCGGAAAAGGGGGGGGGGCAGTCGAGAGGTGAAAAAAATCAGCCGAAAACACTCAAAAAACCCGCTCGCGCTCTCTCGCTTTTGGTGCTGCTGCCCCCGCCAAGAAGGGGCAACACTCCGGCTCAAGCAGGCGCTGCTACTGTACAATGTCCAAAATTTCGTTTCTCTTGAAACGAAGCGACCGGCGCGGTCGCCGGGTACAAGAAGAGGGGGGCCAGCAAGACAGAAGCGAAAGACGCCCCCCCCCCCCCCCCCCCACCCCCCCCCCCCCCCCCCCCCGCCCCCCCCCCCCCCCCCCCCCCCCCCCCCCCCCCCCCCCCCCCCCCCCCCCCC
>Ga0114918_10005372_pt1 | contig 11003 bp, 6 predicted proteins | sample LantaG_FD_87015 | JGI IMG/M metagenome (GOLD analysis project Ga0114918, IMG submission 87015) | Deep subsurface microbial communities from Baltic Sea to uncover new lineages of life (NeLLi) - Landsort_02402 metaG | ecosystem: Environmental > Aquatic > Marine > Oceanic > Sediment | place: Baltic... | reverse complement strand
TCACATCAAAATGCCGCGCCTCCTCACGCTCGCCCTCCTGCTGGGCCTGGGGGGCGGGACTGCTGCAGCTGTACCACCACATCCTGATGCTGGCAGCTGTGCGTCCGCCCTGGCGGCGCTGGAGGCGGAACTCGCAGCGGCTCGCCCCCGCCACACGTCCGCGCGCTCCCCGACCTCCTCCCCTCCATCATCCTCATCAAGTCCCAGCGCCCCTCCGCTCCTCTTCCACCTGCACGTCCCCCGCACGGCCGGCCGCACCCTCCACGCCTGCCTGCTGACGCCAGCCGTCCCACCCGCCGACCGGTGCGGCCGCGCGTACGGGCACGGCGGCGGATTGGCCGCCCTGAACAGCACCACCCCCTGCCGCCTGCTGGCCTCCCACGACGACGCGGGCCTGCTGAGCGCGGCGGCGCGCCTGCCGCCGGCGGCCACGCTGGTGACGGTGCGGGACCCTGTCGCCCGCATCCTCAGCGCGTACGAATTTGCGGTGGAGGGCGCGGCCCTGCGGCTGCGGGGCGAGCGCGAGGGCGAGCTGGCAGCACCGCGCCGTGGCCGTCGGCGCCGGCGCCGGCGCTGGTCGCGCGACGCCACCACCACCCCGCCCACGCCCGTCGACCTTGTCTGGCCCTGGTCCACCCTCATCCCCTGGCTGGCCGAGGACATGCGGGCGCACGGCGGGTCGCCCATGCCCCTGGCGGCCTTCCTGGCGGCGCCCGAGGTGCGGGACACGCTCCACGAGGGCGCGGCCCTCCAGGCCCTGGGCACGACGAGTGCGGGGACGGTCCCGGCGGCGGCGGGCGCGGCGGCGGCCGTGCGGGCCGCGTGCGCCGGGCCGGGGCGGGCGCCGGGCGCTGCCGCCGTCCTGGCCGCCGCCGCGACGGGCCGGTTACGGGCGGCCGCGCACGTGGGGTTGGCAGAGGAGGTCGACGCCTCTGTCGCGGCCGCGGCCGGGGCCCTGGGGTGGGACCTGGGGGCGCCGCCGCCTGGCAGAAACAGGACCTTGGGCCAGGTGTTCCGGGAGTGCGAGGCCCGGACGGCCGGCCGCGCGGCGTCGCGGCGGGCGGCCGCGGCGGCCGCCCTGGGCGGGGCGGGACCGCTGGAGGGCCAGTTTCCAGGCGGCCGGGCGGGCGTGCCGGCTGAGCTGGTGGACGCGATTCGGGGCGCCAATGCCGCGGATCTGGCGGTCTATGAAGCAGCGAAAGGCATGCTGGCGGACCGGTTGGCTGGGCTGGGGCCGGCGGTGGCGCGCCTGCCGGCGAAAAGGGCAGGGCAGCAGCAGAAGAAGACAGGGCAGGAGGTGGGGTCAGTCAGAGCTGAGTTGTAGGAAGGCCGAGAGCAGCACACCTCCTCTCACACACGCACGCGTCACTCCCAACAAACAACCACATCATACCATGGCGGCCGCCGCCCGCCGCGCGGCCATCCTGGTGGCCGAGCGGCTGGCGTCCGGCGGGGCGGCGGGCATGGCTGCCGCGTCGGTGTCCGGGCGGGTGGGCCTGGGGGCTGGCGGCGCCTCGCCCTGCGCCCTGGCCCTGCGCGCGGCTGGAGGCGTGGTGGGGCGGGCTGGCTCTGCTGGCATCACGGCGGCGGGAGCTGCGGGCCTGCGGCGGGTGAGTGTAGCGGGCGGAGAGAGAGAGAGAAGAGAGGGCGCGACTGCATTCGCGGGGGGGGGGGGGCGACGGGGGGGGGGCCCCCGCGTCCGGGCTGGCGGGGGGGGCGGGTTGCCGCCCTCTCTCGCCCGCCTCCGGCGCCGGAGTGGGCAAGCAGTGATGGCCTACACGATCGGACCGTGGGAGTGGGCGCAGGCGGCCGGCCTGGCGCAGGGATGAGCGAGGCCACGGAAGCCGCGCGGCCCCTTTCGATCGACCACCTCATGCCCATCCATCCACACCTCTCTCTCCCCTTCCGCACAGGACCTCGCCCGCCGCGCCTTCTCCTCCGCCCCGCCCCCGCCCAAGGGCTTCGACAAGTTTTACCCCAAGGGCAAAGGGCCCGGAAGCACCAAACCTGACGGCGCCAAGGCGGAGGCCGGCAAGAAAGGGAGTGGCGGGAGTGGCAGCCCCGGCTCTGGCGGCCCCACCCCGACCCCCGACCCGCCCAACAACAAGGCGCCCTCCGCCCTGGCCGTCCTGGGCCGCCAGCTGGTCCAGCTGGGGGCCTTGGCCGCCGTCATGGCGGTCGTCTCCTCCGCGACCGACCCCCACCCGGAGCTGCAGGAGGTCACCTTCCAGTGGTTTGCGACCAACCTGCTGGCCCCGGGCCTGGTCGACCGCCTGGAGGTCTCCAACAAGGCGACGGTGAAAGTCTACCTGAAGCCGGGCGTGGCCCCGCCGCCCGCGCCGGGCAGCGGCGGAGTCAGCGGCGACGGTGCCGCCTCCTCCTCCCCCGTCTCCTGGGACGGCGGCATGGAGGGCAACAACGCGCCGCCGGCCGAGGAGTGGCGGATCGGCGGCGGCGGGCCCTCGCCCGCGCCCCACCAGCGCCCGCCGCCCGGCCTGTCGCCCGCTGGCGTCGTCGGCCCGACCCCGCCCGCCGGCCGCCCGCCCTCTCCTTCGGCTGGCGGCCTCCTGGGCGGGCCCCGCCCCCGCTACGCCTTCAACATCGGGTCGGTGGACGCGTTCGAGCGCAAGCTGGAGGCGGCGGAGCGGGAGGCCGGGGTCGGCCCCGCGGGGGGGGTGCCCGTCCAGTACGTGTCCGAAGTCGCTTGGGCGTCCGAGCTGCTGCGCCTGGCGCCTACCCTCCTCCTCGTCGCGGGCTACGTCTGGTTCACGCGCGCGTCCGGCATGGGCGGGCTGGGCGGGGGCGGGCTGGGCGGCGGCGGCGGCGGGTCGGGAGGGCGGGGCGCCTCGGGTGGGCGGGGCATCTTCAACGTGGGCAAGGCCCAGGTGGCGGTCATCGACAAGAACGCCAAGAACAAGACGCTCTTCAAGGATGTGGCGGGCTGCGATGAGGCCAAAGCCGAAATTATGGAGTTCGTCAACTTCCTGCGCCACCCGGGGCGGTACAAGGAGCTTGGGGCCCACATTCCGAAGGGGGCTCTGCTTGTGGGGCCGCCCGGGACGGGCAAGACCCTGCTGGCCAAGGCGACTGCAGGAGAAGCCGGCGTCCCTTTCCTCTCCATCTCCGGCTCCGACTTCATGGAGATGTTTGTGGGCGTCGGCCCCGCCCGGGTGCGCGACCTGTTCGCCCAGGCCCGCGCCCAGTCGCCCTCCATCATCTTCATTGATGAGATCGATGCCATCGGCCGCGCGCGCGGCGCGGGCGGGTTTGCGGGCGGCAACGACGAGCGGGAGAACACGCTCAACCAGCTGCTGGTCGAGATGGACGGCTTCGCGACGACGGCGGGCGTGGTGGTGCTGGCGGGGACCAACCGGCCCGATATTTTGGACAAGGCCTTGCTCCGCCCGGGCCGGTTTGATCGCCAAATCTCCATCGACCGCCCGGACATCAAGGGGCGGGACGCCATTTTCCGCATCCACCTGGCCAAGCTGCGCCTGGACGCCGAGGTGGGGCACTACTCCGAACGCCTGGCCGCCTTGACGCCCGGCTTTGCGGGCGCGGACATCGCCAACGTGTGCAATGAGGCCGCCCTCATCGCGGCCCGCCGGTCCGCGGCGGCCGTCGGAATGCCCGACTTTGAGGGTGCGGTCGACCGGGTGATTGGCGGGCTGGAGAAAAAGAACAAAGTCATCTCCGTAGAGGAGCGGCGGACGGTGGCCTACCACGAGGCCGGGCACGCCGTCGCGGCCTGGTTCCTGGAGCACACGGAGCCGCTGCTCAAGGTGTCCATCGTGCCCCGCGGCTCGGCCGCCCTGGGCTTCGCCCAGTACCTGCCCTCCGAGAACCTTTTGCAGACCGCCCAGCAGATGGATGACATGCGTGCGATGGCCCTGGGCGGCCGGGCCGCGGAGGCCGTCCTCCTGGGCCGCGTCTCCACGGGCGCCCAGAACGACCTGGAGCGGGTGACGCGCCAGGCGTACGCCCAGGTGACCATCTACGGCATGGGCGGCCCCGGCGGCGATGGCGGCGGCGCGCTGACGGCCGCCGACGGGAGCGGCGGGTGGGCCGGGAGTGGTGGCGATGGCTCGCCCTCCGCCTCCTCCGCGGTCGGCCTCCTCTCCTTCCCGCCCGACAACAACTCGCTGACCAAGCCGTACTCCGAGGCGACGGCCCAGGCCATCGACGCGGAGGTGCGGCGCCTGGTAGACGCGGCTTACCGCAGGGCGATCGCGCTGCTGACTGAGAAGCGGCCGCTGGTCGAGGCCCTGGCCGCCCGCCTGCTTGAAAAAGAAGTGGTGAACGCAGACGATTTAGAGGCTGTTCTAGGCCCCCGGCCCTTCACGTCGCCCGAACTGCGCAATATCGACAAGTTCCGGGACGGGTTTGGCAAGGCCGAGGGAGCGGGGGTGGAGGGTGAGGCGGCCGAGGAAGGGGCGCAGGCCCCGCCGCCGGGCGGGGGCGGCGGCAGCGGCAACGAGGGCTCGCCCGTCCGCACCCCGCCCGCCACGCTGGCCGACCTGGCCCGCCGCCTGGGCCTGGCGGGCGGGGCGGCCGCGCTGTCGTCTTGAGAAGTGGAGAGATGGGGAGTGATGGTGGGTTCTTGCCTGGAAAAAGATGATGGGAGAGGAATGCACACCGCAGTGCTTTTACACACCACCACGCGCACGTCCTCCCCGCCACACAGAGTAAAACACACACACACACAGGGAGGCAGCACCACCGCGCACGCACCAACACCCCCCACCAACCCACACTCTCTCAAACGATCGAGTTGGCGGCGGACGCGATCCGGGGCCACAGGTCAGCGCACTCCTTGGCGACGGGGCCCGTGATGGCGGACCCCTTCATCTCGCCCTTGGGGTTGACAATGACGCCCGCGTTATCCTCAAAGTAGATGAAGACGCCGTCCTTGCGGCGCCAGGGCTTGCGCTGGCGGATGACGACGCCGGGCATGACTGAGGAGGAGTGTGGGAGAGGAGAGGAGAGGAGTGGGTGAGAGGGAGGGTGGTCGCCGATCGGCGGGCTCTTCCTTTGCGCCGTCCGCTGCAGTCCCGGCGCGGTCACCGGACATCCCACCCCCGCATTCGCCACCCATGCGACGCAGGGGGGCGCCTGGGCGTGGCCTAGAGGAGAGGGCTGGGGCGGACCAGCGGATGGGCGCACCCGGCCCGGCCGGTCGCCAAGGAGGGGTGCGGCGGACGGCGGCTGCGGGCCGGGAGGCCTTGGCTCGCCCGCGCCGCAGCCCCACGTCAACACCACGCCCCACAACCGGGCTCAGAGCGTCGCCAGGAAGGTTGCACGTTCGCTGGGATGGCTAGGCGGTACGCTGGAAGGTCGCCCAGCCCTTCCCTGAGGCGCGGCAAGAGAGGCAGACCCCCCGCGATCGCTAGGCCTGGCGGCGCGCCGCCGCCGACGCCGCCGCCTCTCTCTTCCACGCATCGACGCACCTTTCTTCCGCAGCTCCGGCTTGCCCTTCTTGACGGTACACATGACCATATCGCCGCACGCGGCGGCCGGAAGGCGGTTCAGGCGCGCACCAAAGCCAGTGACAGCAAGAATGAAGAGGCTCTTGCCGCCACTGTTGTCTGCGCACGAGATGACTGCGCCGACGGGCAGCCCAAGAGACATCCGAAACTTGTTGCCGGCCGCGCCACCGCGGCCCCGCTTGGAGGCCATGCTTGAGAGAGGTGTGGGGAGGGGTGTGGGAGAGAGGAAGAGAAAGGGCGCGGCTCTTTCAGCGCCGACAAACGCGAGTGTGAGCAACAATAGAGAGAGGAAAGCCGGGACGCTCGGAGTGTGAGCGAAGAAGTGCTGCTCCAGTGGCCGTAGAATACAGCCCACTGCTCTCTCCGCCTGTGCCGGTGCCGGCCCCACAGCCTACCCACCGCCCCACACACCTAGTCGCACACTCCCCCCCTCCTTGCCTTCCCCCCTCCCCTTCCCCAATGCTGCTCCGCGCCGGCCGCCGCCGCGTCGCCAGCCTGCTGGCTGGGCGCAGCGCGGGCGGCGTCGCCGAAGGCCGCGCATCGGCTAGTGGCCTCCTCCTCCTCCTAGCCGGACCCGCGGGCCCGCCCGCCCCGATCGCCCCCGCCTGGGGCGCGCTGGGCATGGCCGGCGCGTCCGCCTCCCGTGGCTTTGCCTTTGGGCGGGACAAGGATGACGCCGGCGGCGGCGACGCGTCGCCGTCCACGACGGCAGCCGATGCCGACCTCCTCTCTTCCTCTGCCTCTGCCTCCTCCGCCGCCACGGACGCGGCGACCTCCTCCACCTCCGACGCCGTCGCCGCCGCCCTGGCCGCCTTTGACCCGAACCTGGCCATCGCCGCCTCGTCCGCCGCGGAGGCGGCCGCCCTGGCCGCCGCCAGGGAAGGCGTCTGGGTCTTCAACTCGGGCTTCCAGTCCGCCCTGGTGGCGGTCCAGGAGGCGACGGGCGCGCCCTGGTGGGGCGCCATCGTGGCGGCCACCATCATTGCCCGCACGCTCATGCTGCCCGTCGTCGCCCGCCAGATGCGCAACACGCGCAAGCTGGCGGCGGCCCGACCGGAGATGCTGGCCCTGCAGGAGTGGTTCAAGGAGCAGCAGCTGTTGCTGGGCGGGGGTGGCGGGATGGCGGACACGGCAAAAAACCCGGCCTCAAAAGCCCTGGTCGAGCAGTACCAGGCCCGCCTGGCGGGCGTGTGGGCCAAGCACGACTGCCACCCGGTCAAGTCGCTGGGCCCGCTCTTCCTGCAGGCCCCCCTCTTCATCGGCTTCTTCTCGGCCCTGCGTTCCCTGGCGGCCGCGGGCGTGCCCTCCCTCACCCACGGCGGGGCCGCCTGGTTCCCGAATCTGGCGGCCGCGGACCCCACGTACGGCCTGCCCCTGGCCTCGGCCGCCCTGTTCCTGGCTACGGTGGAGGCGGGCGCGGCGGACGGCATGCAGGGCCAGGACCCGGCCACGTTGAAGCGCATGAAGTTTTTGATGCGGGGCCTGGCGGTGGGGCTGGTTCCCCTCACCGCCTCCATGCCGGCGGGGGTGTTCGTCTACTGGGCCACCTCCAATGCCTACTCCCTGGCCCAGGCGCTGGCGCTGAAAACTGCGCCCGTGCGACGGCTCATGGGCGTGCCCGAGCCTAGCAAAGAGGCGGGCGTGGCAGCAGCAACCCCAGCCGCAGTCACGCCGGGTGGGGTGCGTGCTCCTGCTCCCTCCCTGCCGGCCGCGGGCAAGCCGGTGGCGACCTTTGACCGGCCGCCCACGGGCAAGCGGCGGCGGCCGGGGAGGCGGTGAGAGATAATTTGGTGGGGAAAAAACACTGTGTGTGTGATTGACGGAACAGAAAGCATTTCTCGACACGCTCTCATCTCTCCAATTGTATCTCTCATCTCTCGTCTCTCTAGTTTCAGTGCGTGCTGCGGGCCCGGGTCAGGCGGGGCGTCGGCGCCACCGCCGCGGCCGTGGCTGCCCGCCCGCGCAGTGGCGGGCTGGGCGGGTGGCGGGCGGAGGCGGACGCTTTGCCACCGCCACCGGCCGCTTTGCCGGCGGACGCTTTGCCGGCCTTGGCCAGGCGGGCGGGTGCTGGGTCGGCCGCCGCGCGCCGCTTGGCGGCGCCCGCCCCAGCGGCCGCCGCGCCCGCGGTGGCGGTGGCGCGGGCCCGGGGCGGCGGCGGTGGCGGCTGCCTGGGCGCGGTCACGGCGGCGCCAGGCCGCCGCGACCCCGGGCCCGGGCCGCCGCCACCACCCGTGCCACCCTGCGTGCGCACGGCCGCGGCGGCCGCCGCCTCGGCCGCCTCGGCCGGCGTCAGGCCGTTCAGGTGGGCCAGCGCGCCCGCGGTCGCAAAGGAGCGCCCACCGATCATGGGTGGCGGGGAGGTGGGGTGGCGGGCCTCGGCCGGCGCCCGACCAGCTTCACCCCCACCATAGCTGCCCCGCCCCGGTGGGGGTGGCACCAGCAGGGGTGGCCCCCGCGCCTGGCCCAGTTTTTTAGAGAGCACCTCCGTCCCGGGGAACACCAGCAGATGCAGCTCCGCCCGGGCCGCCCGCAGCGCGCCCGCCTCCAGCACGCTGAACCCGAACCCGTCCTTCCAGTGGCCCACCGTCTCGTGCGCGGCGGGTAGGCACAGGCCCCGCACCCCCAGCTGGGCCAGCAGCCGCTCCAGCGCGCCCACCAGCACGCGCGCGTGGCCGCGCCGGCGCGCGGCAGCGGCCGTCGCGATCAGGGGCAGCTCCGCCACCTGGGGGCCAAAGACCCGGAACACGGCCGCACACACAGGGGCGCCCTTGTGCTTGAGCAGCGCCGTGAACATGCCTGTATAGTCCCAGTCGCCCAGCTGGGACGCAGAGACCATGGCCGTCGTCAGGTCGAGGCCCGTCCCCGCGTCCAGAATTGGGTCAAAGGCCTCGGCTAGGAGGTCGGTGGCGGTCCGCAGGGCGGCGTCCGTGGGGCGAGAGCCGTCCCGACCGCGCAGGATGTGGAGGGCGTGCGTGCCGGGCGGTAAGGGGCGCTCTCCAGCGGCCACCACCCGGCGCAGCGAGCCCGAGATGCGGTGGCACTCGGGGGAGCAAAACCAGAGCCCCTCCGGCAGGCCCGCCAGGCGCGCCCGCCCCGACGCGGCCAGGCAGTCCACGTGGAACTCGCGCTCGCACTGGTCGCAGATGATGATGGTTCGGGGTCCGAAGCCCGCCAGCTGGAAGTCGGAGCGGTGGCAGAGCACGCAACCGCCCGGGATGAGGTCGAGGGGCGGGTGGGTGCCGGTGGCGGTGGTGGCTGGCGCCTTCCCGCCTGGCACGGCCGCCCCGCCGCCGCCGCCGCCGCTGCCCTCCAGGGGCGCGCCCGGCGGGTAGTGGCCGACGCCCTCGCCCGCGGCGGGGGCGGGCAGGGCGGCCGCCAGGGACCGCAGGCTCACCCCGTCCGCCGTGAACGTGCTGTCATAGGGCGCCCGCCGGGCCGCCCGCCCCGCGTGCGCCTCAAAGGCGGCCGCCGACACGACCTCCCCACAGTGGGCGCAGTGGATGCCCGCGGCCGCGGTGGGAGGGGCGCCGGCCGGCGGCACCACCGCCGCGCCCGTCAGCAGGACGATGCCGTCCGGGGTGCGGTAGGTGAGGGGCTGGCCGTGCGTCAGGGCGCCGGGCAGGCCGGGCAGGAAGAGGCGGCGGTGGCGGGTGGAGGACCGGTCGCGCCGCGCGGCGCGCAGGGCGGCGGCCGCGGTGGGGCCGCCGGGGCCGGCCTCCGGCGCGGGCGCGGCCATGTGGACGCGGGTGGGCGCCAGGTTGGCGGCGACGGCGGCGGTGGCGGCGACGGCGGCGGCGCGGACGGGGCGGCCGGAGGGGGAGGGGACGGGTGGCGGCGCGGGAGGGGCGCCACGGTCGCCCACCTCGTGGGGCGCAATCGCGTGCCCGCGTCGCTCCACGGCCGCCGCGGCCGCGGTGGCGGCTGCGACAGCCGCCGCCGCCGCCGCCGCCGACCCCATCTGGACGGACAGGCGCAGCGGAGAGCGGGCGAAAGCGCCGCCGCCACCGCCGCCCGCTTTCCCACCGCCCCTGCCGCCCACTTTCCGGCCACGCCTCGCTGGGGACCGGCCGCCGCCGGGCCCGCGCGGCGTGCGGCGCCCCTTGGGCGAGGGCGGCGGAAAGAGGGCTCCTGCTCCCCGGGGCGGCGGCGCGGCGACGTTCCAGGTCGGCAGCGGCGGGACGGCCGGGGCGGACGTGGTGGCCGCGCCTGCCGAGCGCGCGGCAGCCACGTCGGCTGGGGCAGGGGCGGTGGCGGCGCCTGCGACAGCCGCCCCGCGCCGCGGCCGGGGCGCCGCCAGGCCTAGGGCCAGGTCCACCGCCTCCCCGCCCAGGGCCGCCAGCTCCCGCTTGGCCCGGTGCGCGGCGGAGACGACCTGGGCGAAGAGCGAGGCTGCGGCAGCGGGCCCAGGTGGTTCAGGGGCTGGAGGGGGGGGATGGGCGGCGGCGCGGGTCCCGGTCGCCCGCGGCGGCAGGGGCGGCTTCTTGGCTGGCGAGCCCGCCGCGGCCTTGGCTTTCGCGGGCACGGCGGCCGCCGCGGACGCGGGCCGCCCCGCCCGGGCCGCGCCCCGCCCAGTGCCACCTGGGGCGGCGGCGTCCGCAGGCGGGAGGGCAGGTTTACCGCCGCTTTTAGCCGGTCCCGCCTTGCTGCCGCCGCCGCCCGTCGCCCGGGTAGGCTTGGGCATGCCCGTGTGTGTGTGTGTGCGTGCCTGGAGGGAGAGAAAAGTGGGAGAGGGCAGTGTCGAGCGGGTTGTGAGGGCAGCGCCCGTGCGGCCTCTGCCTGCCCCCCGCCCTTGCGGGCAACTCGCTCGCGCTGCTCAAGCCAGTGACCGGCCTTCACCCCAGCAGGGGCCTGGGTAGACGGCAGGCGCGCCCCGATCATGCCCAGGGCGCGACGTGGGGTGTTACCAGGCCGGCTGGGTGGGCGTCACTCGCGTCCCCGCCGCCGCAACAACAGCCATAAATGGGCCTTCGCCCCCTGCTCCTCTCTTTTGCGCTCCGCCTTCCACACAGTTCAAGGTCACATACCTGAGAGGCTGGGTTACGACTGCAGCACAGTCCCCCCTGCTAAAAAAAAAGGGGGGAAGAGGGGGTTGTAGGGCGCTGCGCGGTCCCCCCACGCTCGCCTGTCTCTTTTGTGAAGGTGAAGAGCGCGACGTCACTCTCTTCACTTTCCATTCCATTCTTCCCGCTGGTGTCTAGCCCCACCTTTCACCATGTACAACGGCGTGGGCTTGACCACCCCCCGGGGCTCCGGCACCTCCGGCCACGTCACCACCAACAGCTTCAATCTGCGCGGCGGGCGAGGCAGCGGTGGCGGCGGGCGGGGCGATGGCCATGGCGGCCGCGGCAGCGGCGGCGCCGGCCGCGCCGCCCCCGCAGCCCGCCCCGCCGACCCTGCCATGCTGGCCCACAACCGGCGGCGGGCCATCGAGGTCAAGCTGGCCGAGCTGGCGGACGCGCTGGAGGAGCGAGGGTGAGTGAGAGAGAGGGAGAGATAGGGGGGAGGGGGGGGCGCATA
>Ga0114918_10005371_pt1 | contig 11003 bp, 10 predicted proteins | sample LantaG_FD_87015 | JGI IMG/M metagenome (GOLD analysis project Ga0114918, IMG submission 87015) | Deep subsurface microbial communities from Baltic Sea to uncover new lineages of life (NeLLi) - Landsort_02402 metaG | ecosystem: Environmental > Aquatic > Marine > Oceanic > Sediment | place... | reverse complement strand
AGTTGCTGTTGGCATTTCTAAATATAAATAAAAGTTTCCTTCACTACCTTGAATAATCGTTGCTACATCACTATGAGAAATCCCTGAAGGGTATCCTGCATTATTAGTTAAAATAGCATTATCACCTGATTTTTGAAAAGTAATATAATTAGTTACTGGGACAGTGTCAGTACCAGCATTTAATGTTACACTTTGTGTAGAATCTTCAAAATAATTCATCCCATCTAAATTAATTACTAATGGTTTACCATTAATATTACTAATATTAAGTTGAGTATTGGAATGAGTAAAACCTAAATTACCTTGTGTAGTTCCTGCCAGCATACTATCTAAAGTATTTAATTCTTTAGACATGAAATGATATTCTCCACTATCATCTTGAATCCAAACATCTCCTACAACTTGTAAATCATCACCAATAAATAAATCTGCACCAGTAGTTGTAGTATTACAATCAATCTTTAAATCAGTTCCAAATTCATCAGCCCATGCACCACAATAAGTTGCTTCATTACTATTAAGTAAAGTTGCATTATCATTAGCAATAATTAAACTTCTTGCAATGACTGAACCTTGACTATCTCCACCTGATTGTAAAATTAATCTTGGTGCTTCTACACCATTTTTATTAAGTGAACTGAATGCTAATGCATCATTCACAATAGATGGATTTTTATCAGTTATGTTATAAATATGAAATTTGCCAATAGTTAAAACATTATTATTTGATATGTTAAGATTCCCAGTCATTGTATCGCCAGACTTATTAACATACTTAGCATCTTGAGCATCTACATAAACTCTAAGAGTTGAATTAAGATTTGTAATGTTACCTTCTATTTTATTATCAACTACAGTTGATAAATCATAATCTGTTAGATTTCCTTCTAAAGTAGAATCAGAATAACATTCAATCATTCCAACTGTAGCATTATATGCACATAATTTACCATCGGTTAAATATCTTGAAAAATTATTTAAACTATTCCAATATGAATTAGGATTTGTAATTGAATAATAAATACTATTTGCATAACCTTCATTCCAAGTTTGATTATCATATAAATTAGAACTACCTTGAGTTAAATCATCTGTTGTCTTACTTGAAAAATCAGTATCAAAATTAGCACTAGTATAATTACCACCACCAACAGTACCATTAATAACTGTAATATTTATCTGAACAAATCTATCACTTGAAAAATCAATAGTAGGTAATGATCCAGCATAAGCAAAACTAGCAAAAAAAAAAATTAAAAAAATTGAAACATATTTTATTTTCATTCTATTACCTCAGGTTTTTTTGGTCCTAAATTATTATCCTGGGCATTATTATTTATAATTTTTTCTATTTCTATCTGTTTTCCTGTAATTGCTTCTGCAATTAATGCAGATGCACGTAACATTTTTTCACTTGAAGTTGCTGCAATTTGTTGAGTTTGAAGATTTAAATCAGCTATTTTCTTTTGTTCTTCAGAAGATTTTATTACAGCTTGGCCATGAAAATAAGCAACTCCTAAAATTCCAAAAACCATTATACCAATCATGATTGAAGGCATTATCTTTTCCAAAATATCCTTATTACTTTGTAGTCTGTCTTTTCTTATGGCCATCTCACTAGTAATCATATTCATCCTTGATTGACCAACAGGTGTAAAAATAACAGTACCAACTTTTTTATTATAACCTGATCTTAATACAGTACAACTTCCATCATCATACAAAAGATTAACATATCTTTCTTTACCAAAAGTTTCAATATCTTTAGGTTCAATTGGAGGTACAGCTTTATTCAATTTCTGTAATCTAAATATTCTACCAGCACCTTTCTTTTCAATCAATTCAATTGTATCTGTCATAAATGGTTTTAAATCATGTAAAGGAATTGTAGAAATTATTAAACCATCTTTATCTTTAATAGTATCAAGTACTCCTTCACTAACACTATATATTTTAGCTTTATAAGTTAATTTTTTTGGCCTTGTCTTGACCCAAATTAAATAAAAAGCACCTATACCAAATATTGATACAGCCATTGTTGCAACAACTAATTCTAATGGGAATCCCATATTACTTACCTCCAAATAAAGATTTTTTAACAGCACTAAAAAAACTCATATTATTAGAATTATTTGGTTGGTTATTAGGATTATGAGTTACTGTCTCATTACGTGACATTGTACCAGTGAGTAGTCTTGAATAACCTCCACCACCAGCACCAGTTAATACTAATCTTACTGCGTGTTCAAGTGATACAGCAATAGAATAAATATCCTCATCAAGTCGTAAATTAAATTCTTTACTTTTTGATACCAATACTTTCCATACTGTTTCAACAACATCACCAATAAAAATTTCGTATTCTTCATTATCAATAACAGTAATAATATTATTACCCCTTGTATAATCACGTAATAAATTTATACACCATTCAGCACATAATAAATTCATCATAGGTTTAACTTTTTCTTCCCTATATTTTTGATTAGTTTCATCCCATAATATGTAAGTATTTTGAACATAACGCTCAGCACTATCATCCCATTTCAAACCTAACCATGCTTTAAACTTATCTTTGATATAAGGATCAAAATTAGTCAACTCACGTAATAAGTCATTATGTTTTTCCATAGGTTGAACACCATCATTAATACCAAGTATTGATGAATCATTCATTAAACCATTATCAGAACTATCCGAGAAATCAGAATCAAAATCCAAATTAGTATTTGAATCAGAATTATTTTCTAACCCTAAATCATTCATATCCATCCCATCAGGAATATCTCCATCTATATTTTTATTAGAATAAGATTCAAATTTAGTAACATTGTTTTTCTTTTTTATTAACATATCGCACACACTCCTAAATAAAAAACAAACAGAAATTATTATTTTTTATATCTATTGTTCTTTTATTATTTTTTCTTTTTAATATACCTAAGTTGCATATAAAACACCTCCATTATCTAACTAATTTCCTAACCTCTTGACCAGTGAAAAATCTACCTCTTGATAGTAATTTTTGTTTTTCTTGTTTACCAGCAACCACCCCATAAACCCTACTATAAAGATCAGCTGAATATGAATTCATTTTATTAATTGATAAACTTATTTTATTAAAACCAAACAATCTATATTTCCCATTAGGATCTCCAAACCTACCAATAGGATTAGCAGGAATATATCTTGGTGTTAATACAGTCCCAACAATTAAACCAGAAGTGAAAATACTATCAAGAATTGTTTTACCAATTGTTCCTTGCTTTTGAACTATGCCTTGTTTTTGAATTGTTCCTTGCTTTTGAGAAATATCTTGTAAAGTTTTACTCAATTCTTTTATACCTTGAATTTGTTTTGATTTTAATTTTGAATTTAACTTGGACCTTAAATCTTGATTTAATTTTAATCCTGAAACACTAATAATATTATTTTTTATTGTTGGGTTTATTTTAGTAAAAGTTTTATTTAGATTACTAAGACTAATAATTGAATAACCTTTCAAAGAAATAACTTTAGGAATTTTATTAAATTTAGCTTTAAAAATTCTAAGCTCTTCAGGATTAGTTTTTAATTCTGATTCAATATCACTATATTTATATTTAACTTCTAATTTTTCTGATCCAACTGATTGTTTAGAACGTTCTAGTAATAATCTTCCTTGAGCCTTTTTATTTTTTGAAAATAAACTTTGCCTTCTCATGTTACTTGAAACACTAGTTTTAATTTTTGATCCTACACTTGAAACTCTTAATTTTAATTTATCTAAAAATGAGACTTTCATTTGTGGAACATTTAAATCATCAATATATGAATACAATTTAAATAATTCTTCATATTCGGCAGACTTAATAAAAACTGGAACTTCACTTCCTTTCAAATCAAAATATTTTACCTTAGTAAAAAACTCACCTAACTTAAAATTCTTCATTTTATTTTTCATAAAATTAATATATTTTTCTGAAGTTAATTTATTAATTAACTTGTTTAATTTTTGTTTATTTTGAATTATCTCTCTTGTCTTTTTAATTCCATATTTTTTTCTTAATTGTAATATGTTTTTTGTATTTTTTAAATACCTAGAAATTTTAATAAATGAAGCTTGGGCATTATAAGAAATTAAATTTATTTTGCTAATTGGAACTTTAAACTTTTTTGAAATAAAAGTTTTTAGACCTGAAGTATTAATCTGTTTTGAAATACCAGGAATTTTTAAAAATGATTTTTTTAATTGAGTTTTAGAAATTATTAAATCATATTTTTTAATAATTTTACTTAATTTTATTCTTTCAATAACTATACTTCCTTCACCGATTCCTAAATCAATTTGAGTATATTTTTTGAAGAAAAAAAAGAATGGACGATTTAATTTGTCCCATTTATTTTTTAATGTTGCTAATTTTTTTTCATACTTAACTTGTGAAATCTTACGTGCTTTATATTTTGCATTAAGTAATTTTCTTTCACGTTCTAATTTTAAAAAATATTGTTTAGCTTTACGTAAATTTTTAGATTTAACAATAAATTGTTTTTGTAAATTACTAATTTGTTTTGAATTTACACCTTTCAATTTTTTTAAATTATTAAATAAATTAAAAATATCACTTGTTAATTGTTTCCCAAACTTTGAAATTAATTTTCTTCTACCAAGTTTAACTAACTCAGAAATATTTGATAAAGAATTTTTAAAATTAAAACTTACATCACCTTCATTTATTTTAATTTTTATTTTACCAGCAACTTTAGAAATTTCAATTTTATTTAATTTTGATTGAGCAGTTACAATATTTTGTTCTGAAGTCTTTTTAATTCCAACTTTAACTTTACTAGATTTAGCTCGAGTTGTACCTGCACCATATTCTAAAAGAGATTCTTGACCTGCTGCTCTTTTTACTGATTTAGGAATACGTTTTAATTTCCAACCATCTAAAAATTTTAAAATTCCTTTTCGTGATGATTTACCTGATTTAAAAATTTCACCAATTTTAACAAGTTTAAATCTTGGAATACCAGTAACAACTTTATTAATGAATTTTAACCCATAATTTGTAATTTTATCAGACTTCATTGCAGCAATAATAAAAATAAATTCACCTAAAGATTCTTTACTAGGTTTTTTAACAAAATTATAAGCTGCAACACCACTAAAAATACGATCAATTGTAATAGCAACTTTAGGAGGAATATATTTTTTAAAAACAAGTATACTAGTAATCATTACCATTCCAGTAATGAAAGTACGCATTTCCTTTTCACTATAAACTTTTTTAATTGAATCAGGATTACGTTTCATTATAGTTTCAATTTCATCAATTGAATATTTAAACAAAGTTCTATATTTTTTTATTTCTTGTTGTGTTAATTTTGCACTTTTTAATTTTTGACTAAATACAAAAGAATGGTATTGTGTTGAAGCTTTTAACAATAATATTTTTTCAATATCCTTATTATATTTAAAAAATCTAATACCACCTTTTCCAAAATCAGTTACAAAACTAGTTGCAACTTTTAAACTATCTATCAAATTTTGTGGATCAGATAAAAAAGTTTTAACGTTACTTGCTTTTGTAACTACACCTGATTTAAATTTATTATATGCTTGACCAGGATCTTTTGCAATATTCCTACCCAATCTGAGTGATGCACTAATAGGATTTTTACCTAATTCAATTTTAAGATATTTTTTTGTTGCAGGACTAACACCATCACCATTAAACAAATCTGCAAAAGCTCCACCAAAATTTTGTTTAGGTATTTTTTTTTGAACATACATAATTGCCCAAGCTTCAGGATTTGATTTTGCATCAATCCCAAATCTCTGAACTTCTCTAGCTTTTGAAAATTTCTTATCAGATTTAATTTCTTCAACCCCAAGAACAATTGGATTTTTACCAGTTGTATAATACCCAACTTGATTAGAATTTTTTTTTGATAAATTTGCTGCTTCTTTTGCTTTAGGTAAATTTTCATAAATCTCTTGAGATGTTGTTGAATATAATTGCTCATATTTTTTTTGATTATATTTATCCATTACTTTTGATTTTGTTTTACCATCAATAGTTACATCTTTTGCAACCCTACCACTAGCAATGTCATCTTGAATTTGTAATCTTACATCTTTAGCTTGTTCTTTCTTAACTCTAACTCTAAACTGTTGAGGTAATTCACTTGCTTTTTTTGTAAAACTTCTACCAAGAGTAGTAGTGCCATACTTCAAACGTTCACCCTTTTTAGGTTGTTTGATTTGTAAATCTGTAACCTTACCAGTAGAAGTATCAAGATATTGTGGAGTGTATCTTTGACCATGTTCTTTTGCTTCAATTTTTTTAATATTTTCTTGAAGATTAACATAACCAAAAGTTCCTTGCTTTATACCTTTCAACTGACCACGCATAATGTTTAGTTGACTTCTTTCTGATCTTGAAATTCCTTGACCTACCTTACCAGTTACATTTCCAGCAACAATTCTACCAGGGTCATATTGCCTACCACCAATTAAATTCCCAGCATAATCTCGAACATTATATTGTTCACGTTTAACTTCACCTTTATAAGTTCCATAAATACTTGAAGAATAAGAATTTGTACCATAACCAACTGTTTCAAGTTTAATGCCTGTTTTATCCTCATAAGCAGTTGCTCGAATTATATTTCCAGAATCATCTTTATCAAATACAACTCGATTTGCGAAGCCATAAGTCATCAAGGATCTAGCAGCATTTTCATCACGTACAGTCATAATAATTTTTCTTAAATCATTGAAGTTTAAATAATTTTCTATTTTAAAATAATCTCAAATAAAAACAAAAATTAAAATTGAAATTTTAATTTTAAAATCTAAAAATTAACATCTTAAAATTTATAAAAAATTGGTATCAAAATAATCAAAAATATCCATAATTGATTTGAATATTGTAAATTGAAGTTAAAATACAACTCTAATCTTTTATAATTTAGACTTTACTTGGCCTACAATCAATTAAATAATTTTAGGAATAGGAAAACACCATTTAAAAAAAATAAGAGATTGTAGGCCAAGTATTGCGTTTTTACTTTTTTACTATTTCATTAAAAATTTTCAAAGCTTGGCCAAAATCACAATCATAAAAATATTTCAAAAGTTCAAAAACATTTCCAGTTTTTCCAGAGTGGTGACTTGTCCAACCTCCTCCGTCTGGTGTGACGGAAAAATTGTACTTATTACCCTTTGTTATGCCAAATTTAGGATCAATAAAATTATTTCCTGAAACTCTTGTTGCCCCTAAGTACTGCATTACATCGAACACATTAAGCTCTCTAACTCTTCGACTTTTCAAATTTTGAACTGAACTTGGTTTTAATTCTTGCCAGTAATTTCCAAAAACTTTTTTCAAATTTTCAACAGTAATCCAAGCAATTGAAGATTGATTAACAATCTCATATTTTCGATTTTTATTGCAACAACCAGGTCCAACAACCTGACCACCAAGACATTGTAAATCTGCCAATGTTCTACCTTTGGAATTTCTAATTGGAAATTTTCTGAATGGTATATCAACAAAAAAATATAAGTGATAATACCCTTTCCCAGCAGATTTTACTGTGAATGTTTTTGGCAATAATTTTGAAAAAACATTTTGGAAAATCACATCATCAAAATCAATCACAAGCAAATTACCCCGACCACAAAGCAATCCATAATTGTTGCCTTTGTCGATGTGAATTTGAAACAAAGGATGATTGAATTTGTAATTTTTATTACTACTCCATTCTTTCTCAATTGGTCGCTTAGCCCAGTCAGTATCAGGCTTTCCAAGTTTTAAAAAATCTAATTTGTTTAATTGAAGTTGTTTAGGTATTTTCATGTTCAATCACCTTTTCAAATTTTACAATCTTGTATTGGTATTTCCTATTTTCGAGACTGCCACCTTTCTCAATCCAAACTAAATATTTACCTTCAATGTCTGTTATAAATTTGTCTGCATCACGCATTAATGCTCGAGTAAAAGAAATCAAAGGAAAATAAACTCGTGTTGTAAATCTCACGTAAACCTGCTCTTGGTATTCCCATTCCAATATTTTTGTTTTTGGAAAACAAATATTGCTGTAAGCTGATTTTTTTGGACTTGGCTCTTCAAAACCTAAATCAAAATTAATAATCATTTTGGCAGTAGTACCAATGTCCAAGTACTTTATCGTTAGAAATTCAAAATCGCTTTGTGATGCTCCAAGCAATTCACTTAAATCTCGATCGTTTAAAAGTTTAACCACGATCTATCACCTCGACCACCCTGTGTTTAGGGATTTGTCGCACCACGCCAAGTTTTTTATCTTCAAACTTGATGAAGTAATCATCGAACTCATAGCTATCTGTCGAATAGGAAAATGTCTTCCCTTCGTTTTCAATTAAAATTTGATATCTCATCTTCTCACCTCAAAATTCATATTTTAATTTTTTAAAACCTCAGAGTTTAAAAAAATTTAGGTTCTTGAAGCTATATTTCTTTTTTTGTTTGAAACCTCTAAGAGAATTTAAAAAAATTGGTGCGATTTTGTGTGGAATTATAATTAAATTAAATTGAATAAAAATAACAAAGTAATAAGTTTAAAAAAATCAATTAATGAACCAACCAACTAATGAACTAATAAAGAAATAAATAAAGTAAATAAAGGAATCGATGTGCGAAAGCGTTGTCGAAAGCAAAGTTAGGCACTAGGTTTTGGCTTTTTTCTTTATAAATGAAATTGAAAAGTTAGGCACTAGGTTTTTTACATCTCCTTTATAAGTAAATTCTGGGATTATCCCGACAAGGTTATGGTATTTTTCCGAATGTACTGACTTTTTTGTCACACTCTTATATTCTACAAACTATATATTGTAAACTATATATTGTAAACTATATATTGTAAACTATATATTGTAAACTATATATTGTAAACTATATATTGAGGTTGTTTGTTAAAATTTATTACTTGTTGTGTAACTATTAAAAGTGACAGTTGTTTTTTTTCAATAATATTAGTTACTATTTAATCTTTTCAAAAATGAAAATTTATTTTTATAATTGGAAACTATATATTGCAACCTCTATATTTTAATAGGAAAAAGTTTATATATATAGACATCCTTATATTCTACAGGTGATATGTTTGGGTGCTAATGATATGAAACAAACTGAGTTTAATTCTTCGATACAATCGCTTATAAGACTTGATACTCTATTAACTGAGAATAATAAATATTCTGTATGGGCAACACATAATGGAGCAAATATTAAAGCTCTAAATTTATGGCATAAAAATTTATTAGCTATAAGAAGAGAGATATCTCCAAAATTAGAAAGGCCAGAAATTATAGTCATTGATAAAATTTTGAAAAAGTTTGATAGTCATTCAAATATAGTTACACAATATAAATCTGAAGAGGGATTAAGATCTAAAATTAATTTTCAACAATTTAATTCATTTTATAATTTGTGTGATCATCTTGAATTGTGGTTAAGGAAATATGCTGATAGGCATGGGATGTTAATGAGTGAAAAGCATTATGATGATATATTATCTCCTAATGAGGATTGGTCCAAGTAAAAATGACAACTAAAGCATTTAAACAAAGCATGGATAAGCTTTTTACAAGTATTTCGGAGAAGTATGGAAAGAATAGGGCTTATCTTTTAGTGAGGCATTTATATTTTAGATATAGAAAATCATCTCATAATTTTTTAGATACTAGACTTGCGTTTTGGTTGTTTGATGATTATCATTATGTGAGTAGGGTAGGGACTAGATGGTATGCTTGTGTGGGTGTGGGTGGTGTTGGTAAATCTACTCTTATGAAAAATGTGTTATATTTTTTAGATGGTACATTTAGACCTGATAAAGATTTAGCTTATTCTTGGGCTGATGTTATTAAGATTTGGCAATCTTATGGGGGTATCAATACAAATAAGGGTACTTTATTAGATGAACCAGATGAGTTTCCATTTCAATCTAAAATTGGTCGTAAACTTAGAAAAATTCTTGGTAAGGCAAGACAAGGTAAATATTTCTTTGCAATTTGTGCAACTGATCTTTCTGATATTCCTAATTTTTTATATAAGAAGTTAGATGGTATTTTTTTCTTACCTAAGCATGGAGTTGGTATGTTTTTTAAAAATCGGCCTGAACGTAATTCATTTGTGGTCCAAGAAATCAAAAAAGATTATGCTAGACTTGGTTATGGTATTTTTTATAAATATAGAAAGACTGAGGGTTGTTTAACATTTAGAGTTAAACCTGGAACTCCATTTGATAATTCTAAAATATTAAAAAAGTATCTTGATACTAAAGAGAAAGATTTTATTAATGATATGGATGGATTTAATCAAGAATTGAAAGCAGCTGAAGAAAAAGGTAAGTTCGCTCCAAAGGAAAAGAAGATTGATTCAAGATATTTTGCAGTTAAGGATATGCGTGATAAAGGTATGACTTATGATCAGATTGGTACTACTTTCAATGTTACTGGAGTTGCTATTAGTAATATGTATAAGAAGAATAAAATTATTGCAAAAGAACTTGATTTGTAAAGTATATTTTAAAGAATAGAAAAGTATATATATGTATGTTCCCTTAAATAAAGTATTGGTGATAATTATGAAAAATGAGTTAAAATTTAAACAATTGAAGTTTGATTTGATTTGTTCTATTTTTGAAGTTGAAACAAATGAAGAAATGATTGTTTTGCTTAATAAATATAATAAAATATTTTGTGGTGAAAATTATGAAGAATAATTATTTAATCAGAGTATATGATGCTGTTTGTTTTTTTGGAGATTTTTTATCAATGTTTGGATCTGTTCTTATTAGATTTATGGGGGTTGCTGCATTATCTGGTTATTTATATCTTTTTCATAGTATGGCATTTGATAATATATTAATTCAATTAGTATTGGCTGCTTGGGCATTATCACCTTTATTTAGATATTTAAATAATAAAATAATAAAACAATTAATATATGAAAAAATATTGAATCAATGAGGTAATT